>ENA-OURU01000295-OURU01000295.1-human-gut-metagenome-genome-assembly--contig:-NODE-295-length-78513-cov-9.379821_pt1 | contig 78513 bp, 70 predicted proteins | sample MGYA00242137_ERZ509064 | MGnify/ENA primary metagenome ERZ509064 (study PRJEB26280, sample SAMEA2338777) | human gut metagenome | biome: human gut; feature: human-associated habitat; material: faeces...
GCACATACATGACGCAATCGATAGCAAGCGCATCATGTCGATTGTGGTTATTTCGTTAATACCGGCTTTGCTGTTCGGTATGTACAACGTAGGTTACCAGCATTTCACTCACACAGGTGCTACTGGCAGCTTCATCGAAATGTTTATCTACGGATTCCTGGCTGTATTGCCTAAAATAATCGTATCTTATGTAGTAGGTCTGGGAATTGAGTTCGTTGTAGCTCAATGGAAGAAGGAAGAAATCCAGGAAGGATTCCTCGTTTCCGGTATTCTGATCCCGATGATCGTTCCGGTAGACTGTCCGCTGTGGATTCTTGCCGTAGCTACTGCATTCTCTGTGATTTTTGCAAAAGAAGTATTCGGTGGTACAGGTATGAATGTGTTCAACGTAGCGTTGATCACCCGTGCATTCCTGTTCTTCGCTTATCCTACTAAGATGTCCGGTGATGCTGTTTGGGTATCCGGCGACACGATTTTCGGTATGGGACAGGCAGTAGACGGTCTGACTGTTGCTACTCCGTTGGGACAGGCAGCTACTTCGGGTTCGGTTCCTCCGTTCAGCATGGATATGATCACAGGTCTGATTCCCGGTTCTATCGGTGAAACCAGTGTGATCGCTATCTTGATCGGTGCCGTTATCCTGTTGTGGACAGGCGTTGCAAGCTGGAAAACAATGATTTCCGTATTCGTTGGTGGTGCATTCATGGCTTGGGTATTCAATGCTATCGGCATGGAAAACAATACAATGGCTCAGATGCCTTGGTACGAACACCTTGTACTGGGTGGTTTCTGCTTCGGTGCTGTGTTCATGGCTACCGACCCCGTGACGTCCGCACGTACGGAAAGAGGTAAATACATCTTCGGATTCCTCATCGGTGTGATGGCTATCGTTATCCGCGTGCTGAACCCGGGTTATCCTGAAGGTATGATGCTCGCCATCCTGTTGATGAACATCTTCGCTCCGCTGATTGACTACTGTGTAGTACAGGGCAATATCAGTCGTCGCGAGAAACGTGCAATTAAGTCTAACAATTAAAATACCGAAGAAAATGAATACCAATAGTAATAGTTATACTATCATTTATGCTTCGGTAATGGTTGTTATCGTTGCATTCCTGCTGGCATTCGTTAGTTCTTCACTGAAAGCTACACAAGACAAGAATGTGCAGTTGGACACTAAAAAGCAGATTCTTGCCGCATTGAACGTTAAGAATGTGGAAGATGCTGATGCTGAGTATCAGAAATATGTAAAAGGTGATATGCTGATGAACGTAGACGGCACACTGGCTGAAAATACAGACGAGTTTGCTACTAACTACGAGAAAGAAGCCAAAGAACACCAACGTCTGCACGTATTCGTATGTGATGTGGACGGCCAGACTAAATATGTGTTTCCAGTTTACGGTGCCGGTCTTTGGGGCGGTATCTGGGGATATGTTGCCCTGAATGAGGACAAAGACACTGTTTACGGTGTTTACTTCTCACACGCAAGTGAAACTCCGGGGTTGGGTGCGGAAATCGCTACTGAACATTTCCAAAATGAATTTGTGGGCAAAAAGACACTCGAGAATGCTGCTGTTGCCCTGGGTGTTGTAAAGAACGGCAAGGTAGAGAAACCTGATTACCAGGTAGACGGTATCTCTGGTGGTACAATCACTTCGGTGGGTGTGGACGCCATGCTGAAAGCTTGCCTGAATAGTTACATAAGTTTTTTAACTAAATAATAAAGGAGGAGGATAAAGAATATGGGACAACTGTTTTCAAAGAAGAATAAAGAAGTATTCTCTGCTCCGTTGGGAATCGATAATCCGGTAACCGTACAGGTGCTTGGTATCTGTTCTGCACTTGCTGTTACTGCCAAACTGGAGCCTGCTATCGTGATGGGGCTTTCCGTAACGGTTATTACGGCTTTCTCTAACGTGGTTATTTCACTGTTGCGTAAGACGATTCCAAACCGTATCCGTATCATCGTTCAGTTGGTAGTGGTAGCGGCTTTGGTTACCATCGTAAGTGAAATTCTGAAAGCGTTTGCATATGATGTAAGCGTACAGCTCTCGGTATATGTAGGTTTGATTATTACCAACTGTATCCTGATGGGACGTCTGGAAGCATTTGCCATGCAGAACGGTCCTTGGGAATCATTCCTTGACGGTGTTGGTAATGGTTTGGGTTATGCCAAAATTCTGGTGATCGTAGCATTCTTCCGCGAACTGCTTGGTTCGGGAACTCTGCTTGGCTTCAATATCTTGAACTACGAGCCTATCCAGAACATCGGTTATGTGAACAACGGTCTGATGTTGATGCCGCCGATGGCATTGATCATCGTAGCTTGCATTATATGGTATCAGCGTGCACGTCACAAAGAGCTGCAAGAAGAAAGTAATTAATATAAATGAAGAATGGAGAATGATGAATGAAGAATTGTCTGTGCAGTATCTGCTGTCGGGGCATTCGTTTACATCATTCCTGATTTATTAGTATGTGTAACACTCTTAAGTTCTTCATTCTTAATTCTTAATTAAAATATATGGAACATTTATTAAGTTTATTCGTCCGCTCCATCTTTGTGGACAATATGATATTCGCATTCTTCTTGGGTATGTGCTCATACTTGGCTGTATCAAAGAATGTGAAGACTGCTGTAGGACTGGGTATCGCGGTAACTTTTGTGTTACTGGTTACACTTCCGGTGAACTATTTATTGCAAACGAGAGTGCTGGCTGCCAACGCTATTATCGAAGGCGTTGACCTCAGCTTCCTGAGTTTTATTCTTTTCATTGCCGTTATTGCCGGTATCGTGCAATTGGTAGAGATGGTGGTAGAACGTTTCAGCCCGTCGCTGTACGCTTCACTGGGTATCTTCCTGCCGTTGATTGCCGTAAACTGTGCTATCATGGGTGCTTCTTTGTTTATGCAACAACGCATCAACCTGGGTGCAAGCGATCCGAAATACATCGGTGATGTATGGGATGCTCTTTCTTATGCACTCGGTTCGGGTATCGGTTGGCTGCTGGCTATCGTTGGTCTGGCTGCTATCCGCGAGAAGATGGCTTACTCTGATGTGCCTGCTCCGCTGAAAGGACTGGGTATTACATTTATCACTGTAGGTCTGATGGCAATCGCATTTATGTGTTTCTCTGGTTTGAACATCTAAAAAGAAAGGAATAAGACAATGGATATGAATTTAATATTAGCGAGCATTGGGGTATTCCTTGTGGTTATTCTGTTGCTTGTTGTTATCTTGCTGGTTGCCAAGAAATTTCTGGTGCCTTCAGGAAACGTGAAACTAACGATCAATGGCGAAACAGGACTGGAAGTAGAGTCCGGTTCTACATTGCTTAATACGCTGGCTGTAAACGGAGTATTCCTGTCATCCGCTTGTGGTGGTAAGGGCTCTTGCGGACAGTGCAAATGTCAGGTACTCGAAGGTGGCGGCGAAATCCTGCCTTCTGAAGTTCCTCACTTCAGCCGTAAGCAGCAGCAAGACCACTGGCGTCTGGGCTGTCAGGTGAAAGTGAAAAGTGACATGGCTATCAAGATCGACGAGTCGGTACTTGGCGTGAAAGAGTGGGAGTGCGAAGTTATCTCCAACAAGAATGTGGCTACATTTATCAAAGAGTTTATCGTGGCATTGCCTAAGGGTGAACACATGGACTTTATCCCAGGTTCTTACGCACAGATCAAGATACCTAAATTCTCAATGGATTACGATAAGGACATTGACAAGAGCCTGATCGGTGACGAATATCTGCCTGCATGGGAGAAATTCGGCTTGATGGGCTTGAAATGTAAGAACGAAGAGGAAACAATCCGCGCTTACTCTATGGCCAACTACCCTGCTGAAGGTGACCGTATCATGCTGACTGTACGTATCGCTACCCCTCCGTTCAAGCCGAAAGAACAAGGTCCCGGATTTATGGATGTAATGCCGGGTATCGCTTCTTCTTATATCTTTACGCTGAAACCGGGTGACAAGGTAATAATGAGTGGTCCTTATGGAGACTTCCATCCGATTTTCGACTCTAACAAGGAAATGATGTGGATCGGTGGTGGTGCCGGTATGGCTCCGTTGCGTGCACAGATCATGCACTTGACGAAAACATTGCATACGACCGACCGCAAGATGTCATACTTCTATGGTGCCCGTGCGCTGAACGAAGTATTCTATCTGGAAGACTTCCTGCAAATTGAAAAGGATTTCCCGAACTTCACATTCCATCTGGCACTCGACCGTCCGGATCCTGCTGCTGATGCTGCCGGTGTGAAATATACTCCGGGCTTCGTACACAACGTAATTTATGAAACTTACTTGAAGAACCACGAAGCTCCTGAAGATATTGAATACTACATGTGTGGTCCTGGTCCGATGTCGAAAGCTGTAGAGAAGATGCTCGACGATCTGGGCGTTCCGGCTCAGAACCTGATGTTCGATAACTTCGGCGGATAACAGAGAGAGATTACTCCAAGACCTGTTTCCAGAATAACATGACATCAGTCTATGAAAAGACTGAAATGAAACTTTTGGAATATATGGCGGGAAATTTGAAAAAGACGATGGTCCTTTTCAGATTTCCCGCCTTCTTTTATAGATGTCGTCTGACCGATTTTATTGCTTCAGTACTTCTTATCAGTTGCCTCGGTGCTTAGTAGCAGTCACCTCGGTGCTTAGTAGCAGTTGCCTCGGTGCTTAGTAGCAGTCACCTCGGTGCTTAATGGCAGTAGTCACGGGGCTCAGCATTGTTCGGCTCGGTGCCCGGCAGTCGTCAGTTCGGTGCTCAGTAATCCAATAATTTGGCTACATCTTCTATTGAAGAACCTTTTTTTGTATCTTTGTCCCCATGTTAGAGAAAAATGAAATCATACAGTCCGCTCTTCAGAATCTGAAGATTGAATCTTTGAACCCGATGCAGGAAGCTGCACTCGAACAGGGAACGGGTAAGAAAGATGTTATCCTGTTGTCACCGACAGGTTCGGGTAAGACATTGGCATATCTTTTGCCTCTGCTGCTTACACTCAAACCGAATAACGATAGTGTGCAGGTACTGATCCTGGTCCCTTCCCGTGAGCTGGCTTTACAGATAGATACCGTATTCCGGAGTATGGGAACTTCGTGGAAGACTTGTTGCTGCTACGGTGGTCATCCCATTGCCGAAGAAAAGAAAAGCATCGCCGGAAATCACCCTGCTATTATAATAGGTACTCCGGGACGTATTACCGATCATCTGGCCAAAGGAAACTTTGATCCCGAAACCATCGGAACCTTGATTATCGATGAATTTGACAAGTCACTGGAGTTCGGCTTCCATGATGAAATGGCGGAGATTATTGCCCAGCTTCCCGGTTTGAAAAAGCGTGTATTGCTTTCGGCTACTGATGCCGAAGAAATCCCCCGGTTCACAGGGCTGAACCGGACGGTCAAACTGGATTTCCTTCCGGAAACTTCTCACGAGCAAGAGACCCGGTTGAAACTGATGAAGGTGCTTTCTCCTTCCAAAGATAAGATTGATACGCTTTATAATCTGCTTTGTACATTAGGAAGCAGTTCCAGTATTGTGTTCTGTAACCATCGGGATGCAGTGGACCGGGTACATAAGTTGCTGGAAGATAAGAAACTGTCTGCCGAACGTTTTCATGGCGGTATGGAACAGCCGGACCGTGAACGGGCGTTATATAAATTCCGTAACGGTAGCTGCCATGTACTGATCTCTACCGACTTGGCTGCCCGCGGACTTGATATCCCGGAAATAGAGCATATCATCCACTATCATCTGCCGGTGAACGAGGAAGCATTTACACATCGTAACGGACGTACGGCACGCTGGGACGCAACGGGTACATCTTACCTTATTCTTCATGCTGAAGAGAAACTTCCGGAATATATTCCTCAAGACATGGAAACAATGGAGTTGCCCGAAAATCCTGCCCGTCCTCCCAAATCCGTTTGGACTACTATATATATAGGTAAGGGGAAAAAGGAGAAGTTGAGCCGGATGGATATTGCCGGGTTCCTCTATAAGAAAGGTAATCTGACCCGCGAAGATGTAGGGGCGATTGATGTGAAAGAGCATTATGCTTTTGTAGCCGTTCGCCGGGCTAAAGTAAAACAGCTTCTGAACCTCATTCAAGGTGAGAAAATCAAGGGGATGAAGACTATTATCGAAGAAGCCAAGTAGGAGATTTTTCTTTTATTTTTCACTGTGTTTCTTTATAAATATTCATTTAGCAAGCATTTTTCTTTCACTCTATAAGTGATTATTCCCGTCAGGTTATATTTTCACCTTTTATCCCTTACTTGACATGTATAGATAACAATATGGTGTATATATGTTGTATAAACCAATAAAAAGAAAGAGAAATCTGCTTTAAAACAGTATTTTTATAAGGAAAGATTTGTGCACCGGAAATAAATTCGTAAATTCGCAAGGTCAAAAGACATAAACTAACGAAATGTTAAACCAAAAACAAACTTCAAATGAAAAAGCATAATTTCAATGCAGGACCTTCCATTCTTCCGCGTGAGGTGATAGAGGATACAGCGAAGGCTATTTTAGATTTCAATGGATCCGGTCTCTCTCTTATGGAGATTAGCCACCGTGCTAAAGACTTCCAGCCCGTAGTGGACGAAGCCGTAGCACTGTTCAAAGAACTACTTAACATTCCCGAAGGCTATTCGGTACTGTTCCTGGGTGGTGGTGCAAGTCTGGAATTCTGCATGGTACCTTTCAACTTCCTCGAAAAGAAAGCCGCTTACCTCAATACGGGTGTGTGGGCCAAGAAAGCTATGAAAGAGGCCAAAGGTTTTGGCGAGGTTGTAGAAGTTGCCTCTTCTGCTGAAGCCACTTATACTTATATTCCGAAAGATTACACGGTACCGGCCGATGCGGATTATTTCCATATCACTACCAACAATACTATCTATGGTACGGAATTGAAAGAAGACCTGGATGTAAATGTTCCTATGGTTGCCGATATGTCATCCGATATTTTCTCCCGTCCTATCGACGTGTCTAAATATATCTGTATTTACGGTGGCGCACAGAAGAATCTGGCTCCTTCGGGCGTGACATTCGTTATCGTGAAGAATGATGCGGTAGGTAAGGTGTCCCGTTACATCCCGACCATGCTGAACTATCAGACTCACATCGACGGCGGTTCAATGTTCAATACTCCTCCGGTTGTTCCTATTTATGCGGCATTGCAGACTTTGCGCTGGATAAAGGCTCAGGGCGGTGTGAAAGAAATGGAACGTCGCGCCATCGAGAAGGCTGATATGCTGTACGCCGAGATAGACCGCAACAAGATGTTCGTGGGTACCGCCGCCAAGGAAGACCGTTCTCGCATGAATATCTGCTTCGTAATGGCTCCCGAATACAAAGAACTCGAAGCCGACTTCCTGAAATTCGCTACTGAAAAGGGTATGGTAGGTATCAAGGGACACCGTTCCGTAGGTGGCTTCCGTGCATCTTGCTACAACGCTATGCCGAAAGAAAGCGTACAGGCTTTGATAGAATGCATGCAGGAATTTGAGAAACTTCATTAACAATATTCGTTCACCACAGAGGGCGCAGAGTCCCGCAGAGATTGGATAAAAGGAGAACTCTGTGAAACTCTGTGCGACTTTGTGGTGAATCTTTTTTTAATACCATTAAATCATGAAAGTATTAGTTGCAACAGACAAACCGTTTGCAAAAGTTGCGGTAGACGGTATTCGCAAAGAGATTGAAGCGGCAGGTTATGAACTTGCTTTGCTGGAAAAATATGGCGATAAAGCAAAACTGCTGGATGCTGTGAAAGACGCCAACGCTATTATTATCCGCAGCGACATCATTGATGCCGAGGTTTTGGATGCCGCCAAAGAACTGAAAATCGTGGTACGCGCCGGTGCAGGCTATGACAATGTGGACTTGGCTGCCGCCACCGCCCACAACGTATGTGTCATGAACACTCCGGGACAGAACTCCAACGCCGTAGCCGAACTGGCTTTCGGACTTATGGTAATGGCTGTCCGCAATATGTACAACGGTACTTCCGGTACGGAACTGATGGGTAAGAAGCTGGGTATCCATGCTTACGGTAATGTCGGTCGTAATGTAGCCCGTATCGCCAAAGGTGTCGGTATGGAGATTTACGCATTCGACGCTTTCTGCCCGAAAGAAGTTATTGAGAAAGACGGTGTAAAGGCTGTGGCCTCTGCCGAGGAACTTTACTCTACTTGTGATGTCGTTTCCCTGCACATTCCCGCAACGGCGGAAACCAAGAATTCCATCAACTATGCTTTGGTGAACAAGATGCCGAAAGGCGGTTTGTTGGTGAATACCGCCCGCAAGGAAGTTATCAACGAAGCCGAACTGATTCAGCTTATGGAAGAACGCGCCGACCTGAAGTACATGACTGACATCATGCCCGCAGCCAACGAGACATTTGCCGCCAAATTTGCCGGCCGTTATTTCTCCACACCGAAAAAGATGGGTGCGCAGACTGCTGAAGCCAATATCAATGCCGGTATTGCCGCTGCCAAGCAGATTGTAGGATTCCTGAAAGACGGTTGCGAGAAGTTTCGTGTAAATAAGTAAATAGATTAATAATCTGATAGCCATGGCTACAATTAAACCTTTTAAAGGCGTTCGCCCGCCCCAAGACTTGGTAGAGCTAGTTGCATCCCGTCCTTACGATGTACTGAACTCCGCCGAAGCCCGTGAAGAAGCGGCAGGAAACGAAAAATCCTTGTATCATATCATTAAGCCCGAGATAGATTTTCCTGAGGGCACGGATGAGCATGATGAACGTGTTTACCGGAAAGCCGCCGACAACTTCCGAATGTTTCAGGACAAAGGCTGGCTGGTACAGGACGATAAGGAAAATTACTACGTATATGCCCAGACCATGAACGGCAAGACGCAATATGGTTTGGTGGTGGGTGCATACGTGCCCGATTATATGAATGGCGTCATTAAGAAGCATGAGCTTACCCGTCGCGATAAGGAAGAAGACCGCATGAAACATGTGCGTGTGAATAATGCCAACATCGAACCTGTATTCTTCGCCTATCCCGATAATGCCACGCTGGATGCTGTCATTGCCCGTTACACGGCTCAGAAACCTGTTTATGATTTTATTGCTCCGGGTGACGGCTTCGGTCATACATTCTGGATTATCGACAAACAGGAAGATATCGATGTCATAACCAAAGAGTTCGCCAAGATGCCCGCGCTCTATATCGCAGACGGACATCACCGTAGCGCGGCCGCTGCTCTGGTTGGCGCGGAGAAAGCCAAGCAAAATCCCAATCATCGCGGAGACGAGGAGTACAACTACTTCATGGCGGTTTGTTTCCCCGCCAATCAGTTGACTATCATCGACTATAATCGTGTGGTGAAAGATTTGAACTGTATGACGCCCGAACAATTCCTGGCTGCCGTAGGTAAGAATTTCACGGTGGAAGAGAAAGGAACGGAAATCTACAAACCGACAGGCTTGCATAATTTCTCCCTTTATCTGGAAGGCAAGTGGTATAGTCTTACTGCCAAGCCGGGCACTTACAACGATAACGATCCTATCGGTGTGCTGGATGTTACCATTTCATCCAATCTGATACTGGATGAAATCCTCGGTATCAAAGACCTCCGTTCCGACAAGCGCATTGACTTCGTAGGCGGTATCCGTGGTCTGGGCGAATTGAAGAAACGGGTGGATAGCGGCGAAATGAAAGTAGCTTTGGCTCTTTATCCCGTATCCATGAAACAATTGATGGACATCGCCGATACCGGTAATATCATGCCGCCCAAGACTACTTGGTTTGAACCGAAGCTACGTTCGGGACTGGTAATTCACAAACTAGACTAATCAGATATAATCTTGAAGAATGAATAGGAAACGGAGCATTGCATTACGCGGTGCTCCGTTATTTTATTGGTCGTTTTCTTTCCTGTTATATAGAAAATACTGACCTTTGCCGAAAAGGCCGGATTATATTTATGAAGATATTAATACTCAACAGCAGTCCTCGCAGAAATGGCAACATCTCGAAGATGCTGGAAGCGATGAAACAGGAAATAGAATGTTGTAATGCCGAAGCGGTCTATGTCAGAGTGCCGGAGCTGAAAGTGCGTCCTTGTATCGGCTGTATGAAATGCCGCAGTTCGTTACGGTGCTGCTTGCCGGAAGATGACGCGCAGCGGGTATTACAAAGTATCAGGGATGCTGATGCGCTGATAATAGGCGCTCCGTGTTATTGGGGAAATATGCCCGGAGAATTAAAAGTGTTGTTCGATCGTATGGTGTACGGCATGATGGGAGAGAATTCATTGGGTATGCCTCTTGCGCTTCATAAAGGAAAGAAAGTAATTATTGTAAGTACCTGCACAACTCCTTATCCTTTTAATATTCTTTATAACCAGACACGCGGGGTAGTGAAAGCCCTCAAGGAAATATTAAAGTGGAGCGGCTTCAAAGTTGTGAAAGCCATAGAGAAGGGTGGCACCAGAAAGCATCCGGATTTGACTTCCAAAGAGATATCACATTGTAAAAGAGCTGTACATAAGTTATTATAATACTGAATCGATATGAGCAAAAAAGAAGAATACAAGCTGAAGAACGAACAGTTTCTGCAAAGCCTGCGTACCGAAGAGGGCGTAAAAGAGTTGGGTGCCGGTGTGCTTTACCGTGTGCTGGAAAACGGGCAGGGCAGTGGCGCCACTCCCCGCTTAAACAGCATTGTGTCGGTACATTATAAGGGAACGCTCATCAACGGCAGAGAGTTTGACAACTCCTGGAAGCGTAACTGCCCGGAAGCTTTTCGGCTGAACGAAGTAATTGACGGTTGGCAGATAGCTTTGCAACGGATGCGCGTGGGTGACCACTGGATGGTCTACATTCCTTATACCGTGGGATACGGCACACGTACCAGCGGACCTATCCCGGCTTTCTCCACACTGATATTTGAAGTGAAACTATTGGGTATTGCCTGAGAGAGCGTGAACAATCCTTCTTCTTCACACGTTACATTACTTATAACTTAAACTTTAACAATAAGTATGAATCAGGAAAAGAAGAAAAAGGAGTGTGATATCTTGAACGCATCCATCTCCCCGGAACAGCCGGTAAATGAAAACGAGAAAGAAACGCTACCTGGACAGCAAATCGGGCTGTATGGAAAAGCGGATAAGAAAGATGTTCGTCAAATGGTTAAGATATTGAACCCGGACAAGCACAGCATGGAAAGCAGAGGATAACCCTCTGCTTTTTATTTTATCCCTTTATCGGGTAGGTTACACCGCTATGTTTCGTATCTTTGCGGCAAAATACGAAACGGAATACGAAAATATCGAAATACGGTAGCGAATGTTACGGAACGGAGACCTTACCCAAGGCGGCATAACGAGTACGCTGTTGCGTTTTACCTTGCCTATGATGGCAGGTTCGTTGCTGCAACAGTGTTATAATATAGCCGATACCCTTATTGTAGGACAGTGTATCGGTGCGGACGCCCTGGCGGCGGTAGGTTCGGCGTATACGCTGATGGTTTTCCTTATCTCCGTTCTTCTCGGTTTGTCCATCGGCAGCGGTACGGTATTCTCATTGCACTACGGCGCGGGAAACAGCTCTGCTTTGCGTCGCAGCATTTTTGTTTCATTCGTGCTGATAGGAGCGGTTACATTTTTGCTGAATGTGGCCGCATTTGTATGGTTAGACCCTATTCTCCGCCTGCTGCAAGTACCGCAGGACATCTACGGCATGATGCGCAGCTACTTGTGGATAATCTTTTGCGGCATTGTTTTCACATTCATCTATAATTTCTATGCGGCGCTGCTGCGTGCGGTGGGAGATTCGGTAACTCCTCTCTGGTTTCTGGCCGTCTCTGTCGTACTGAATATCGTGCTCGACCTGTTCTTTATCCTGCAATTGGGTTGGGGCATCGAGGGAGCTGCGATAGCCACAGTCATAGCGCAGGGAGCGGCTGCGGCGGGAATACTGCTTTATACCTGCAAGAAACGTCCGGAGCTGCGGCTGCATCGCGAAGACATGCACTTCGACCGTTGCAGTCTGAAAGAGATAGTCTCTTTCTCCACACTGACCTGTGTACAGCAATCGGTCATGAATTTCGGTATCCTGATGATACAAGGGCTGGTCAACAGTTTCGGTACAGCCGTTATGGCGGCCTTTGCTGCCGCCGTAAAGATAGACTCCTTCGCATATATGCCCGTACAGGAGTTCGGAAATGCTTTCTCCACTTTCATTGCGCAGAATTTCGGGGCGAAACGTTACGAACGTATTCGTCGGGGTGTTCGCAGCGCGTTTCTCACTACGGTTATCTTTTCGCTTATCGTCTCCGTAGTTGTATTCGTCTTTGCAGAACCGCTGATGCTGATTTTCGTTCATCCGAGCGAGACGGAAATCCTTGCTACCGGAGTGGAATATCTGCGTATAGAGGGTGCGTTCTACTATGGCATCGGCATCCTTTTCCTGCTTTACGGCTATTATCGCGCTATCCGCAAGCCGGGGATGTCGGTCGTGCTTACGGTGATTTCGTTAGGTACCCGCGTCGTGCTTTCCTATATACTCGCCGCCATTCCTTCCATCGGGGTAACGGGCATCTGGTGGTCTATTCCCATCGGTTGGCTGCTGGCGGATGCGGTAGGAGTACTGTATTATAAAATGAAGAATGAAAAATGAAGAATGAAGAATTTCGCTGCGTAAGTATGCCGCAAGGAAATTCTTCATTCTTCATTTTTCATTCTTCATTTAAAAGCAGTATCTTTGCGCCCGATTTTTAGAAAGAGATACTGCCATGACTAATGAGCGTTTGAAAGGATTTACTTACGGAGCTATTGCCGCAGCCAGCTACGGAATGAACCCGTTGTTTGCGTTACCCTTGTATGGGGCGGGGATGAATGCGGATTCCGTCTTGTTCTACCGTTATTTTCTTGCTATTGTGATGCTGGGCGTTCTGATGAAAGTAAAGAAACAGTCCTTCGCTCTGAAAAAGACGGATATACTGCCGTTGGCGGTGATGGGGTTGCTGTTCTCTTTCTCTTCGTTGTTCCTGTTCGAGAGTTATAATTATATGGATGCGGGTATCGCGTCTACCATTTTGTTTGTCTATCCGGTGCTGGTGGCTATCATTATGGCGGTGTTCTTCCATGAGAAAGTCTCGTTCATTACGATGTTTTCCATCGCAATGGCTTTTACGGGCATCTCATTGTTGTATGAGGGGGGCGACGGCAAGACGTTGAATATGTTCGGCGTACTGCTCGTTATTTTGTCCTCGCTGACGTATGCCGTATATATAGTAGGGGTCAACCGCTCTTCCCTGAAAGACCTGCCTACGGCGAAGCTGACTTTCTATGCTTTGCTGTTCGGTGTCATCATTTACGTGGTGCGTCTGGATTTCTGTGCGGCCTTGCAGCCTGTCCCTTCTCCGGTGTTGTGGGTGAATGTCCTTTCGCTGGCTTTGTTCCCCACTATCATTTCATTGATTATGATGACGCTTTCCATTCATAGCATAGGCTCTACGCCGGCTGCCATTTTGGGAGCGTTGGAGCCTGTAACGGCTCTGTTCTTCGGGGTAGCGGTGTTCGGTGAGCAACTCACGCCGCGCATCATGCTCGGTGTATTGATGATATTGACTGCCGTAACACTGATAATCGCGGCCCAACCCTTGCTGGAGCTGGCGAAGAAGCATACCCGGCACTGACGGGCGGTTAGCGGATAATCCTGCATATCTGCTCTACGGTACGGCGGATATTCATGCGCGCGAATTCCGGTTGCATGGCTCGTTCCAAAGCGACGGGACTTGGAGTGATGGAGAATATCCCGTGAAATCCGGCACGGGTAAGAATGTCCGTATCTTCTATGCCGCCCGCTATCAACACGACGGGAATATGCTGTTTTCTTGCTTCCGTCAGTATGCCGTACGGAACTTTCCCCATGACGGTTTGTCTGTCCGATTTCCCTTCTCCGGTGATAATCAAGTCGGCGTCTTTTATCTGTTCTGCAAAATTCTGCATTTCCAGTAAAAGCTGTATGCCCGGTTTCAGTTCGGCATTGAGGAATGCCGACAAACTTCCGCCCATTCCGCCGGCTGCTCCTGCTCCGGGACAGGAAGATATATCCTTACCGGTGGTTCGGAAGATGACCGCGGCCAAATGTCGCATACCTGCATCCAATGCCTCTATCATAGCCGCGTCGGCTCCTTTCTGCGGGGCGAATACGTATGCCGCTCCGTCTGTCCCGTAGAATGGGTTGCGTACATCGCAGGCGGCGGTAAAGGTACATCCGGAGAGCAGGGGGTGAACGGACGAGGTGTCTATGCTATCGACCTTACTCATCATCTGTCCGCCATAGCCCGAAACATTCCCCGTTTTATCCGGGAAACGGAAACCTAATGCCCGGAGCATGCCCAATCCGGCGTCGTTCGTGGCGCTTCCGCCCAGACCGATGATGAAATGCCTGCATCCGCGTTGCAATGCGTCCCGTATCAGTTCGCCCGTTCCGAAAGTTGTTGTCTGCATCGGGTTACGCTTCTCCGGGGCGACGAGTGGAAGTCCGCTGATGGCTGCCATCTCGATGAAAGCCGTCTGCCCGTCACCGGAAATGCCGTAACGGGCTTCGCGAAGTTCCATTAAAGGACCGTGAGCCTGCACGCTGATACTCTTTCCGTGAGTGGCGGCAATCAGAACGTCCAGCATGCCTTCGCCGCCGTCGGCTACGGGGATACGGATAACTTCACATTCCGGCAGTGCGGCGTGTACGCCTTCGGCAGCCGCCGCTTCGGCTTCCGCGGATGTAAGGCAGCCTTTGAAGGAGCCTATGGCAAGAACCGCTTTTTTCATCGGGGGATAATATGGTTTCATAAGAGGATACTCTTTTTTCGTGGGAAGATAACTTCTTTCTCCTGCAAAGATAAAGTTTTTTGATAGCTATCAAAAGGCGGATAGCGAAAAGTATAGTATCTTTGCGGCATGAGTGAAGATACGTATAAAACCATTGCCACCCCGTCCGAAGGAATTTACACCGAGAAGCGCAGCAAGTTCATCGCTATCGCCTTGCCGGTACGTACGGTTGAAGAAGTAAAGGCGCATCTGGAAACTTATCAGAAGAAATACTACGATGCCCGCCATGTGTGTTATGCCTATATGCTGGGGCACGAGCGCAAGGATTTTCGCGCCAATGACAACGGAGAGCCGTCCGGTACGGCGGGAAAACCTATCCTGGGGCAAATAAATTCGAACGAACTGACGGATATTCTGATTGTCGTAGTCCGCTATTTCGGTGGTATAAAGCTGGGTACGAGCGGACTGATAGTGGCTTATAAGGCTGCCGCCGCCGAGGCTATCGCCGCCGCTACCGTTATTGAAAAGACTGTGGACGAAACGGTGACCGTTCTCTTCGAGTATCCTTTTATGAACGATGTAATGCGCATCGTGAAGGAAGAAGAACCGGAGCTGTCGGAACAGTCGTATGATATGGACTGCCGTATGACGCTTCGCATCCGCCAGTCGATGATGCCCAGGTTGAGGGCGCGTCTGGAGAAAGTGGAGACCCTACGTTTTGAGGAGGAGTAAAGTCTCCGGTTTCTTTTCAGACAACTCTTTCAATCCTCTTTACGGATAAATCGTTATAATGGATTTTGCGGTGCGTGCCGTCGCAAAAAGGTTGTTTGCAGGAGCGTCCGCAGCGGCAGAGGGCTATCCGGCCTTCCTGCATTTCCGCCTTTCCTTCCCTGTCTACCAGTTTAAAATTGCCTTCTACGATGAAAGGCCCGTTGGGTGTAGCTGTAATCGTTACTGTATTTTCTTCTTTTTCCATGTTCTCGGTCTTTATGTTTTACGTACTTGGTAGAACGTCTCCGCATGGAAATAGTTTGTTAATTCCATATCTTTTGTATGGATTTACTTATCTTTGCACACTTATTTAATCAAAATCGAGTTGATATGGCATTTGAAGCAACTAAGCGCGAATTGGGCGAGCTCTATACATTCTTCCGTCTGCTGGCGGACGGAAAAGTCTTTCCGGGTACTCCGAACGCCCAGAGAGAGGATAAAAAATGTTGGCCTGTGGCGCTGATACAGAGAGAGGAACATGACGGCACACGCCGCTATTATATCGGGGAAGAGGATGTACGCATTGTCAGCGGTACGGTGGAAAAGGACGGCACATTCACAGCGTCGGCAGAGAAAGAGGAGCTTTCGTTTCCCCGTGCGGACTTTGGCGACGCGGCGGAAATCATACTCCATCTGTTGAGAAATGAGCAAGGCGAGGAAGTGGAAGTCTCCGAAGGATTGGAAGCCTTTCTGGATGCTGTGAACATCTACGACCTGGAGTCCAAGACCGATGACCGTACAGACTTCTCCGTAGCTTTTTGGAGCGCGGACGCTCCGCTGACGGGATTTACCGTCCGCTGCCGTCTCAGCCGCATGAATCCTTTGCTGGACGGCGGGCGCACAGCCAACCTGAAGCTGGAGCAGAGCGGCGTGAAGTTTGCCGTGCCCACTGTGAACAAGGTGAACGCCTTGCCCGAATCGCCTGCGGAAGTTGCCGAACGCATGCTGATGATTGAGCGTCTGGGCGGTGTGTTGAAGTATTCCGACGTTGCCGACCGCGTGTTCCGTTGCAACCTGCTGATGATAGACCTGCACTTTCCCCGTATGCTTGCCGAAATGGTGCGTATCATGCACCTGGACGGTATCACCCGTGTTGCCGAGCTGACGGAACGCATCAAGGAAATGAATCCCCTGAAGATAAAGGACGAACTGATAAACAAACACTGCTTCTACGAGTTTAAGATGAAACAGTTCTTGCTGGCGCTTGCGCTAGGCATGCGTCCGGCAAAGATTTACAACGGTACGGACTCTGCCGTGGAAGGATTGTTGCTGACCAACGGAGACGGTGAGGTGCTCTGTTATCATAAGTCCGACAGACAGACGTTTGCCGACTTTCTCTACCGGAACACCCGTTTTGAAAAAGGCTCGGTGGATAAAGACAAATACGGTTTCCTGGAACGGGAGAACGGTGTGTATTATTTTAAGCTGAATGTAAAGATAGGGTTGCTGAAACGTTGACCCGGTCATAGAATCCTAAAAACGAACGTACAATGTTGAACGAAGTATTGGAAAACATTAAGTCGCGCCGCAGCGTGCGCGCTTATACGGAACAACAGGTTTCCGCCGAAGATTTGAACCTTATACTGGAAGCGGCGACGCATGCTCCCAGCGGTATGAATTTCCAGACCTGGCATTTTACCGCCATTCAGGATGCCGCCGTACTGACCGAGCTGAATGAGAAGATAAAGGGCGCTTTTGCCAAGAGTGACGATACCCGTCTGCAGGAACGCGGACACAGCCGGACTTACTGCTGCTATTATCATGCTCCCGCCTTGATTATCGTATCCAACGAACCGACCTGCTGGTGGGCGCCTATGGACTGCGCGTGCGCCTTGCAGAATATCTTCCTTGCCGCCAAGTCTTTAGGCATCGGCTCTTGCTGGATTAACCAATTGGGACAGACCTGTGACGATCCCGATGTGCGCGCTTTCCTTACCCAACTCGGTATTCCCGAGAATCATCGTGTGTACGGCTGTGCCGCTTTGGGCTATGCCCCTGCGGACGCTCCCGTGAAAGATAAGAAACTGGCGGAAGGCACGGTTACTGTAATCCGCTGACGGTGCGGCACAGGCGGAGAGTACACTTTTATATCTCCGCCAGAATGTACCATACGGCGACGAGGTGGCAGGCAGACCCCGCCAATACGAAGAAATGAAACGCCGAGTGCATATAGCGCACGTTGCGTATGGAATACAATGCCGCACCGCCTATATAGCATACTCCTTCGGCGATAATCCAATAGCAGGAAGCGGGCGCGACGGCAAAGAGTTGTTTGAACACCACCAGCACGGACAGCCCCATAAGGATGTAGCACACCGTTTCCACATAGCTGTGTTCTTCCATCTTGCGGAAGCTGATGATAGTGCCTGCAACGGCGCATAGCCAGACAAAACAGAACAATCCCCAGCCCCAGAGCCCCTCATCGCGTAAGGCGGTCAGTGTAATGGGAGAGAAACTTCCGGCAATATGCCAGTAGATAGCCGCGTGATCCCAATGGCGCAACCGCCGTTTCCACGGATTATGGTGCTTCAAGGAGTGGTAAAGGGTGGAAGACAAATAGGAACCGCCCATACCGAACAGGTAGAGCCACATACCGAGTATCGCCCACGAGTCTTGTGCCCGATAGCATTTCATCAGGAAGAATCCCCCGATAATAACTGCCATCGAGATGCCTATGCCGTGGGATAGGCTGTTGACGGTTTCTTCGCCTTTACTGTAAAAAAGGCCGTTTCTTTTTCTCTTGCGCATTGTACTCATACACTTATTTGCGGTATAAAAGAAGAGAGGGTGTGTTTCGACACCCTCTCCCGATATTCTATTCAAAGCATCCGTAGCACGTTGGCAACAATTTGCGGTCGCCCAACGTATTGTCTACCCGCGCCACGTTCACCCAAAACTTGTTGTCGCGGACGCTTTCTATCGGATAGGCGGCTTTCTGCCGGGTATAACTGTGTTCCCATGCGTCGGCCACTACTTCATATTCGGGATGCGGAGCATTTATCAGCACGTTGTCCGTCTTGTCCGCTTCGCCGTTCTTCACTTCCTGAATTTCCTGCCAGATAGTGAGCATCACATGTATAAAGTTATCCAGCTCGGCGAGGCTTTCGCTCTCCGTCGGCTCTATCATCAGTGTGCCGTGAACGGGGAAGGAGAGGGTCGGCGCGTGATAGCCGTAGTCCATAAGGCGTTTGGCTATATCGTTTTCGCTGATGCCCGTTTCCTCGTGTACCTTGCGGCATTCCAATATCATTTCGTGTCCTACGAAACCCGTTGCTCCGCGATAAACGATACCGTAGGTGTCTTTGAAGCAGGCAGCCAGATAATTGGCGTTCAGAATGGCAGTCTTGGTGGCGCGTGTCAGCCCTTCCGTACCCATCATGCGGATATAGCCGTAGGTGATAGGCAGGATTCCCGCACTGCCGAAGGGAGCTCCCGATACTTGGTTGGCGGTATTGCCGAACAGTTCGTGACCCGGCAGGAACGGAACCAGATGTCCGGCTACGCAGATAGGACCTACGCCCGGTCCGCCACCGCCATGGGGAGAGGCGAATGTCTTGTGCAAGTTCAGGTGGCAGACATCGGCGCCGATAAATCCGGGGTTGGTCAAACCTACTTGGGCGTTCATGTTGGCGCCGTCCATATAAACCTGTGCGCCGCAGGCATGGATAATCTTGCAGATTTCCACGATTTCCGTTTCAAAGATGCCATGGGTGGACGGATAGGTAATCATTAGCGCGGCGAGGTCGGCCTTGTTCTCTTCGGCTTTGGCACGCAGGTCGGCCATGTCGACATTCCCTTGTTCGTCGCAGGCGCAGGTGACCGTGGTGAAACCTGCCTGAACAGCCGAAGCGGGATTGGTGCCGTGAGCCGATGCGGGTATCAGTACCTTGTTGCGGTGCCCTTGTCCGATGCTTTCCAGATAGGCGCGGATTACGCGAAGTCCCGCATACTCTCCGGCGGCGCCGGAATTGGGTTGCAGGCTCACTCCGGCAAATCCGGTTATCACTTTCAGTTCTTCGCTGAGGTTGTGTATCAGTTCGCGGTAGCCCTCTGCCTGGTCTTCGGGAACGAGCGGGTGCATACCCATGAATTCCGGACGGCTGAGCGGCAGCATTTCGGCGGCGGCATTCAGCTTCATGGTACATGAGCCGAGGGAAATCATGGAGTGCGCCAATGAGATATCCTTGCGGTCCAGTCGCTTGATGTAACGCATCATTTCCGTTTCCGTATGGTATTTGTTGAATACCTCGTGCGTCAGGTAAGCGCTCTGGCGCCGGAAAGCTTCCGGAATGGTACGGCTTTCGGGGATGTCGGCGGCTTTGGTATAGTCTTTTCCGGCTGCGATGCCGAAAATGGAAAGAAGCACGTTGACGGCGGCCAGGTCTGTCGTTTCGTCGATGCTCATACCTACATCGCCGTTCTTGAAGTAGCGCAGGTTCACTTCCTTGCTCAGGGCGACGGTGCGCACTTGCTGCGCCGATACATTGTCGGGCAATGCGAAGCGGAGCGTGTCGAAGTACCGGGCGTTCACTTGCCTGTATCCTAATTTATCGATTTCCTGTTCCAGATATGCGGCGATGTTGTGAATGCGCTCTGCAATGGTGCGGATGCCTTCCGGTCCGTGATATACGGCATAGAAACCGGCCATTGTGGCCAGCAGCGCCTGTGCGGTACAGATGTTGGAAGTCGCTTTCTCGCGTTTGATGTGTTGCTCGCGGGTTTGCAGCGCCATGCGGTAACACGGCTTTCCGTATTTGTCTTTAGACCAGCCGATGATACGTCCCGGCATATTGCGCTTGTACTCGTCGCGTGTGGCGAAGTAAGCGGCCGACGGGCCGCCGTAGAACATCGGCGTGCCCAGCCGTTGGGTAGTTCCGAATACGATGTCCGCTCCCCATTCTCCCGGCGGGGTGAGCAGGGCGAGGCTCAGTATATCGGCGGCCACAGCCACTTTACAGCCTGCGGCATGCGCTTTCTCCACAAAAGCGCGGTAGTCTTCTATATTTCCGTTGGCGTCCGGGTACTGCAATATGCAGGCGAAGATGTCCGGAGCCGGTTCCAGTTCATTGTATTTACCCGTCCGTATCTCGATGCCCTGCGGGATGGCGCGGGTGGTGATGACAGCCAGTGTTTGCGGGAATACGTTTTCGTCCACAAACACGACGTTGGCTCCCGCCTTCTGCATATCGCGCGGACGCAGCGCGTACATCATCGTAACGGCTTCCGCGGCGGCGGTCGCTTCATCCAGCAGGGAGCAGTTGGCAAGAGGCATGCCGGTAAGGTCGCAAACGACGGTTTGGAAATTCAGCAGGGCTTCCAGCCGTCCCTGCGACACTTCCGTCTGATAAGGCGTATAGGAGGTGTACCAAACGGGATTCTCGAATACGTTGCGCTGGATTACGGCAGGCGTAATGGTGTTGTACCAACCCATGCCGATATAGGTAGCGTATAGCTTATTTTTAGCTGCCAGTTCCGCTATGTGCTGTCCGAACTCATATTCGGTCATGGCTTCGGGCAAAGCCAGCGGTTCTTTCAGACGGATATCGGCAGGAATGGTTTTATCAATCAGTTCGTCCAGACTTGCCACGCCGATTTTGCGGAGCATCTGTTCTTCATCCTTCTTGCTGATGCCGATGTGGCGGTCAGCCAACAGGTCGTTTTTCATGCGTACTATATTATTTAAAGTTATTATCTATCTAAAGAACGGGTTCTCCGCCTTTTCTATGCCGATGGTCGTAGGCGCTCCGTGCCCCGGATAGACAATCGTTTCATTGGGGAGTATGAACAGGCGGCTGCAGATATGTTCTATCAGTTCGTCGAAGTTGCCGCCGGCGAGGTCGGCACGGCCGATGCTGCCTTGAAACAGTACATCGCCGGAGAACATGCAATGGTCTGCCGCGCAATAGTACACCAGACTGCCCGGCGAGTGTCCCGGCACATGGATGGCTTCCAGTTCCGTATTGCCGAAGGTGATGATGTCGCCGTCGTGCAGGTAAGTGCCCAACGGTACGGGCGGTTCCTGCAACTGGAAACCGAACATACGGCTCTGCTTGGGCGCTTCGTCAATCCAGAACTCGTCGGCTTGGTTGGCTTCCGCCTTCAGTCCGAACTCTTTCAGCATGAAAGGGTTTCCGAAGATGTGGTCCAGGTGCAGGTGCGTGTTCAGCAGGTGCTTTACATTCAGCTCGTTGTGTATGATAAAGTTCTTTAAAGCCTGTTTCTCCTCTTCATAGAAGCAACCGGGGTCGATGACTACGGCTTCGTTGGTTTCGTCCCACAGTACATAGCAGTTCTCCGGGAACATATTAAATTCAAATCTCTTTATCTTCATGATACTATATTTACTGTAATAGATTCTTTCTTCAGACTGTTACGTACACCGCTTTCTTTGTTTCGAAGAACTCTTCCCCGAAGAACTCCTTCAAGTCCCACATCGTAGTCTTGTTTCTGACGGGCATCGCCTCTTTCTCCAGTTCGCCGCCTTTCAGGCAGATAAGTCCGTTGGGCAGTGCGTTCTGCTGTTTGGGGGAGATATTCTTGCGGATGATTTTCAATAAATCGGTAAGGGGCATTACGGCACGGCTCACCACGAAGTCGAACAGTTGCTTTTCTTCTTCGGCGCGTGCATGACGGGTGGTTACGTTTTTCAGTCCGATGCTGCCCGCTACTTCGGTGGCTACGCGTACTTTCTTGCCGATGCTGTCCACCAGGTGGAACTGCACTTCGGGGAAAAGTATGGCCAGCGGAATTCCCGGGAATCCGCCCCCTGTGCCCAAGTCCATGATTTTCGTACCCGGGGCGAAGCGGATTACTTTGGCTATGCCCAGGGAGTGGAGAACGTGGTGTTCGTAGAGGTTTCCGATATCTTTACGTGAAATGACGTTTATTTTAGAGTTCCAGTCCGTATAGAGGTCGTAGAGCGCGGCGAATTGCCCTTTCTGTTCTTCTGTCAGGTCCGGAAAGTACTTCAGGATGAGTTCCATTGTTGGGTTATGAGTTATGAGTTATAAGTTATGGGTTGCGCAGGTCGTTCAGCGTCCTTGTTTCGTCGCTCAGCAGGTGCTGCATCATTTCGTACGGCAATGTTATCTTTACAGGTCCCATTACATAGGGGGCGATGTCGTATACATTATAATAGAACGTGATGCCGTCCTTGCTCAGATAGAAGTTCTCGGTCGGTGTCAGGTCGCCGGTAGTGACGTATCCCATATCTTCCAGTTCCTGACGGGTGGCTACCTTATTGTCGGCCATGAGCTGGTTCCACAAGAGGTCGGTGAGCTGTTCCTTGTAGTCGTTCACAAACAAGTCGTCCAGGCGGATGGGAGCCAGGGTGCGCAGGTCGAGGTTGAGGAAAGTGGACATGTAGATGCCGTGTGCGCCGCCGGTATATTCGTTGTAGTCTATACGGTAGACGAGCAGATGCCCGGTGTACAGTTGCACGTGGCTTTCGATACCTTTATAATAGGAGTACCATGCTCCCATGTCTTCGGCGTTCTCCTTGTCCTGTTCGTCTTTCCTGTACATCGGTTCCAGGTCTTTGCGGTAGTCGCCGACGTACTTTTCGGTGTACTTCTTTACGGCTTTTTCGGGAGTCATGCCCATGTACTTCTCGCCGAAGCAGGCGGAAAGGAAATAGGTGTTCAGACTGTCCTTCATCTTCTCGTCGGCCGACCGGGAAGCGTATGTAAGGTTGATGATGAGGTTGCATGCCGGTTTGGCGGTATCACCGAAGAGGTGGGCGGTTTCGTTCACTTGTATGCTGTCGAACTCCAGCGCTCCGGCGTTTTTGTTCATGATGTTACCGCAAGAAAAGAAAAAGCCGCTTGCCGCAAGCAGAAGGACAAGTAGGCTGACAGTTTGCTTTTTCATATCGAGTTTCGTTTATAAATCAACATTTCATTCGGGAATCTTTATCGACAAATATAGAACTTATTAACGAACTCCACACATAAAAAAGGAAAAATTAATTCCTGCGAACGGTTAAAACTTTCTATCTTTGCCGCCGTCTATGAAGAGGCTCCGTTACATATTCGCCATATTGATGTCCTCACTTATTATCATAAGTGGGGCGGGAGTTTCCATTATCCATTATTGCTGTTCGGGATGCCGGATGGAGCAACGCTGCTGCACGTCCGGTTGTTCGGAATGTGAGAAGGCGCACTACGCGTCGCAGGAAACCTGTAAAGATACGGGCTGTACCACCGTTCACTACAAAGTGGATGTGGTGAAGCATGTGCAGGAAGCGTCTTCGACAGTACCCGTATGCACGCTGTACTGCGAGCAGTTGCCGCAGTTCGGTTGCCTGTTGCCGGTGGAACTGCCGGTGACCGGAACGCAAGTCTATTCACCGCCGAGATATTGCGGTTCCAGGCATTATCTGGCGCTTTATTCCACACTGCTTATTTAGAGAGACATCCTTGCGGGACGGCGTTTGTTTCCTGCCGGGGAACGGTCTGTTCCTCACCGTGAAATATATTGTTCCCTGTCGGGGAACGATACGTTTCATCTCATGGAACAAACAGTTTCATCCCGCGGAACGAATCGTTTCACCTCACGGGATTGGTATTTTCATCTCGTAAGACGGATATTTCCATCCCGTGAGGCGAATAATTGCTATGATTATCCGCAATGACGCCTTTATTATCATTTACGGGCGCCATGCCGGATAACCGTTTATTTGTTTTATTGTCACATTTCAAAATAAGAAAGAATCAGATATGAAATATATATGGTTAATGTTGCTGTTCTTCCCCTTTATCACTTTGCGGGCGCAGGTAAAGGGAACGGTAAAAGATAATCTCGGTGAACCGGTTGCCGGAGCCAACCTTTTCTGGATGGGAACGACACAGGGCGCCACCACCTCTGCCGACGGGAGCTTCTCCCTCGCAAAGCCTGCCGGTAAGCACATGCTGGTAGTCAGCTTCATCGGTTTCGAGAACGATACGATACATGTGAACGGACGTGATGAAACGCTGGACATAGTTCTTCGCGAAGGGGTGGAACTGAGCGAAGTCAATGTTGTCAGCCGTAAGCTCGGAACCATGAAACTGCGGGGCAGCGTGATGAACGAGGATATGATAAGCAGCGCCGAACTGACCCGCGCCGCCTGTTGCAACCTCGGAGAGAGTTTCGTAACCAACCCTTCGGTGGACGTGACCTATTCCGATGCCGCTACGGGCGCCAAGCAAATCAAGCTGTTAGGGTTGTCCGGCACTTACGTACAGATGATGACGGAAAACATTCCCAACTTTCGGGGAGTGGCCGCTCCGTACGGGCTGGGCTATGTGCCCGGCCCGTGGATGCAAAGCATACAGGTGAGCAAGGGCAGCGCATCCGTCAAAAACGGTTACGAGGCCATCACCGGGCAAATCAATGTGGAGTTCAAGAAGCCGCAATTGCCCGAAGCCGACTGGCTCTCCGTCAATCTTTTCGGCAGCACCACCAACCGTTACGAAGCCAATGCGGACGCCACGGTGAAACTTTCCAAGCGTTGGAGCACCTCTTTGCTGGCGCATTACGAAAACGAAACCAAAGCCCACGACAGCAACGATGACGGCTTTGCCGATATTCCGCAGGTGAAGCAGTACAACGTATGGAACCGCTGGGCGTATATGGGCGACCGTTACGTTTTCCAGGCAGGCATCAAAGCCTTGTCCGAAGACCGCAACAGCGGGCAGGTGAGCCATGGCGGCAGCCATTCGGCCGACCCCTACAAAATATCCATCGGAACCGACCGTTACGAGGCGTTCACCAAAAACGCTTACATCTTCGATAAGGAGAAGAATACCAATCTGGCGCTCATCCTTTCCGGCTCTCTGCACAAGCAGGATGCCGTGTACGGACGTAAGCTGTACGATGTAGACCAGCACAACGCCTACGCGTCCCTTTTGTTCGAGACGGAACTCGGCAAGCGTCACAGCCTGTCTGCGGGACTGAGTTTCAACTACGATTCCTACAATCAGCATTATCGGCTGACGAACGATGCGGAGCAACCTCTTACGAGGCAGTTCGTAAAGGAAGCCGTTCCGGGAGCGTATGTGCAGTACACCTATAATCTGGATGATAAACTTATCCTTATGGGCGGTATTCGCGGTGACCGCAGCAGCGAGTACGGTTACTTTGTCACGCCCCGTTTCCACGTAAAGTACAATCCCAACGAATACGCGCACTTCCGCCTTTCCGCCGGAAAAGGGTATCGCACCAATCATGTCCTTGCCGAGAACAATTACCTCTTGGCAAGCAGCCGCCGTATAGACATCGCCCGTAACCTCGACCAGGATGAGGCTTGGAACTACGGAGCGAGCGCTTCCTTTTACGTCCCCTTGTTCGGCAAAACGCTGAACCTGAATGCGGAGTATTACTACACGGACTTCCTCAAGCAGGTAGTGGTGGATATGGATACCGACCCGCATGCCGTTTTGTTCTACAACCTCGGCGGGCGGTCGTATTCGCAGGTGTTCCAGGTGGAAGCCACTTATCCGTTCTTCCCGGGATTCACCCTCACGGCAGCCTATCGCTGGACGGATGCCAAGACCACCTACGACGGGCAGTTGCGGGAAAAGCCGCTTACCGGCAAGTACAAAGGACTGCTTACTGCTTCGTATCAGACTCCGCTGGGCTTGTGGCAGTTCGACGCGACCTTGCAGCTGAACGGTGGCGGCCGTATGCCGACTCCTTACGAACAGGGAGACGGCGCGTGGTCGTGGGAACACCGCTATAACGGCTTTGAGCAGCTAAGCGCACAGGTCACCCGCTATTTCCGCAACTGGTCTGTCTATGTCGGCGGGGAAAACCTTACCAACTTCAAGCAGAAGAATCCCATTATCGACGCTTCCGATCCGTGGGGAAGCAATTTCGATGCCACCATGGTGTGGGGTCCGATGCATGGGGCAAAGGCGTATGTAGGCGTACGCTTCAATATTCCACGGATATAGCGGTTAATCAAAGAGATATGAACAGTGAAAACTAATTAAAAAGAAAACATCATGAAAACAAGAAAGATTTGTATCGCCCTTGCGGCCGTATTGCTGAGTGCAACGACAGCCGTGGCCAAAGACCTGCGCACCGTAGTGTTCAAAGTGTCACAGATGACGTGCGAGAACTGTGTGAAAAAGATAAACAGCAATATCCGTTTCGAGAAAGGGCTGAAAAAGTTCGATACGGACTTGAAGACCAAAACGGTGACCATCACGTACGATGCCGACAAGACCGATATTGAAAAACTGAAAGAGGGTTTCAGAAAGTTCCATTACGAAGCCGAGTTTGTGAAAGAGAGCAAGCAGGGCGATAAGAAGTAATTGAACAAATGGCTCATTCCGGTTGTTGCTTTAGTGGATTCAGAGTAACAACCCCCTAAAAATAGAATGGAATGAGCAATATATTGAAGAAGGTATGTCCCGCGCAGGAATTACACTGCGCGGAATATGCCGATAGTATGGAAAGATGCAACATGGAAGAACGCAACAGGCAGTACCGCAGTCTGAAGATGCAGGCTGTCGGCGCGTGGCTGCTGGCCGTTCCGTTGTTGCTGCTTTCCATATTCGGTAATTATGTGTCCTATGGCAGCGAGATACAATTGCCGCTGGCCGCGCTTGCGCTGCTGTTTCTGGGAACATCTTTTTATACGGATGCTTGGAAACGGCTCCGTGAGGGACGCGCCACCATGGACACGCTGATTGCTTTCAGCGCTTCCGTGGCTTTTCTTTTCAGCTTGTTCAACACGTTCTTTCCGGACTACTGGCATGACGCGGGACTTCAACCGCACGTGTATTACGAAGTGACCGTACTGATTGTCGCAGTGGGGCTGACCGGTAAAGTGTTCCGGTTCCTGCCCGAAGAACTGCATGGTGAAGACCGCATAGCCAATATCATCTTTCCCGTGCTGACGGGAACGGCGGTTGCCGTGTTTTTTATCTGGATATTGTTCGGCGGTGTGGAAGCCGTGCCGCATGCGCTCTATTCGGTTATTTCCATTTTCATTGTCGCTTGTCCGTGCGCGTTAGGCTTGATAACACCGGTCGCGCTGATGCGCGGGATAGGCAGAGCCGCCGATATGCATATCTGGATAAAGGATTCCCTCGCTTTGGAACGGCTGAACAAGGCCGATGTGGTGGTCTTTGACAAGACCGGGACGCTGACCGAGGGACATCCCACCGTTACGGCTTGGTTGTGGGCGCAGTACCAGGAAGAATATTTTAAGATGGTGCTGCTGGCTGCGGAAATGAACTCGTCCAATTCGCTGGCGGCCGCCATCACTGCCGCCCTGCGGGAAGAGCAGATTACGCCCGCCCGTTTGGACGGCTGCGAGATTCTGAAAGGAAAAGGGATGAAAGCCGCCTATAAAGGTATGGAGTATTGGGTGGGTAGCCATAAGCTGTTGAAGGATTATCAGGTTTACCTGTCCGACGTGCTGGGCGATATGCTGGTGGAGTATGAGTCCGAGGGAAACAGCATCGTTTACTTCGGTCGTGAGGGTGAGCTGCTCGCCATAATTGCCGTTAAAGACCAGCTGAAAGTCACTGCGCTCGGTGTGGTGAAAGAGCTCAGAGGGCAAGAACTCGATATTTGTCTGCTGACGGGCGACGGCGAACGTACCGCTTCGACCATAGCGGGGAAGCTGGGTATCATCCGCTATCTGTCCGATGCCCTGCCGGACGACAAGGAAACTTTTATCCGCGAGCTCCGGTTGCAAGGAAAGACGGTCGTTATGGTGGGCGACGGCATCAATGACGTGCAGGCGCTGGCGAGTGCGGATGTCAGTATCGCCATGGGCGGCTATGCCGACGATACGCTGACGGATGAAGCCATGATAGTGATGAAATCTTCCGATTTGCAGTCGCTGCCCAAGTTGTTCGGCCTGTCGCGCCATACGCTCCGGCTGATGCGCCAGAACTCGTTCTGGGTGATAATCTATCATCTGGCAGGCGTATTGATAGCCGCGGGCATCCTTTATCCGGTGTACGGAATACTGTTGTCGCCCATGCTGGCCGCAATAGCCATAGTGCTCTCCTGCGTAACGCTGATGAGAGGGTAGGTCAGCTGTTCCTGTATTCCAGCGGGCTCATTCCCATGTGTCTCTTGAAGTACTTGCCGAAGAACGAGGCGCTGGGGAAGTTCAGCGAGTAGGCGATTTCCTGAATGGTCATGTCGGTGGATTTCAGTTTGGCTTTTATGTCGATGATGACGACATGCGCAATGATGTCCAGCACGTTTTTCCCGGTCACCAGTTTGATGGTGGTGCTGAGGTGTTGCAGGGATATGCCCAGCTTTTCGGCATAGAACTGCGCGCGGCGTTCGGTGGTGTAGTTTTCGATAACCAGCTGTATGAACTCACGGCAGATTTCCTCTTTCCGGCTTTTAATCCTGTTTTGGGAGTCCGGACGGTTGCTGTATAACTCGTTGACGCCGTAGAGAAGCGTGTCCAGCACGTTCTGCGCCATTCGCGTTTTGGGCATGTACGGTCCAGTGGAAACGCGTGCCAGCAATGCGAAGTAGTCCCTGAAGTAAGAGGCGACGGTTTCGTTGAGCGGTATCACGGGAGCTTCTATAATCTTGGAGTACGAGCTCATGGTGGATTGGATGATGTTGACTCCGTTGAGACAATGCTCGGAGAACCCGGCAAAACCTATCCGCACCTTTTCTTTCTGTCCGTGAAACTGGATGATGGTGCCGGGAAGGAGTGTCACAAAGTCGCCTTGTTTGATTTCGGTGTCCATCAGGTTGATGGATACCGTAATGGAACCTTCGGTGCACAATGCGAAGATACATGCCTTCAGGCGGCATGATTGCTTGTATATGTTCAGAATATCTTCTGTTACATCCGTCCATGCAATCAGGTCTACGGGGAGATCGACTTGGGGAAATTCCATAAGTGTTGTCGTTTTTGGTCTGCACAAAGTTACGCTTTTTTGCTGAAAAGTATCGAAAAACTTGCAATCGGGCAGGGATTTTTTTAATTTTAATTGTTATTAAAGTTAAGAGTGTTAATCTTATAACAGATAGAACTATGAAACAATACCGCAAACTTTTCTTCCTCGGATTTATATGCGCCGCGTGGCCGGTGTCGTACGCGCAGGCGCAGGATGTGTCGGCCGGCGTTCCCGACTCATTGCTCACCATAGGATATACGGTGGGGCATACCCGTAATATATCTTCCCTTGTGGAGAGTTTCACCGGCAAACAGCTGAAAGCAGACCAGATAACCAATCCGCTGGAAGCCATCTACGGCAAAGTGCCCGGCCTTACCATACAGCGCGCTGCCAACGGTACGGCCGCTTTGGATGCCGTACGCCTGCGCGGCACTACCTCGCTGACCAGCGGCAACGACCCGCTGATTATCATCGACGGCGTATTCGGCGATATTTCGATGCTTACGTCCGTTTATCCTACGGACATAGAGAGCTTCACTATCCTGAAGGATGCTTCCGAAACGGCGCAGTACGGTTCGCGGGGTGCATCCGGCGTCATCGAGATTACGACCAAGAAAGGAGTGAAGGGTAAAACGAGGGTAAGCTATAACGGTAGTTTCGGCGTGGCATCTGTCTATAAGAGCCTGAAAATGCTGTCGGCGGATGAATTCCGCAAAGTGGCGGAGCAGACGGGCGTTTCCATTATCGACAAGGGGAACAATACCGACTTCCGGAAAGAGATACAGCAGACGGGATTCCAACAAGACCATCATATCGCTTTTTACGGCGGACGGGATGAGTCGAGCTATCGTGTGTCATTGGGCTATATGAGCCGGGAAGGGGTGATTGTCAACGAAAACATGAGGAATTTTACATCGAATATGAATATGACGCAGAGCCTGTTCGACGGTTTCATCCGGTGCGATGTCGGCATGTTCGGTTCGGTGCAGAACAACCGCAATTTGGTGGACGAGCAAAAGACTTTCTATTCGGCGGCTGCCTTTAATCCGACCTTTCCCAATCATAAAAACGGGGACGGCTCTTGGGACGGCGTGACGAACGCCAGCCAGATAACCAATCCGCTGGCATGGATGGAAGTGAAGGATAAAGAGTCCGTTTCGCGTATCAGCACGCATGCCAAGCTGTTGCTGAACTTCACGCCTGACCTGAAGATGCGGCTGTTCGGTTCGTACTCGTATAATATGGTGGAGAACTCCCAATATCTGCCTACCAGCGTATGGGCGCACGGACAGGCGTATAGAGGCGTGCGCAAGTCGGAGTCGTTGGTGGGCAATGCCATGCTGACCTACCGGAAACGCTTGAAGCGTCACTTCATTGATGCGTTGGCGCTGGCGGAAGTGCAGGAAGAGAAGTTTTCCGGCTTCTATACGACGGTCACCAATTTCAGTTCCGATTTATTCGGCTTTGATAATTTGCAGGCGGGCGCGCTGCGCCCGTGGGAAGGGACGAACTCTTATTACGAGCGTACCCGTTTGCTTTCTTTCATGGGACGTGCCAACTACACCTATGCCGACCGCTATGTGCTGACGGTGAATGCCCGTGCGGACGCCTCTTCCAAATTTGGCGACAATCATAAATGGGGCTTTTTCCCTTCGGTATCGGCGGCCTGGAATGTGACGGAAGAGGACTTCATGAAGCGGTTTCCGCTGGTCAATAATCTGAAAGTACGTGTGGGCTACGGTCTGGCGGGTAATCAGAGCGGGATAAACTCGTACACGACCTTGCGTCTGGCGCAGCCCAACGGGGTAGTACCTGTGGGCAGCGCTCCTGTGGTGTCCTTGAGCGAATTGAGAAATACGAATCCCGATTTGAAATGGGAAGTGAAGCATAACTTCAATGCCGGTTTTGATTTGGCGCTGTTTGCCAACCGGCTGCTGTTCTCGGTGAATTATTACCTCTCCAAGACTACCGACATGCTGTATATGTATAATGTCAGCGTGCCGCCGTTTACTTATAATACGCTGGTGGCAAATATCGGCTCGATGCGCAACAGCGGCGTAGAAATCGCGGTAGGGGTTACTCCCCTGAAAACGAAAGATATGGAGCTCAACATTAATGCGAACGTGTCTTTCCAACAGAACAAACTGCTTTCGTTGAGCGGCGTTTACAATGGCGAACGCATTGCGGCCGCCGAATACAAGAGCATCTCCAGCCTGGACGGCGCGGGTTTTCATGGCGGGTATAATCATATAGCTTACCAGATTGTGGGGCAACCGCTCGGCGTGTTCTATCTTCCTCATAGCACGGGGCTGGTGTCGGACGGAAACGGCGGATATAAATACGGTGTAGCCGATTTGAACGGAAACGGTATCAGTCTGGAAGACGGCGAAGACCGCTACATTGCCGGGCAGGCTGTACCCAAAGCAACGGTAGGCTCCAATATCAGTTTCCGCTACAAGGATTTCGATTTGTCGGTACAGATAAACGGGGCGTTCGGGCATAAGATATATAACGGCACTTCACTTACGTATATGAATATGGGTATCTTTCCCGACTATAACGTGATGAAAGGCGCTCCGCAAGTCAATATCAAAGACCAGACCGCAACCGACTACTGGCTGGAAAGGGGCGATTATGTGAACTTCGACTATGTAACGGCAGGCTGGAATGTTCCGTTGCGGGGTACGAAGAGGTATGTTCAGAACTTGCGTCTGACCTTTACGGTGAACAACCTTGCCACCATCACCGGCTATTCGGGGCTTTCGCCGATGATAAACAGCGCTACGGTGAACGGCACTTTGGGATTGGACGACAAACGGAACTATCCGCTTGCCCGAACCTATACATTGGGATTGAGTATTAATTTCTAAAGGAATAAGGATATGAAGAAGTATCGTATAGTATATTGGTTGGCGGCGGTGTGCTGTCTGCCTTTGTTTACTGCCTGTAACGGCTTTTTGCGTGAAGACCCTCGCGACGGAACAGACCATGCGGATGCGTACCGTACGCTGTCGGACGTATATCTCAATGCGGTGGCGTCTCTGTATAACTACGTGGGCGGTTATGCCGACAGTCAGGGATTGCAAGGTACGGGACGGGGTGTTTACGACCTGAATACGTTTACCACCGATGAGGCCATCATGCCCACCCGGGGCGGTGACTGGTACGACGGCGGCTTCTGGCAGGGATTGTATCTGCATAAGTGGGGAGTGAGCAATGATGCCGTTCAGGCTACGTGGGAGTATCTGTATAAAGTGGTGATGCTGAGCAATAAGTCGGTAGAGCAAATCCAAAAGTTCGGGGAAACTCACGATGACCCCGAACTGCCGGCCTATTTGGCCGAGGTGCGTGCTATGCGTGCCATGTACTATTATTATCTGCTGGATTTATTCGGCAGAGTGCCGCTCGTACTCTCTTCTTCCGCATCTATGAGCGATATTGTGCAGAGTGAACGGAAAACGGTTTTCGATTTTGTTGTGAAAGAACTGCAGGAAGCGGCTCCGCTATTGGCGGAAAGCCGCAGTAACCGGCCGGGCGACTATTACGGACGCATCACCCGTCCGGTAGCTTATTTCTTGCTTGCCAAGCTGGCTCTTAACGCGGAAGTGTATACGGATAATGACTGGACGGACGGTGTGCGTCCCGACGGCGGAACTATAAGCTTTACCATAGACGGGCGGCAACAGAATGCGTGGCAGGCGACAGTGACTTATTGCGACCGGATTACTGTGATGGGGTATGCGCTGGAACCCCTGTACGAAACGAATTTCGCCGTATATAATGAATCCTCGGTAGAGAATATCTTCACTATTCCGATGAACAAGACTTTATATACCAATCAGATGCAGTATCTGTTTCGTTCGCGGCACTATAATCATGCCAAAGCCTACGGGCTGAGCGGCGAGAACGGGTCGAGCGCTACGAAAGACGCGTTACGTGTGTTCGGGTACGATACGGCCGAGGTAGACCCTCGTTTTGATAAGTGTTATTTTGCCGGTGTGATGTACGATTTGAAAGGGGAGTTAATCAGGCTGGACGATGGAACCGTATTGGAGTATCATCCTTGGGAAGTGGCGGTGGATATATCGGATACGCCTTATGAAAAAACGGCAGGCGCACGCATGAAGAAATATGCCATTGATACGGACGCAACCAAGGACGGTAAATTAATGGAGAACGATATTGTTCTGTTCCGTTATGCGGATGTGCTGTTGATGAAGAGTGAAGCGAAAGTTCGCAACGGGGAAAACGGGGATGCGGAATTGGCGCAGGTACGCAGCCGAGTGGGAGCTGTTGCGCGTCCGGCAACATTGGAGAATCTGCTGGACGAAAGGTTATTGGAGTTTGCATGGGAAGGATGGCGGCGGCAGGACCTTGTGCGTTTCGGACGATTTACCCGTGCGTACAGCGATCGTCCGCAACTGGCGGGCGAGGAGAGTGGATACACCACCGTGTTTCCTATTCCGGGCAATGTGCTGAAAATGAATGAGAGGTTGCGGCAGAATAAGGGGTCTTTAATGAGTGATTAGTGGTTAGTGATTAGTGGTTAGGGGTGAATGTTAACGAATTATGATTGGTGATGGATGGCCGGTGATTAAATTGGGTAATAATCGGTGATTTGAGGGTAATGGTGCGGAAATAAAGAAAAAGTAGTATATTTGTTTTATGAGACTGGAAATATCAGATTGGAAAACTGTTCCCTATGCCGCAGCATGGGACAGACAGACGGAGTGTTTCGATACGCTTGTACAAGCCAAACAAGCAGGTGGGGAGTATGTAAATCATATTGTTCTCTGTGAGCATCCGCATGTATATACGTTGGGACGCAGTGGCAAGGAAGGAAATATGTTGCTGAGTGAAGAACAGTTGCATAAAATAGGGGCGTCGCTGTATCATATAGACCGGGGTGGTGATATTACCTATCATGGGCCGGGACAACTTGTTTGTTATCCTATCTTGAATCTGGAAGAGTTCTCTTTGGGCTTGAAAGAATATGTGCATTTGCTGGAAGAAGCCGTAATTCGTGTTTGCGCTTCTTACGGGATAACTGCCGGACGTGTGGAGAAAGCTACCGGCGTATGGTTGGATGGAGATTCACCGCGTGCCCGTAAAATCTGCGCTATCGGTGTACGTAGCAGCCATTATGTTACGATGCATGGTCTGGCGCTCAATGTAAATACGGATTTACGCTATTTCAGCTATATCAATCCTTGCGGGTTTATAGATAAAGGGGTGACTTCGCTCCAAAAAGAATTGGGACGGGAAGTGCCGATGGATGAGGTGAAAGAACTGCTTTGCCGTGAGTTGAGAGGTATGCTTGGAGATAGGCAATAGAGAATATATTCTTTTTATATCATGAGGGTGTCAATCGGAGTTGCAGCATCCTTGTTTCTTTGATGTTAATATACAGGCGCACTGATGTTAACTTATAGCTTCTGATGATGTTAACTTATTGTGCATAGTGATGTTAACTTGCTATTTCCCATGATGTTAACTTCGGTGGGAGTTGTCTTGTTTTTACTTTGTGGATACAAAAAGGAATGGGGAAGAGTATGCCTGAAAGTGTTTTTTAGACGTTCGTTTGATAAACGCAAAGATATGGCAGTTTTTTGTATTGGCAAAATGTTTGATAGAAATTCTTTGAAGTTTATAGTCAATAGAGTATATAATAATCTGTATATCAACAAATAAACCATTATAATAACCTCTGTTAATCTTTACTTATTTCCATATATTTCTACTGGATGCGATTTGCATTTGAAAAGTGTTTATTAAACGAACGTCTAAAAAACATATTCGTTTTTAAATCATTCGTTTACAGCTTTTTGAAAGCTTATTGATCACATAACTGTTTCAACGTTCTCTTTCTGTGATAGTGGGGAGCTTTGGGATAATATGGATGCAGACTAAACTATTGACTATAATTGCATTACATGAATTGACCGGAAAGAGTTATCTTATCCCGGTGTCCCCAAAGAATACCCTTTTCACAAGGTTTTGTTTCCCTCGAACTCTTACAATTCATACTTTGTAATGCCCGGCTTATCGGAAAAGATTAAATCTGAATCGCAGCACATCCCCGCTTGTCAACAGAACAAAGATTGCCAATTACATTGGTATGCTGTCCGTGTGACGTACAGTCGCGAATTGTCTTTAAAGGACTATCTCGACAAGGAAAATATAGAGAATTTCATTCCTATGCACTACGAATATATCATCAGGAATGAACGCCGTGTCCGCAAACTCGTTCCTGCCATACACAATTTGGTATTTGTCCGTTCCACTCGTGCATGTATTGATGAAATCAAAAACAATCCGGCTCTGAATATCCCCGTCCGCTACATCATGAATCGCGAAACCCGCCAGCCGGTTATCATTCCGGATGCGCAGATGCGTAGTTTCATATTGGTTGCAGGTACGTACGACGAGGCTGTTATCTATGTGGAACCGGAAGAACTGAAATTAGTGAAGGGTGCCAAAGTACGTATTACAGGCGGAGTGTTTGAAGGAGCTGTCGGCGAATTTGTCCGTTTGCGTCATGACCGCCGTGTAGTGGTGAATATAGAGGGTGTCATGGCAGTTGCCACTACATTTATCCACTCTTCACTTATAGAACCGATAGATAGAAACTGAAATATTTGTAACTCAATAACTTCTATATTTTAGATAAAATGAACGATCACGTTTCATCCTTGTATGCCCTTGCCCATGAGCTTCTGAATCTGGGTATGGACGGCAGTCCTATTTACAGCGACCACTTCGCCCGTCTGAATCGCGAAGTTTATGAACAAGCGCTCAATCTGTACAACGCTCCGGAAGGTAACACACCGGAAGAAGAAGCCGAGCTTTGTCTTTCTATTCTTGTGGCCTTGAATGCAACTTTTTATGACAATGGCCGAAAGCAGCAATTCATCCAGCATCTTCTCGACCGTTGCTGGAATGTTCTTGACAAACTTCCGGCTTCGCTTCTGAAAGTTCGTCTTCTTACCTGTTGCTATGGGGAAGTATATGATGAGAAACTCGCCAGCGAGGCACATTCCATTATTGACACTTGGGATACGTCTTCTTTAACTCCGGAACAGACGGAAATCATCGGTGAGTTAAAGAATATGGAAGAAAATCAATACCCTTTCGAGATTGTAGATTAATTCCGCCTGACAGTCTTTCCCCCCTCTCTCGGTCACTAAGCGTTTAAGTTTTCAGCTATCAATCGCTAATCACTAAACAACAATTATCATAGTGAACTTCTTTTTTATCATTCTGACCTTTCTGATATCGGCGTTTATCGCCCGTATCCTGATACCCCGTATCTTGTTGATATCCCTGCGCAAGAAACTTTTTGACATTCCGGATAATCGCAAGATACATAAAAGAGCTATACCCCGTCTGGGTGGCGTATCTTTCTTTCCAACCACCTTATTCTCTTTTTGTCTTGTCTATGCTTTCCGTTTGTTGGGTGGTGACAGTGTTTCAACAGTCTATGCAAGCTATCTGCTGCCGGAGTTATTGTTATTTGCCTGCGGTATGACCTTGCTTTATCTGACGGGTATCGCCGACGACCTTGTCGGTGTCCGTTATCGCCAGAAATTTGTTATCCAAATCTTCTGTGCCTGCCTTTTCCCTTTATCGGGAATTTGGATAAACGATTTATACGGCTTGTTCGGTATACACGAGCTATCGGCTTATATCGGTATGCCCTTCACCGTTCTGATTATAGTATTCATTACCAATGCCATCAATCTGATAGACGGGATTGACGGTCTTGCTTCCGGTTTAAGCAGTGTGGCGTTATTGATTTTTACTTTCTTGTTCATAAATAAGGGACTGTGGAGTTATGCCATGCTTGCCGCAGGTACTTTCGGCGTGCTTGTACCGTTCTTTTATTACAACGTATTCGGTAGCGTGGAGCGTGCCCGCAAGATTTTCATGGGTGATACGGGAAGTCTTACTTTAGGCTATACGCTCAGTTTCCTTGCCATAAAATACAGCCAGCACAATACGGATATAATGCCGTATACCGCAGGCGCTTTTATCATAGCTTTCAGCACCATGATAATTCCCGCATTCGATGTTGTCCGTGTTGTTTTAGTCCGTATTCGTGAGGGACACAGCCCTTTTGAACCAGATAAGAATCATATTCACCATAAATTGCTGGCGGTAGGATTGTCGCCGAGAAAGGCAATGCTGAGCTTGCTTTTCATGTCTTGTGCTTTTAGTGCAGCCAATATTTTACTGGTGCCTTATGTAAATAATACGATGATGCTGATAGCTGATATCGTGATTTGGATAGGGCTGAATCTGTGGTGGGATTATTTGAGAGATAAAAAGTAATATTATAGATATGATAAATATAGATAATTTCATAAAAGAGAATATCACTTTGCGTCCAGTCAGCATGTTTGCAGCTGATATCAAAGCGCATGAAGAACAACTTTTTCAGGCAATAAAGGGTAGAAGTGTTTTGGTAATTGGTGGTGCAGGTTCTATTGGTTCATCATATATTCGTGCTCTCCTTCCTTTTGAGCCTTCTAAATTAGTTGTAATCGATTTGAGTGAAAACGGTTTGGCAGAATTAACCCGTGATCTTCGTTCTACTTATGGTATGTATGTTCCTGAGGAATACCGTACATATACTTTGAATTTCGCAGACCCTATTTTTGAACGAATATTTCGTGAGGAAAAGGGTTTTGATATCGTTGCTAATTTTTCTGCCCATAAACATGTACGTAGTGAGAAAGATAGGTATTCTGTGCAGGCGTTGATGGAAAATAATGTCATTAAGGCTAAACGTTTGCTTGATTTGTTAGCCGAATACCCACCAGAGCATTTTTTTTGTGTATCAACAGATAAAGCGGCTAATCCAGTGAATATTATGGGAGCTAGTAAACGTATCATGGAAGATATGATAATGTCTTATACTTCTAAATTCAAGATTACGACTGCCCGTTTTGCCAATGTCGCCTTTTCTAATGGTTCTTTACTCGCTGGTTTTGTAGATCGTATTATGAAGAAACAACCATTGGCTGCTCCTAACGATGTACGTCGCTATTTTGTTTCTCCTGAAGAAAGTGGGCAAATTTGTATGCTTGCTTGTATGTTGGGACGTAATGGTGAGATTTTTTTCCCTAAGTTAGGAGAAGAAAAGATGATAACTTTCTCATCTATTTGTGATCGTTTCCTTGAAACTTTAGGTTATGAAAAGAAAGAATGTGCTAGTGACAATGAAGCTAAGAAGTTTGCAGCTGAAATGCCGGAAGATAGTAAGGTATATCCTGTAGTTTATTTTAAAAGTGATACAACGGGAGAAAAAGATTATGAAGAGTTTTATGTTCCTGGAGAGAAACTTGACATGACCCGTTTTTATTCTTTGGGTGTAATAGAGGGAATAGAACAGCGGTCAATAGAAGAACTGAATTGTTTTTTCGAAGACCTTGAAAGTATCTTTCATAAAACAGATTTCTCAAAATCTGAGGTTGTATCTGCTATAAAACGTTTTCTTCCGAACTTTGAACACATTGAAAAAGGGAAGAATTTGGATCAGAAAATGTAATAAACTTATTCATATGTGATTATGTATAATGATATAGTGAACTTTATTCATAAGCTCTATAGAACTGAAGAGTTTGTACCTTTACATGCTCCTTTGTTCATTGGCAATGAAAAAAAATATTTGGACGAATGTATTGATACTACATTTGTATCTAGTGTTGGCAAATTTGTAGATCGTTTTGAAGAAGAGATTGCCGCTTATACTGGTGCAAAGAAAGCAGTGGTATGTGTCAGTGGTACTAATGCTCTTCACATGGCTATGCTACTTGCTGATATTAAGCGTGAGGATGAAGTCTTAACACAAGCTTTGACTTTCATAGCTACTTGTAATGCAATTAGCTACATTGGTGCTTGTCCGGTTTTTATTGATGTAGATAAGGATACTTTGGGACTTTCTCCGAAAGCGATAGAGCAGTGGTTAGAAAAGAATGCAGAGTTAAAGAATGGTACATGTTATAACAAGAACTCTGGTAGGCGGGTAAGGGCTTGTATTCCAATGCATACTTTCGGGCATCCGGTTAAGATAGATGAACTGGTTGATATTTGCAAAGATTGGCATATCGAACTTATTGAAGATGCAGCAGAAAGTATCGGCAGTTTTTATAAAGGTCAGCATACTGGTACGTTTGGGAAAGTAGGTGTCATTAGTTTTAATGGGAACAAAACCATCACTACAGGTGGGGGTGGTATACTTTTGTTTCAGGACGAAGAGTTAGGTAGATTGGCAAAACATTTGACTACTCAAGCTAAGGTCCCTCATCGTTGGGCTTTCGTACACGATCATATAGGCTATAATTATCGTATGCCTAATATCAATGCGGCTTTAGGATGTGCACAATTGGAGAATTTGGAACGTTATGTAGAAGATAAGCGAGAAACTGCTGATATATATAAAAAATTCTTTGCTACAATATCTGATGTTACTTTTTTTACAGAACCAAAGAATTGCCGTTCTAATTATTGGCTGAATGTTATTATAATGAAAGATAAGAAAGCACAGCAGGATTTTCTTGAATACACGAATGATAATGGTGTTATGACTCGTCCTGTTTGGGAACTAATGCCTCGTTTGAAAATGTTTGAGCGGTGTGAGACGGACGGACTGGTAAATACAGAGTGGCTGGCAGATAGAATTGTAAATATACCGAGTAGTGTAAGATTGGAGAGATGAAGAATATTTGTGTAATTACGGCCACTCGTTCTGAATATGGCTTATTGCGTTGGATAATAGATCTCTTGTCAAAAGATGAAGATATTAATCTGCAAATTGTAGCAACTGGAAGTCATTTGTCTGAAGAATTTGGTATGACTTATCATTTTATTGAAGATGATGGCTATCATATTGATGAGATGATAGATATGGAACTTCATACTGAAGATCTATATACAATTCCTCGTTCTATGGGTATATGTGCAGAAAAAATAAGCTATGCTTTCAATCGTCTTAATCCTGATATGGTTGTCATACTGGGTGATAGATATGAATTACTTCCTATAGTAAGTACAGCATTATTATTCAATATTCCCATAGCCCACATTTCTGGTGGAGATATTACAGAAGGGGCAATAGACAATGAAGTGCGTAATGCGGTAACGATGATGTCTACTCTTCATTTTCCTGGTACAGAGGAAGCTGCAGAGAGGATAAGACGAATGCTTGGTACAAATAACAATATATTTACAGTTGGTGAACCCGGTCTTGATTCTTTTCTACACTATCAATTAATGAATCGTAGTGAATTAGCTCAGCAGTTAAATCTTGATGAAAATAAAAAGTGGATGCTTGTGACTCTACATAGTGAGACAAAAGAGTCATTGGATTATAATATTCAGATGTCAAAGAATCTTTATCATGCTATGCTTCAGCAAAAGAACGTTCAGTTTGTAGTAACAAAAGCTAATGCGGATTTTGGTGGTAGTCATATTAATGTATATTATGCCTCTCAAAGAAATGATAATCTACGTGTTGTTGCATCATTGGGACAAAAACGATACTTGAGCTTTATGCATCAAGCAGCCTGTGTATTGGGAAATTCATCATCAGGTATAATAGAAGCTCCTTTTTTAGGAATACCTGTTGTTAATGTAGGCGACCGTCAGAAGGGAAGGTATATGTGTCGTAATGTAATTTGTTGTGGAATTCAGCAAAAAAATATTTGTGATGCAATATCTCAGATTGATAATTATCGTTATGTTGATAATTATTGGGGAGATGGACATGCTTCTGAAAGAATAGTGCAGCATATAAGAGAGTTTTTTAAAGAGAAGAAATAAAGTATCGGATATATTTGTATCCATGCAGGTTTAAGGGAACTTAAATAGGGTGGGGATAGGTACTCTTTTTTGTTATAAATAATGTCGTAAATTGTATTCAAAAGAATGAAAGCATTGATGTATAAAAGGTTTTTCAAGTTTTTAAACGTAATATTTAACTCGTAAAGATGGAGATATTATTTACAAAACACTGGAATCTATATTTTGAGTTCTTTTCTGAAGAACAATATGATATTTATTTTAAAGAAGAATATGTATATCTCTATAAGTCTACAACAGAGGAACCATGTTGTTTGGTAATACATGAAGGTAATTTCTATATGCTTTTCCCGTTCTTAAAAAGAACGTTTTATTATCAACATCAATGCTACTTTGACTTTGAAACAGCATATGGGTATGGCGGACCTGTTTATAATACATGTGATGAATCTTTTATTAAGAACTCATTATCTACACTATATGAAACATTTAACAAACATTTTTATATTGCAGGTTTTGTTCGTTTTCACCCTCTTATGGAAAATTATTATGGTTTTGAAGCCATAGGTAAGATTATATTTGATAGAAAAACTATAGCTATAGATCTCTCTCAAAGTGAGTCTGTCATATGGATGGATGAAATTCATACTAAGAATAGAAATGTGATAAAGAAAGCTGAGAAAAATGGTCTAGAGTTTATTGTAGATGAGAATTTTCTTTATTTGCCAAGTTTTATTAAACTATATAATTCTACAATGGATAAACTGTCTGCTGATGGTTTCTATTACTTTTCAACCAGTTATTATCAGAATTTAAGAAAGCACATAGCAAATAGTTTCTTGGGTATAGTTAAAAAGAATAATGATGTGTTATCTGCTGCAATTTTTTTCTATCATCCACCTTACTCCCATTATCATCTTTCTGGCAGTAATAAAGAATTTCTTTATTTGTCACCTAATAATTTTATGCTTTACCAAGCTGCATTAGAGTTGAAAAGAAGAGGAGCACAGCTATTTCATTTAGGTGGAGGAACTACGTCTAGCGAGAGTGACTCTTTATATTGTTTCAAAAGCCGTTTTTCAAAAAATAGATATCAATTCGCTATTGGTAAACTTATATTTAATAGTTCCGTTTATCAAAACCTTTGTCATGACTGGGAAGTGTCTAATCCTGAAAAGGTAGAACAATATAAATACTTTTTATTAAAATATAAATATTAATTTTTATGGCTGTATATATTATAGCTGAAGCGGGTGTAAATCACAACGGATGTCTTGACTTAGCTTTGCAACTTTGCGATGAAGCTAAAGTAGCAGGGGCTGATGCCGTAAAATTTCAGACTTGGAAAACGGAGAAGATTGTTACACATGCAGTTGAATTAGCTTCTTATCAAGAAAATAATATTTCCGATAAGTCAAAATCTCAATTCCAAATGCTAAAAGAGCTTGAATTGAGCTATGATACTTTTAAAGTAGTAAAAGAACATTGTGATAAAATAGGCATTCAGTTTCTTTCTACTCCTGATGAAATTGATAGTTTAGATTTTCTTTATAGTTTGGGACTTCCTTTCATAAAATTAGGTTCAGGTGATGTTACAAATATTCCTTTTCTTAGATTCGTAGGTTCAAAACATGTAGATGTAATTCTTTCTACCGGTATGTCTTATCTTAGTGATGTAGATTTGGCATATCATACATTGCTTGAAGCGGGAGCCACTTCAGTTACTTTACTTCATTGTACCACTAACTATCCTTGTCCTATGCAAGAGGTTAATCTACGTGCAATGCAGACTCTTAGAGATGCTTTTAAATGCAAAGTAGGCTATTCTGATCATACAATAGGTTTGGAAGTTCCGATAGCTGCTGTAGCTATGGGAGCTGAAATCATAGAGAAACATTTTACCCTTGATAAAGAGATGGATGGTCCCGATCATAAAGCATCTCTTAATCCGGACGAACTTACGCAGATGGTCAATTCCATTCGTAATCTTGAATGCGCCTTAGGTAATGGTCTAAAACAGCCAAATGAGAGCGAAAAAGTCATTTCAGAAGTGGTTTTAAAGCGTTTGGTTGCATCTGTTCCTATTCATAAAGGAGATATTTTGTCTGCTGCTAATATGACAGTAAAGCGTAGTTCTGATGGAGCTAAAGCTTCTTTATGGGATTTAGTTGTTGGTAGAATGGCTACTAAAAATTATGAGATAGATGAGCCTATAATTATATAATGTATTGGATATGAATATACTTGTTGTTATTCCAGCTCGTGGTGGCAGTAAAGGAATTCCTCATAAAAATATAAAAAAACTGAATGGTAAGGAACTGATTACATATTCTATTGATGTTGCTCGTCAATTAACCTCTGATGATAACATATGTGTATCGACTGATGATGATAATATTATTGCTACTGTAGAAAATTATGGTTTAAAAGTCCCCTTTAAAAGACCTATAGAGCTAGCTACTGATTCTGCTGGTACAAATGGTGTATTGTTGCATGCACTTGATTTTTATGAAAATCAAGGTAGAACTTATGATGTTATTGTTTTATTACAACCTACTTCTCCATTTCGTTCTATTGATTCACTTTCTGCTGCTGTAGACCTTTATACTCCTGATGTTGACATGGTTGTTTCTGTAAAAGAGGCAGTAACTAATCCATATTATAATAGTTTTGAGGAAAATGATAAAGGGTTGTTGGTGATCAGTAAAGGTGAGGGACTGATTGAACGACGTCAGGATGCTCCTAAAGTATGGGAGTTCAATGGTTCTATTTATGTAATCAATACTACACGTTTGAAAGAGGTAGGATTATCTAGGCTGAATAGAATAAAAAAATATGTAATGGATGATTTTCATTCTATTGATTTGGATACAATGATGGATTGGTATATGGCAGAGTATATCATTAGTAATCATTTAATTGAACTGTAGTTTTATGAATTCAAATCATATCATTTCTCAATCTTTGTCTATTATTGATGCGATTCGATGTATAAATGAGATACATGACGAACCACTGGTTCTTTTTGTTGTCGATGAAAACAATGCTATGTGTGGTACGCTTACTGATGGTGATGTACGTCGTGCTTTGATTAAAGGAGTTACTTTGAATGCTCCTATTGCTGATGCTATGCATCGTAATTTCAATTTCCTTCGTAAAAACATCAATGATGGAGTTGAAGATATTCATCGACAACGTGAAATGAAGATGAGATTAGTCCCTATTCTTGATGCAAACAATCATATTTGTGAGATTATTAATTTAGAAAAGTATTATACTAAACTTCCTGTTGATGCTGTACTCATGGCTGGAGGAAAAGGAGAACGCCTTCGTCCGTTGACAGAGAAACTTCCGAAACCGCTCATAAAAGTTGGGAATAAATGTATTATAGATTATAATATTGATCGTTTGATTTCTTATGGCTTAGAACATATTTCCGTCACGGTTAACTATTTGAGAGAACAACTGGAAGAACATTTTCGTGATGAACGTGATGGGGTAAAAGTTATAACAGTACGTGAACCTCAATATCTTGGTACCATTGGTAGTATCAAATTTGTAGAAACATTCTATAATGATACTATTTTGGTGATGAATTCTGATCTTTTTACAAATATTGATTATGAAGATTTCTTTTTACATTTTTGTCAACATAATGCAGATATGAGTGTAGCATCGGTTCCCTATGTTGTAAAAATTCCTTATGGTGTGTTTAATCTTGATGGACGTGAGATAAAAGGAGTGATGGAGAAACCAACATATAGTTATTATGCAAATGCCGGTATCTATTTGATAAAGAAACATTGTTTGGAGCTTATACCCGAAAATAAGTTCTTTAATGCTACAGATTTTATGGATAAATTGATAGTTACTCATCATAAAGTAATTCGCTATCCAATATCTGGTTATTGGATTGATATTGGTCAACATGATGAATTGGAGCGAGCAAAAGAGATAGTAAAGCATCTGAAGTAATAATCTGATAAATTAAAAGCCTCATAATTAGTTTTTTTATAATAACTCTATTGATATATGAGTTGGTTGTTATCCTTTTTATTTATCAATTGATACTGTTACTTCTTAGATATAGTGTAGTTAGTTCTTTATAAAAATGAATTTTAAATTACAAAAAATCTTCTCAGTAAAAAATGTAAATCTACGGAATGGTATTCTTTTTTCGTTGTTTTCTTTTTTTAACAGTGGTATAAGTTTTCTAATCATGTTGGTAATGGCTCGTTATATTCTACCAGCTTCTTATGGCCAATTGAGCTTATTTACCACGATGGTTTCATTACTCACAATTTTTATCTGCTTAAATACAAATGGTTTTATCTCAATCAGTTTTTTTGGAAGCCCGCGAATACGTATTCAACGTTTGCTAAATGTTGTTTTACTGACAACATTATTGATGTATTTATTTTTATTGACAAGTTTATTCTGTTTTAATTCTTTTTTTACAAAAGTTGTAGGGTTGAATGTTACATTTCAATTTTTTGCAATATCTATTTGTACTATACAAGTGTTAAGTACATCTTTACTGGATGTTTGGAGATTGGAAGAAAAAGTTTGGCAATATGGCACATTTTCATTACTAAATGCAATTTGTAATTTATTATTTACTTTTTGTTTTGTAGGAATTTTCTCATTAGATTGGCTTGGACGTGTGTATGCTCAGTTAGTGGTGTGTATAGTATTTTCACTGCTTTCTATTTATATTCTTATCAATAAGAAATATTTGCGTAGGGTGTTACCTACAAAGAGTGACTTTAAAGAATCTTATAAATTTGGAATTCCATTAATTCCTCATTCTACATCCTTTTGGTTACGTCAAGGATTGGATAGGTATATCATAAATTATTATATATCTCAATCCATGGTTGGATTATATAGCTTTGCTACAAATATTTCAAACGTAATACAAATTATTGGATATGCTTTTAATACATCTAACTCCGTCAGTATATATAAGATTCTTTCTGGAAATGAGAATAATAAGTTGGCAAAGCTACAACATGAATGTTATTTTTTAGTAATACTGTATTTTATATTGACTATTTTGTGCTTTTTGGGAGCGGTGTTGTTTATTCCTTTTATTTTCCCAGAATACATTGACTGCATCCAGTATTTGTTTCCATTGTGTATAAGTGCTATGTTTCAATGCTTTTATTTAGTGTATGTAAATATTATTTTTTTTTATAAGCAAACATTGAAATTAATGTTTCTTACGGTTTTGGTATCTTTATTACATGTGTCTTTTTCTTTTGTATTTACTCGATATGGAGTTATTTATACAGCGTATATTTCATTAGTTAGTAATATGCTAATTTGTATAGGAGTATACTGGTATTCTCAAAAGTTATTAGATCAGTTTATTCATCTTAGTTTGAAAGATATATAAATGATACGTAATGTGATATTAATTGATTATGAACCTTTCACAAAAAGGCGTGAAGAATTATTCTTTATTCGGAATTTTATCGATTCAGGTTTTAATGTACAAATTTGGGATATTTCTAAATACCTATATAGAACAGTTCATATTGTTGATACTATAGAAAACAGAAATTATATTTTTAAGGTGAGCACATACACTCAGTTGAAGTGTTTATTAGATAATACAGATATTTCGAATACAGTTTTTTTTATAGAATGTTTTGATACATGGAAAGCACGAAAACTCCGGTGGTTATTGTCCGACCATCATTGTTATACTATAAAAATGGATTTATATGCTAATACTGTATTATATGAATCTTTTTCTTCGAAATTGAGCCGCTTATTCTCTTCCTCTTTTTTCGAAATAGTTCAAGGGAAAATAGAGTACTTTTTTTTGACTTGTTATAAGATAATACACAAAGTAAAGGGACCGACTCGTTATTTATCGTCTTCTTCCCTTGTGAAGCGAACAGATGAAATTAATCATCCTGATTATGAGAATTTTTATTTTAAGAGATGTAGCTCAGTAAAAGATGATAAATATATAGTATTTTGTGATATATTTTTTCCATTTCATCCAGATTTGGTTTATTATAGTAAGTATAAAAAAATGCCTGATGGTAAGAAATATCAAGCTACAATGAGACACTTTTTCGATTATTTGGAAGATATTTATAAAATGCCGGTAATAATAGCAGCTCATCCTAAATCAGATTATAGTGGATATGAGTTTGGTAATAGGCGAATTATTAAATATCAGACGGATATTTTGGTTATGCATGCTTCTATGGTTGTTCAGCATAATAGTAATTCTATTTCATATGCTGTTATGGCAGATAAGCCAGTTGCTTTTATCACAACTAATGGCTATCAAAGTGTTCCTCGTATGGGAAAAGAACTCTCGTTATTAGCATCAACATTAGGAAAGCAAGTTTATAATCTTGATTTAGTACCTTTTGATGAGGTAAAAATTGATTTTATAGATGAAAAAATAAGGAAAAAATATATTTATACTTATTTGACTTCTCCTAAGATAGAAACTGTACAAAACTGGGATATTGTTAGTGGAATAGTGAGTCATTTATGATATGTTATGTGTTTTGTTTGTTTCTCATAGCCAAATTAAGATTTTAAAGAGATAAATGATAAAATGAAGGTGGTATATTGTATTAATGGAATTTATAACTCTGGTGGTATGGAGCGCGTCTTAATGAATAAAGCTAATTATTTAGTGGATGTATTAGGCTATGAAGTACTTATTGTGACAACCGAACAGAAAGGACGAGCCATATTTTTTCGTTTCTCCCAGCATATTCGTTTTATAGATCTAAATATAAATTATGATAATGATAAAAATAAAGCTCTATGGGTACGAATGTTGAAAAAACAAATAAAGCAAAGAATCCATAAAAAACGATTAGATAAATTATTAAAAATGGAGCGGCCAGATATTTGTATTTCAATGTTTGATAGGGATGCTAGTTTTTTGTATAAGATTAAAGATGGTAGTAAAAAAATATTGGAATATCATTTTTCTAAAAATGTTAAGTTAATAGAGGCAACTAATTTTTTTACTCGATGTTTACAAAGAATACGCATATATAGCTGGAACATTTGGATACAAAAATATGAACGTTTTGTTGTATTGACAGAGGAAGACAAACGGGCGTGGAAGGGATTATCGAATATTGTTGTAATACCTAACGGTGTATCTTTTTTCCCAAATGAAACAGCTCTTTTACAAAAAAAAAGAGTATTAAGTATCGGTAGATTATGCAATCAAAAAGGATTTGAAAGATTAATTGCTGCCTGGAAGATTGTTAATGATTTTTATCCTGATTGGCAGTTATGTATTTATGGTGATGGAGATAAACGAAATGAGTTATATAAAAGCATTACAAATTTAAAATTAGATAATTCTATACGTTTGTTTCCTGCAACATCTGATATTGGGGGTGAATATTTACAAAGTTCTATTTATGTAATGAGTTCGAGATATGAAGGGCTGCCAATGGTCTTATTAGAGGCTATGTCTTATGGGATACCTGTAGTATCATTTGCTTGTCCGTGTGGTCCCAAGGATGTAATAACTCATGGAAATGATGGTTTTCTTTGTGAAAATGGAAATATAGAAAGATTAGCTGACGCTATTTTAGTACTGATAGCTGATACTGAGTTACGTAAGAAAATGGGAAAATCAGCAAGAATAAAATCCTTACAATTTTCGCAAAAGGAGGTAATGAATTTGTGGAAAGAGATGTTTATAGAAATAACTTCTGCAAATATATAGTATTGTTATAGGATATGGATTTTTCCTCATTGGTAATATATGCTATCTTTATGCAGCTTTCCGTTTCATTAGCTTTTGTTTCACGGTACAGCACTCCCAAATATCATTTTTTACTTGTATTAGTAACATATTTGTTAGTAGTTTCCTTTTGGGCTCTCAGGCATGACATCGGATTTGATTATGAGAATTATACCTATATATTCTATGAAATAAAGAATGGATATTCCAGTTATGTAGAACCTGCTTATTATTTACTTTGTCGCATTTTTTCAAGAGTTGATGGGGGCGAGTATTATGTGATAGGTGCAATGTCTATGCTAACTTATACAATACTTTTTTACTTCTTTCTTCGAAAGAATATTTTATGGCAAGGACTTCTTTTTTCATTAGTTTTTCAATTTCAGTTTATGGCTGCCAATCAAATACGCCAAGCATTAGCTATTTGTGTTTTCTTTCTTATATTACCATATATTGAAAAAAAGCAAACCTTGAAATGGGGTATTGGAGTAGGAATTATAGCACTGGTTTGTCATACTTCTGCTATTTTTTTATTTTTACTTATTCCTCTTTGTCGCATAAACTTATCCGGCAAAAAATGGTGTTTTATTATTTCAATTCTTTATATATTATATCTTGAAGGAGTTTTTCGCAGTTTGGGAAATTTTCTATTATTAAATCTGCCATTGCCAGAGAATTATCAACATTTTCTTGCTACTGATCGTGTAGAAGCAGAAGTTATAGGCTTTTCTTTAGTCATGTTGTTCAATGTTGCAGTAGCATTATATGTTGCGTGGAATTATGTAACAGAGGAAAAGCGTATATTTTCTTTATATATGATAGGTATATGTCTATACATAGTTTTTGTTGAATATCATTTATTATTACGTCTTTCTTTTTACTTATTCTATATCAATCTTTATGTGGTAAGTAGCTTTTGTAAAGAAAAAAAATCAGGTCGAATTTTAGTGATAATTTCTGTGATATTTTTTCTTTTTATTTGTGCACAATCAACTAATATGCATGGCGTTATCCCATATAAATCATTACTAGCAAAGTAAAGCTAAAGAATGCAGTTTTTTATGTTAAATGATGTTTTTAGTAGTGATAAGAGGATGCGAAGACATTTAATTTAATTTTTTGTATTTGGATAGACAAATTATAGAATATATTTTATAAATATTATGAATCTAATTATGTCGATTATTATTCCTTGTTATAATAGTGATAGGTTTATTAATAATACTATTAAGATGTTACTTTGTCAAGATTTGTCGGATTGTGAATTAATATTGGTGGATGACGGTTCGATTGACAGTACATTACAAGTATTGCAAAAGTATGAATCTTCTGATAGTAATGTTCGCGTGATAAGCCAATTGAATCAAGGAGTATCTGCAGCCCGTAATACAGGTATGTTAGCAGCCCGTGGAAAATATATTTATTTCTTAGATAGTGATGATACGCTTACTGAGGGTACGCTATTACATTTTAAACAAGTGATTAGGGAAAAATCTCAATGCCAGATGTTTGCTTTCGGCTATGAAGCACGCAGGAACAATGTGCGAAGTATGAGTTATGTGTTTCCAAATTTTAACAAGCAAATTTTTTCAGGCTACATGTTATTGCGAAATTTTTTGTGTAAAAGAATATGTTGCCATATATGTAGTTGTATATACGATAGAGAGTTTCTGTTAAATAACAATTTAACTTTCAAACAGGGTATGAGAATAGGGGAAGATATACTTTTTTTATTGCAAGTAATGAGTATAGCTGATAAAGTATACTATTCTGACAGAGTTTCTTTTATTTATCAGATACGGGATGATTCTACTATGCAAGGGTACAAATCATATAGTGACGACCAGTATGAGTCGCATATAGAATTACGTAAGTTTCTGCTTCCTATTGCAGTGCGGGATAAATCCATTAGTAATTATGTGAATTTTTTTTTATTATTTTCGTATATATCCAATTTAAAGTATTATCTCTGTTCCTCTATGAAAAGTAATGAGTTAAATACCCGCTTTGTTATAGATGGAAATATTCGTTATAAAAAGAATTATGTAGGAAATATTCCTTATTGGTTTGCCATGAAGTTAATTGCATTACTACCTCTTGGTTTGATATTGAAAATTTTAAAGACATAGGTGTCTGAATATAGTTAAACTAAATATCTAAAATATCGTGAAATTTAATTATCTTATTGTCGGTACCGGACTCTTTGGTGCCACAATTGCTCACAGCCTTACTCGTAGTGGCAAACAATGTTTTGTTATAGACAAACGTTCCCATATCGGCGGTAATATCTATACAAAATTAGTGAACGGCATCAACGTACACAAATATGGTGCTCATATATTTCATACCAGTAATAAGCGGGTGTGGGATTTCGTAAATTCGTTTGTCGAATTTAATCGCTATATAAATGCCCCTATAGCCAATTATAAAGGGAAGCTTTATAATCTTCCTTTCAATATGAATACATTTTATCAGATGTGGGGAGTGACTACACCAGAACAAGCGGCGACTAAAATAGAAGAACAGCGAAGAGAGTCAGGTATCACTCATCCCCGTAATTTGGAAGAACAGGCTATTTCTTTGATAGGAAAGGATATTTATTATACGCTTATAAAGGATTATACGGAAAAGCAGTGGGGCAGAAAAGCTACGGAACTACCGACCTTTATAATTCGTCGTCTTCCAGTGCGTTTAACTTTTGATAATAATTATTTCAATGATAAGTATCAGGGGATCCCTGTGGGTGGATATACCAAATTGGTAGAAAAATTACTTGAAGGAGTTGAAGTAAAGCTTGATATGGATTATTTTGAGAATAAGGAGTATTTTGATTCTGTAGCTGACAGGATAATCTACACAGGCGAGATAGACCGCTATTTTGATTATTGCTTTGGACATTTGGAATACAGAACGGTGAGTTTTGAGACTGAAGTTTTGGAGGGAGTTTCTAATTATCAAGGCAATGCAGTTGTGAATTATACTGATGCGGAAACTCCGTATACTCGTATCATTGAACACAAGCATTTTGAGTTTGGTAATCAACCCGATACTGTAATATCCAAAGAGTACTCCAAAGAATGGAGACTAGGAGATGAGCCTTATTATCCAGTGAATGATGAGCGTAACAGTGCTTTGTATACGAAATACAAAGCATTAGCTGATGCTCAGGAGAGAGTTATATTTGGTGGACGACTGGCTGAATATAAGTATTATGATATGCACCAAGTTATAGAACGTGCTCTGAACTTGGCGAATTCTTTATAAATAAAAAAATAAAATCTTATGGAAAAAGGACTGGTTTCTGTTATCACACCCATGTATAAAGGGGCTGCGTTTGTAGGAGAAGCTATAGAATCTGTATTGAAGCAAACTTATACAAACTGGGAAATGATAATAGTGGATGATTGCTCTCCAGACGATGGTGCAGGTATTACCGAAGCGAAAAAGTATACAACGGATTTGAGAGTAATTTTGATAGAAAGTAAAGTCAATTTAGGTTCTTCGGGTGCACGTAATATAGCATTACGTAAAAGTAAGGGAGAGTATATTGCTTTTTTAGATTCAGATGATATTTGGTATCCTGACTTTCTGGAAAAACAGTTGGAATTTATGAAAAGGCAGGACGCAGCCCTTGTGTTTTCATCATATCGTCGTATAGATGAATTGACTAAAAAAGAAATTTTAATTCCTTTTATTGTACCGACAAAGGTCACTTATAAATCTCTGCTAAAAACTTGTCCCATTTTTCCTTCAACTGCCGTATATGATACGACTAAATGCGGAAAGCCCCTTTTTAATGAGGCTATGGGTAGTCTTCGAGATGACTATGTTTACTGGCTTACAATGTTGAAAAGGATAAAACAGGCTTATGGAAATGGGGAAGTCCTTGTGGATTACCGTATGCGGAAAACTTCGGTTACTGCAAATAAAAAGAAAGTGATTGTTCCTCAATGGAAAGTGCTGCGGCAGATAGAGAAGTTATCTTTGTGGTATTGTGTTTATAATATTGTGTGCTGGGGATTTATTTCATATTTTAAATATAGAAAATAATAGCTTTTAGTAGATGGCTATGATGGATGTATATAGATTACTTAATTCGTTATTCGTTATATAACCCGTGTTTGATTAGTCTCATCAAGTATGTGGTGCTATCGCAGTAAAAAATGAAAGAACAAATTTATGATTATGGATTACAAAGCACTTGATACGCGAAAAATCAGAGATTATATAGACGCCTCGGATGGGATGGTGGCTGTGGATGATATTATCTGCAATTCCGGCGCCGACAAGTTGCGGGTATATCCCGCACTGTTTGAGCTGGAACAAGACGGATATATCGAGGTGGCGGAGCGGGAAGAGCTTGGAGCACCCATCGCCATTTGCAGAAAAAGAGGCTTGATAAACGACAGGTAACAGCGGTTATTTTGTTTTAGGCGCAGCCGGAATTGCTTTGTTTAGCGGTTCCGGCTGTTTTTGTTTTATTTTCTTCTCTGATAATTCCCTGCCAACCAAAAAATCTTATTAACTTTGCGGGTCACTTTTGGAAACAATAAAAAAATAATGATATGAATATCTCTTATAATTGGTTGAAAGAGTATGTCGATTTCGATTTGACACCGGATGAAGTCGCCGCTGCGCTGACTTCCATTGGATTGGAAACAGGAAGCGTAGAAGAGGTGCAAACCATTAAAGGTGGACTGGAAGGTCTGGTCATCGGAGAAGTGCTGACATGCGAAGCTCATCCTAATTCAGACCACATGCACATCACTACCGTAAATCTGGGACAGGGCGAACCTGTGCAGATTGTATGCGGTGCGCCTAACGTGGCTGTCGGACAGAAAGTGGTAGTAGCTACTTTGGGTGCGAAACTTTACGATGGTGATGAATGTTTTACAATCAAGAAATCAAAGCTCCGCGGCGTAGAGTCCAACGGTATGATTTGCGCGGAAGATGAAATAGGTATCGGAACAGACCATGCGGGTATCATCGTATTGCCGGAAACGGCTGTGCCGGGTACGCTTGCCAAGGATTATTATAACATCAAGAGCGATTACGTGCTGGAAGTGGATATTACTCCCAACCGTGCTGATGCGTGCTCACACTACGGCGTAGCTCGCGATTTGTACGCTTATCTGGTACAGAATGGTCTGCCAGCTTCTTTGAAGAAGCCGTCTGTGGACGCTTTTGCCGTTGAGAACCACGACTTGGACATCAAGGTTACGGTGGAAAACGGCGAGGCTTGTCCGCGTTATGCCGGAGTAACTGTAAAAGGCGTAACCGTAAAGGAGAGCCCGGAATGGTTGCAAAACAAGCTCCGTATCATCGGCCTACGTCCTATTAACAATGTGGTGGACATTACGAACTACATCGTTCATGCGTTCGGCCAGCCGCTTCATTGCTTCGATGCCGACAAGATTAAAGGCGGCGAGGTGATTGTAAAGACCATGCCCGAAGGTACTCCCTTTGTTACTTTGGACGGTGTGGAACGCAAATTGAGCGAACGCGACTTGATGATTTGCAACCGGGAAGAGGCCATGTGTATTGCCGGAGTATTCGGCGGATTGGATTCCGGTTCTACGGAAACTACGAAAGATGTATTCCTCGAAAGTGCTTATTTTCATCCTACTTGGGTGCGCAAGACCGCCCGTCGTCATAGCTTGAATACGGATGCTTCTTTCCGCTTTGAAAGAGGTATCGACCCGAATGCCACCCTTTACTGCCTGAAACTGGCGGCATTGATGGTGAAGGAACTTGCCGGCGGTACCATATCTTCCGATATAAAGGATGTATGCGCCGCTCCCGCCCAAGATTTCAGAGTGGAACTTTCTTATGAGAAGGTACATTCGCTGATTGGCAAGGTTATTCCGGTAGAAACCATAAAGAGTATCGTGACAAGTCTGGAAATGAAGATTGTCGGTGAAACGGCCGAGGGACTGACGCTGGACGTTCCGCCTTACCGTGTGGATGTACAGCGCGACTGCGATGTAATAGAAGATATTCTCCGTATTTACGGATATAATAATGTGGAGATTCCTACGGCTTTGAAGTCCAGCCTGACAACGAAAGGCGAATGGGATAAGTCCAACAGATTGCAGAATCTGATTGCCGAGCAATTGGTAGGCTGCGGTTTCAATGAGATTTTGAATAACTCGCTGACACGCGCCGCATATTATGACGGATTGGAATCTTATCCCGCTAAAAACCTCGTAATGCTGATGAACCCGCTTAGCGCGGACTTGAACGCCATGCGCCAGTCTTTGCTCTTTGGCGGACTGGAGAGCATCTCTCACAATGCCAACCGCAAAAACGCCGATTTGAGATTCTTTGAATTCGGTAATTGCTATTACTTCAACGAAGAGAAGCGCAATCCTGAAAAGGCGCTTGCTCCTTACTCGGAAGATTATCATCTGGGCTTGTGGGTTACCGGCAAGAGAGTTTCCAATTCATGGGCGCACCAAGACGAGGATAGCTCCGTATACGAACTGAAGGCGTATGTTGAAAATATATTCGCCCGTCTCGGATTGCAGATGCACGATTTGGTAGTCGGCAATCTTACGGACGACATTTATGCTGCGGCCTTGTCCGTACAGACAAGAGGCGGTAAGCGTCTGGCTACTTTCGGTGTGGTGACAAGAAAGCTCCTGAAAGCGTTTGACATCGACAACGAGGTGTACTATGCCGACCTGAATTGGAAAGAGCTGATGAAAGCCGTCAAAAACGTGAAAGTAAACTATACCGAGATTTCCAAATTCCCGGCTGTGAAACGCGATCTCGCCCTGCTGCTCGACAAGAAGGTGCAGTTTGCGGAAATCGAGAAGATTGCCTATGAAACAGAGAAGAAATTGTTGAAGGAAGTGTCTCTCTTTGATGTCTATGAAGGCAAGAATCTGGAAGCCGGAAAGAAATCCTACGCCGTAAGTTTCTTGTTGCAGGACGAAAACCAGACGTTGAACGATAAAATGATTGATAAAATCATGTCCAAGCTGGTGAGAAATCTGGAAGACAAACTGGGGGCGAAACTTCGTTAAAAAAGGGAATAAAGATGTGTAAAACTTTTTTAGGCACGGATTTTACAGAAAACATACATGAAAATCCGTGTGATTCCGTGGAATCCGTGCCTAAAATAAATAAATCTGTTTTTACACATTCTCATATAACTCATAACTTATAACTCATAAATATTTAGTTCCAATGGGAAGAGCGTTTGAATATAGAAAAGCTGCCAAATTGAAAAGATGGGGTCACATGGCTAAGACCTTTACAAGACTGGGTAAACAAATTGCTATTGCAGTGAAAGCCGGCGGACCCGAACCGGAAAACAATCCGACATTGCGTTCCGTTATCGCTACTTGCAAGCGTGAAAACATGCCGAAGGATAACATTGAACGTGCTATCAAAAATGCGATGGGTAAAGACCAGAGCGACTACAAGAGCATGACTTATGAAGGATACGGTCCTCATGGCGTAGCCGTATTTGTTGATACTTTGACCGACAATCCTACCCGTACGGTAGCGGATGTGCGTAGCGTATTCAACAAGTTTGGCGGAAACCTGGGTACAATGGGCTCATTGGCTTTCCTGTTCGACCATAAATGCGTGTTCACTTTCAAGAAGAAAGACGGCATGGATATGGAAGAATTCATTCTCGATATGATTGACTTCGACATTGACGAAGATTATGAAGAGGATGAAGAAGAAGGCACAATCACTATCTACGGTGATCCGAAAAGTTATGCGGCTATCCAGAAACACTTGGAAGAAGGCGGTTTTGAAGATGTCGGCGGTGAGTTTACCTACATCGCGAATGACCTGAAGGATGTTGAGCCGGAACATCGTGAAACTATCGACAAAATGGTGGAACGTCTGGAAGAGTTTGACGACGTACAGACGGTTTATACTAATATGAAGCCGGAAGAAAGCGAAGAATAATGACTTATACTTACAAGACGAAAGGTACGTGCAGTAGCAATATCGAGCTTGAGGTAGAAGACGGAATCGTAAAGGACATCGCGTTCTGGGGTGGCTGTAACGGCAATTTGCAAGGCTTGTCCCGTTTGGTTGTCGGGATGCAGGTAAAAGAGGTGATTTCCCGTCTGGAAGGTATCCGTTGCGGCGGACGTCCGACTTCTTGTCCGGACCAGTTGTGTAAAGCATTGCACGAAATGGGATATTAACCCTGCTCTGATTTAAAAAGGGGGAATTTTAAAAGAGGGTGTGTCAAAACGGATTTCAGGTATTGTTTTGTCATTAGCTTCGCTCAAAACATCTTCTGATTTTTACATTGATGTATAGTCTGAACGGAGTGAAGAAGAGAGTGTGCAAAACTGTGATAGCTGAAATTCGTTTTGGCACGTCCTTTTTGCTTTTGAACCAAGTTATAGTGTATTTGTTTTTTTTATTTGAGTACTTTTACACCCTCAAAATAAGAACAACACAATGAAGAATATTTTTAAAGATTTACAACGGAAAGACCACAAACGCTATCTGGGTGGTTTGGATGTATTCAAATATATCGGTCCGGGGCTATTGGTTACGGTCGGTTTTATCGACCCGGGAAACTGGGCGTCGAACTTTGCGGCGGGTTCTGAATTCGGCTATTCGTTGTTGTGGGTAGTGACGCTCTCCACCGTTATGCTGATAATTTTGCAGCATAATGTGGCGCACTTGGGCATCGTAACCGGATTGTGCTTGTCGGAAGCTGCCACGCAATACACTCCCAAATGGGTGTCGCGCCCCATATTGGGGACGGCTGTGCTGGCATCCATATCTACTTCGCTGGCCGAAATATTAGGCGGAGCCATTGCGCTGCAAATGTTGCTGGATATTCCGATTATATGGGGCTCGGTATTGACTACGGTTTTTGTATCGGTAATGCTTTTCACCAATTCCTATAAGAAGATTGAAAGGGCTATCATCGCGTTCGTGTCCGTTATAGGGCTTTCGTTCATCTACGAACTTTTCCTTGTCAGGATTGATTGGCCTGTGGCCGCGCAAGGCTGGGTGACCCCTTCGTTTCCCGAAGGAAGCATGCTTATTATCATGAGTGTGCTCGGTGCTGTGGTGATGCCTCATAATCTGTTTCTCCATTCGGAAGTGATACAGAGCCATGAGTACAACAAGCAGGATGATGCTTCCATCCGTAAGGTATTGAAGTATGAACTGTTCGACACGCTGTTTTCCATGATTGTGGGATGGGCCATTAACAGCGCGATGATATTGCTGGCAGCCGCCACTTTCTTTAAGAGCGGGATTCAGGTGGAAGAATTGCAACAGGCAAAATCACTGTTGGACCCGCTGTTGGGAAGCAGCGCCGGCGTGGTGTTTGCGCTGGCATTGCTGATGGCGGGTATCTCTTCGACTATTACGAGCGGTATGGCGGCAGGCTCTATTTTTGCCGGTATATTCGGCGAGTCGTATCACATTAAGGACAGCCATTCGCAGGTGGGAGTAATTCTTTCCTTGGGCATCGCATTGCTATTGATTTGCTTTATCGGAGACCCGTTCAAAGGGCTGCTGATTTCACAGATGATATTGAGTATCCAGTTGCCGTTTACCGTGTTCCTGCAAGTGAGCCTTACCTCGTCCCGTAAAGTAATGGGACAATATGTAAACAGCAAATGGAGTACGTTCGTGCTCTATACGATTGCTGCTATTGTGACAGTATTAAACATTATGTTATTAATATCAAGTTTATAATGAAACGTCACTTATTAAATGAAAAGTTCGTGACAATCGAACAGTTGGCCGATAGCGGATATGCCCATAAACTCCCGGGAGTGACCGTGGGATATTCTTTTGCAGAGACATTTCTGGGAGAAATGTTGGTTGCATCTACGCCCAAAGGTGTATGCTATATGGCATTTGTAACTGGAAACAGAGATGTTTCATTGATTGAAATGGTCAGCAGGTTTCCCGGAGCTCACTTTGAGGAACGTACGGACGAGTACCAGCGCAAGGCATTGGCCGCTTTATCCGCGGATGAGGAAAACGTGGAAACGGTACCTTTGCATTTGAAGGGAACCGAATTTCAGTTGCGCGTGTGGAAAGAGCTGTTGAACATCCCGTTCGGCGAAACAACCACCTACAAGGACATTGCCGCCGCGCTGCAAACTCCCAAGGCTTTCCGGGCAGTAGGCTCCGCCATCGGCGAGAATCCGGTTTCGGTATTGATTCCCTGTCACCGGGTGCTGCGTACGGACGGAGCTCTCGGCGGTTACCATTGGGGGCTGGAGCGTAAAGTCCGACTGCTGGAGTGGGAGAAACAGCATAAGGAAGCCGAATAGATAAACTTAAAAACATACAGACATGAAGATTATAACCTACAACGTAAATGGTTTGCGCGCTGCCGTAACCAAAGGTTTTCCCGAATGGCTGGCAAATGAACAACCGGACGTGTTGTGTCTGCAGGAAACCAAATTGCAGCCGGAGCAGTATCCGGCGGAAGCGTTGGATGCATCGGGATACAAGCATTACCTGTATTCCGCCCGAAAGAAAGGGTATAGCGGAGTAGCCATTCTGACGAAACGCGAACCGGATCATGTGGAATATGGTATGGGTATTGAAGAGTACGATAATGAAGGCCGTTTTATCCGCGCCGATTACGGCGACCTGTCCATTGTGAGTGTTTATCATCCTTCGGGAACAAGCGGCGATGAGCGCCAGGCTTTTAAAATGGTATGGTTGGAAAAGTTTCAGCAATATGTGGTAGAGTTGCAGCGCACCCGTCCGAAGCTGATTCTTTGCGGAGATTATAATATCTGTCATGAAGCGATAGACATTCACGACCCTGTCCGCAATGCTACAAACAGCGGTTTCCTGCCGGAAGAAAGAGAGTGGATGACCCGTTTTCTGAATGCGGGCTTCATAGATACTTTCCGTCTGTTGCATCCCGAGAAGCAGGAATATACCTGGTGGAGTTACCGTTTCAACTCGCGGGCGAAGAACAAAGGCTGGCGTATAGATTATTGCATGGTGAACGAGCCGCTACGTCCGATGCTGAAAGAAGCGCGCATTCTGAACGATGCGGTACATTCGGACCATTGTCCTATGATGTTGGAAATTGCAGATTAAAAGACGATGATGAAAGACAGAATAGAGAAAGCCGTTGAGCTGTTCAAGAGCGGTTATAACTGTTCGCAATCGGTGGTAGCCGCCTTTGCCGACATGTACGGTTTTACGGAAGAACAGGCTTTGCGCATGTCCGCCTCTTTTGGCGGCGGTATAGGGCGGATGCGTCAGACTTGCGGCGCTGCCTGCGGCATGTTTTTGTTGGCGGGGCTGGAAAAAGGCGCCGTCGACGGTAAAGACCGTGAGGGCAAAGCCGCTAATTATGCGCTGGTGCAGGCACTTGCGGAAGAATTCAAGAAACGTAACGGCTCGATGATTTGCGCCGAGTTGCTGGGACTGAAGAAGCCCGAAGGCTCTTCCGTTCCCGAAGCCCGTACGGAGCAATACTACGCCAAACGTCCTTGCGCGAAAATGGTGGAAGAAGCCGCGACGATATGGGCTGAGTACTTGGAAAAACAGCGGAAATAAGCCGGCAACAGCCGTTTTTTATGACAGATAAGCGAAAAAAAAGAGAGTTAATGTGTTATGTAACATAAAAATAACTATCTTTGCTGCCGAAATAAAATCTGATTATTCCGTTTTGGGAAGCGGATTTTTAAGCATGTCTAACTAAAAACAAAGAGAAAATGTTAAAAGAAAAAGCCGGTGAAACTGCAGGAAAAATTTGGAGCGCACTGAATGAAACTGAAGGTTTAACTGCTAAACAAATCAAGAAAGCTACAAAATTGGTAGATAAGGATTTGTTCTTGGGTCTTGGCTGGTTATTGAGAGAAGACAAAATTTCTACTCAAGAAGTTGAAGGCGAACTGTTTGTAAAGCTGAACTAAGAAAGAGATTAGAATGTTATAAAAAATGCGTTGATACATTTGATATGTTATCAACGCATTTTTTTTTGTCTTCTCCTTTTTGTATCTTTGCGCACCAAAATTTTAGAAACAAATGAAAAAGAATATACGTAACTTTTGTATCATCGCTCATATCGATCACGGTAAATCAACTTTGGCCGACCGTCTGTTGGAGTTCACCAATACTATCCAAGTAACCGAAGGACAGATGCTGGATGATATGGATTTGGAAAAGGAGAGAGGTATTACCATCAAAAGCCATGCTATCCAGATGGAGTATATGTACAAAGGCGAGAAGTATGTTCTGAACCTGATTGACACTCCGGGGCACGTGGACTTTTCCTATGAGGTGTCCCGCTCCATTGCCGCCTGCGAAGGTGCGTTGCTCATAGTGGACGCTTCACAGGGCGTGCAGGCGCAGACCATCTCCAACCTGTATATGGCTATTGAGCATGACTTGGAAATTATTCCGGTTATCAACAAATGCGATATGGCGAGCGCCATGCCCGAAGAGGTAGAGGATGAAATCGTGGAACTGCTCGGTTGCAAGCGTGAAGAGATAATCCGCGCTTCCGGTAAGACGGGAATGGGCGTCGAGGAAATCCTTGCGGCAGTCGTCGAGCGTATTCCTCATCCCGAAGGCGATGAAGAAGCGCCTCTGCAGGCTTTGATATTCGACTCCGTATTCAATTCTTTCCGCGGTATCATCGCTTATTTCAAGATTGTGAACGGTGTGATACGTAAAGGAGACAAAGTGAAATTCTTCAATACGGGCAAGGAGTACGATGCGGATGAAATCGGTGTGCTGAAGATGGATATGGTTGCCCGTCAGGAATTGCGTACGGGCGACGTAGGCTATATTATCTCGGGTATCAAGACTTCCAAAGAGGTAAAGGTGGGCGATACGATTACGCACATAGCCCGTCCGTGCAAGGAAGCGATTGCCGGTTTCGAGGAAGTGAAGCCGATGGTATTTGCCGGTGTATATCCCATTGAGGCGGAAGACTTTGAGGACTTGCGCTCATCATTGGAGAAGTTGCAGCTGAATGACGCTTCGCTGACTTTCCAGCCCGAATCTTCATTGGCGCTGGGCTTCGGTTTCCGTTGCGGATTCCTGGGATTGCTTCACATGGAGATTGTACAGGAACGTCTGGACCGCGAATTCGATATGAATGTGATTACCACCGTGCCGAACGTATCTTATAATATCTACGATAAGCAAGGGCACATGACCGAGGTGCACAATCCCGGCAGCATGCCCGATCCCACTTTGATAGACCGCATTGAAGAACCCTATATCCGTGCGTCTGTGATTACCACCACGGACTATATCGGCCCTATCATGACACTCTGTCTGGGCAAGCGCGGCGAACTGGTGAAGCAGGAATATATTTCCGGTAACCGTGTGGAGATATACTATGATATGCCGTTGGGCGAAATCGTTATCGACTTTTACGACAAGCTGAAAAGTATTTCCAAGGGATATGCCTCTTTCGACTATCATGCGAACGGTTTCCGTCCGTCCAAACTGGTGAAGCTGGATATCCTTCTGAACGGCGAACCGGTGGATGCCCTCTCTACCTTGACGCACTTTGACAATGCGTACGAGCTGGGACGCCGTATGTGCGAGAAGCTGAAAGACCTGATTCCGAGACAGCAGTTTGACATTGCCATTCAGGCGGCTATCGGCGCCAAGATTATTTCCCGCGAAACAATCAAGGCAGTCCGTAAGGACGTTACGGCCAAGTGTTATGGCGGTGACGTGAGCCGTAAGCGTAAATTGCTTGAAAAGCAGAAGCGGGGTAAGAAAAGAATGAAACAGATTGGTAATGTGGAAGTGCCGCAGAAAGCGTTCTTGGCTGTGCTGAAATTGGATTAGTTGCTAAACAATTCATATGACACAGGGGTTGTTCTCTTTCCGTAGGGCTATCTTGACAACCCCTTTTAAATTTAAACCGAATGAGAAAAGTTCTATCGTTTTCGGCCTTCCTGATGGCAGGCCTGTTCGTTTCCCAATATCTCCCTGTGTGGGCGGGCGGAAACTATAATGCGGTAAAGGCCGTATCGAATGTATTGCTCTATGTCTGCTTGAGTTTTATAATGATTAATGTGGGACGTGAGTTTGAAGTCGATAAATCACGTTGGCAGACATACGCGAAAGATTATGGCGTTGCAATGGCTACCGCCGCCATGCCTTGGTTCCTGATTGCTATTTATTATGTTTTTGTCCTGCTTCCGCCCGAATACTGGAATAGTTGGGAAGCGTGGAAAGAGAATCTCCTGTTGAGCCGTTTTGCGGCTCCCACTTCCGCCGGTATTTTGTTTACCATGCTGGCCGCCATCGGCTTAAAGACAAGCTGGGTTTACAAGAAAATTCAAGTGCTGGCTATCTTTGATGATTTGGATACCATCCTTCTGATGATTCCGCTTCAGATTATGATGATCGGCCTGCGCTGGCAGCTTCTGGTGATTGTTTTCATTGTATTTCTTTTGCTCTCTTTCGGTTGGAAACAACTGGGAAAATACGACTGGCGGCAGGATTGGAAAGCCATTCTGGTATATTCGGCCGTAGTGTTTGCGTGTACGCAGGCTGTATATCTCATCAGCAAGCATTTGTATGGTGAGGCAGGCAGTATTCATATAGAGGTATTGCTGCCCGCTTTCGTCTTGGGAATGGTGATGAAGCACAAGGAGCATGACACACCGGCGGAACGTAAAGTTTCCACGGGGATTTCTTTCCTCTTTATGTTTCTGGTTGGAATGAGCATGCCACGGTTTCTGGGTGTGGATTTTGCGGAGGCGTCGTTGGGACAGCACTCGGTTACGGGTTCGCAGGAGATGATGTCGTGGGGAATGATTATGCTTCATGTACTGATAGTGTCGTTATTGTCTAATATCGGTAAGCTGTTTCCGGTATTCTTTTACAAAGACCGTAAGTTCAGCGAGCGTCTGGCGCTCTCTATCGGTATGTTTACCCGCGGTGAAGTAGGGGCGGGGGTAATCTTTATCGCTCTTGGATATAGTTTGGGAGGCCCGGCATTGATAATTTCCGTATTAACCATAGTGCTTAATTTAATTTTAACGGGTATCTTTGTTCTGTGGGTAAAGAAGCTGGCGTTGTTGAGTTATGGAAGTGTGACGGAATGAAATGTCGGCTACGCTTCCTTTCCCGAAGAAAGATGAAACCTTCAATCAAATACTTATGATTATTCTACGTACCGTGAAAAACATTTCGTCGCTGAACATAGTGGCGAGTATTCTTTTATTTCTCACCGCTATCCTGGCTGCCGTCGTGGCCAATTCGTCTTTATCGCCGATATACCAGGACTTTCTGCTTCAGGAGCTTCATCTGCGCATCGGGAATTTCAATCTGCTCTCTCACGGCGGGCATCCGTTGAAGATGATAGAGTTCATAAACGACTGCCTGATGACTGTTTTCTTTCTGGCAGTGGGGTTGGAGATAAAACGTGAATTGCTGGTAGGCGAACTGTCTTCCGTCCGAAAGGCGGCTTTGCCTTTTATCGCGGCATGCGGCGGTATGCTGGTTCCGGTGGTCATCTACTCGCTTCTGGTGGTTTCCGGTACTCCCGAAACGCGCGGCATGGCTATTCCTATGGCTACGGACATCGCTTTTTCTTTGGGAGTGCTCAGCTTGCTGGGTAAGCGTGTGCCGTTGAGCCTGAAGGTATTTCTGACGGCGTTCGCTGTGGTGGACGATATTGGCGGGATATTGGTTATCGCACTGTTTTATAGCGTTGACGTGGCATACGGATATTTGATAGTGGCGGCTGTTCTGTATGTATTCCTCTACTACATGGGCAAGTTTGGAGTGACGCAGAAGATATTCTTTCTGTTCTTCGGTATAATAATCTGGTATTTGTTCCTGCAATCGGGCATACATAGTACAATCTCGGGCGTGATACTGGCGTTTGTGATACCGGCGCGTCCCCGTTTGGACGCGGGTAAATATATCAAGCGCATCCATGACGTCATAGGGGAGTTTCCGGTTTCCAAATCAGATAATATCGTGCTGACCAATGCGCAGATTGCTACGCTGAAGCAGGTGGAGCAGGCGTCCGATTATGTTATCAGTCCGTTGCAGTCGTTGGAAGACAATCTGCATGGAGCTGTAAACTTCGTGATTCTGCCGTTGTTTGCCTTTGCCAATGCGGGTGTGGTGTTCAGCGGTAGCGGCAGTATCGTGGGAGATGTGAGCGTGGCTGTGGCCGCAGGGTTGCTGTCAGGTAAATTCCTGGGGATATATCTGTTTACGTGGCTGGCGATAAAGAGCGGTTTGGCCTTGATGCCTGCGGGTATGAACTGGAAGAATATAGCCGGTGTTTCCTTGTTGGGCGGTATCGGCTTTACCGTATCTTTGTTCATTGCCAATCTTTCCTTTGCGGGCGAATACCCGGAATTGCTGAATCAGGCGAAGTTCGGTGTGCTTGTAGGGACGGTGCTTGCCGGGGTATTGGGATATGCGGTGCTGAATACGGTGCTGCCGAAAACCACGAAAACAAAGTAGCTTATTTCAGGAAGATATGCTTCGGAAAGAGCGGGTTCCCGCTCCCGGACTTTACTCCTTGATATGAATCAGCATATTTGCCAGAATTGCCGTAACTCCCCCCGTCGTGATGCCGGATGAGAAGATATTCCGTAGCGTTTCCGGCAGTTGGCACAGTATCTCGGGAACCAGTTCCACGCTCAAGCCGAGGGAGAAACTGACGGCCATGACAAGAGTAGCCTTTCGGTTGATTTCTTGCGCCGCGATGATGCGGATACCGGCTGCGGCTACCGTACCGAACATCAGCAGCGTAGCGCCGCCCAATACCGGTTCGGGCATCAGCGAAAATACCAGTCCCACGGCGGGAAACAGGCCGAGCAGTACAAGAAAGGCCGCAATGTAATATCCCACATACCGGCTGGCAACTCCCGTCAGTTGTATCATCCCGTTGTTTTGCGCAAAAACGGAGTTCGGGAAAGAATTGAGCGCACCCGCCAGCATGGAGTTGAAGCCGTCGGCGAGGATGCCGCCCGAAGCGCGTTTCACGAATGTTTCTCCTTCTACCGGTTCGCCGGAGATAAGGGAATTGGCCGTAATGTCGCCATACGCCTCAATGGCGGTAATCATAAAAATCAGTCCCAACGCGATAATGGTGGATAAGTCGAAAGCCAGCCCGTAGCGGAAAGGCATCGGCAGATTGAAACCGCCGTAGCTTTGTATCGAGGAGAAATCTACAACCCCCATGCACCACGCCACGATGTAGCCTATCACTAATCCGGTGACAATGGAGCTCATGCGCAGGTACCGGTTGGAACTCCGGTTGAAGGCGATGATAAGCAACAGAACCAATGCGGCAAGCCCCACATGGCGGAAACCGCCGAAGCTGCCGTCGGCTTGTGCGATGGCTCCGCCGCCGCAGGCGGTAATTCCCACTTTTATCAGGCTCATGCCGATAAGGGTAACTACAATGCCGGATATCAGCGGCGTAATAATCTTCTTGGTGTATTTCAGCACCCGGCTTATCAGCATCTCCACGCTCGAAGCCGCCATACAGGAACCGAAAATCAGCGGAAGCCCACCCGCCATGCCGGCGGAAATGATGGGGCCGATGAACGAGAAACTGGTTCCCTGAATGCACAGCAGCCCGGTGCCTAACCCGCCGAACCTGCGGCATTGGATAAACGTGGATATGCCGGATGCAAACAGCGCCATGGAAACCAGGTAACCGGTTGTTTCCGTATCGAGCTTCAGCGCTCCCGCAATGATGAGCGGCGGGGTGATGATGGCTACGAATATGGCCAGCAGATGTTGCAACGCGGCAAAGAAGGCTTCCTTGAAGGGCGGCTTGTCGTTCAAGCCGTAAATCAGTCCGTTTTCCTGTTGTTTTTCCATTGCTCCGGGTTATCTGATTTTGATTTCGCAGTTGTCGAGGCTTTCGATGATGGCCAGAGATTCTACATGGATACCTTGGCTGCGCAGCTCGTCGCCTCCGTGCTGAAAGGCTTTCTCTATGATGAATCCCATGCCTACCAGCTCTGCGCCGGCTTGCTTCACCAAGTCCATAATGCCTTTGGCGGCGTTTCCGTTGGCGAGGAAATCATCGATGAAAAGCACCTGGTCGCCGGGAGTGAGGAAATCTTTGCTGACGCATACGTCGTACGAACGTTGTTTGGTGAATGAGTATACGGAAGTAATCAGCATATTGTCCATGGTGCTCGGCTTCTTTTTCTTGGCGAACACTACGGGAAGTTCCAGCAGATAGCCTACCATAATGGCGGGGGCGATGCCGCTGGCCTCGACGGTGATAATCTTGTTGATATTGGTAGAAGCGAAGCGTCTGACGAACTCCACGCCGATGGATTTCATCAGAATCGGGTCCATTTGATGATTGATGAAGTTATCTACTTTCAATATACCTCCCGGATAGCATTTTCCGTCTTTCAGAATACGGTCTTTTAAAATTCTCATAATATAACAGGTCTTGTCTTTAGATTTATTCTTTGTCTTCTTGTTCTGTTTCTTCTTGCGCCTCTTCTCTGGGCAGCAGTCTTGCCGAGATGCGTTTCTTCGGAGTAAGGCTCATGTCTTTCAGCATTTCCGCTTGGCGGACTACGCTGCCGTTGCCTTCGGACAGTTGGTTGAGCGCTTTGTCATAGTCTTTTTGCAGGCTTGCCATGCGGTCGCCGAGGGTGAGGAAAGTGTCGGTGAAACCTACAATCTTTTCGTATAAGGCCGTGCCGCGCTTGATGATGGCCTGCACGTTTTTCACTTGGTTTTCCCGCTTCCACAGGTCGAGCGAGAGACGCAGGGCGCTGATGAGATTCGTAGGGCTCATCAGTACGACTTTCTTGTTGTAGGCGTACTCCCAAAGGTTGGCGTCGCTTTGTATGGCAAGCAGGTAAGCGCCCTCTGTGGGGATAAACATCATGACGAAATCCGGCGACTTGATGTCGTAGTGCGAATAGTCTTTCCGGCTGAGCTCGTCGATGTGGTTGCGGACGGACTGCAGATGCGCTTTGAGCCAGCGCGCCTGTTCTTCGCGGTCTTCGGCGGATGTATAGGCGGCGTAGGCGGTGAGGGAGACTTTGGAGTCTATTATCATCTCGCGCTCATCGGGGTACTTGATGAGGATGTCGGGTTGCATCTTTTGCCCGCTTTCTTCGCTGACAATCACTTCGCCGCGTTCGTCTTTCAGGAACTCCTGACGGAAATAGTGCTCGCCTTCAATCAGGCCGGACGCCTGCAACAGACGTTCCAGAATCATTTCACCCCAGTTGCCTTGCATCTTGGAATCGCCTTTCAAGGCGCGTGTCAGGTTGTTGGCGTCTTCACTGAGGCGGTTGTTCAGTTCCACCAGTTCCTTGATGCGTTCTCCCAGAGAGAAACGTTCTTTGGCTTCGGTACTGTATACTTGCTCCACCTTTTCCTTGAAGTCTTTTATCTTCTCGTCCAGCGGGCGCAGAAGGTTGCCCAGATGCTCGGCGTTCAGCTTGGTGAAATCTTCCGTCTTGCTTTGGAAGATGCGGTTTGAAAGGTTCTCAAACTCGGTGTTCATACGCTTGTGCAAGGCTTCGGCTTCTTCTTTCTGTTCGGCGAGGCGTTGTTCCCATTGCCGTTGCTGCTGGGTGATGCGCTCGCCAAAGGAACGTTCCTGCTCGGCGAGGCGTTCGTTGAAGCCGCGTGCCTGTTCGGAAATGCGTTCGGCAAACAGCCGTTCTTGTGTGCTAAGGCGTTCCGCTGCTTGGCGGCCGGCTTCCTGCAAGCGTTCTTCGGCAATGGAGCGCTCGCGGGCGATACGCTCTTCGGCAGTGCGGTTCAGTAACGCTTCACGCGCTTCGGCGGCCTCTACTTGTGTTTTTAGGGCGGCGGCTTTTCTGCCGGCCATCAGATAGCCGATGACGGCTCCTGCGATAATTCCAACGAGTAATAGTATGATATTCATAATTGCGTATGGGGAAATAAAGTTTCAATGGGCTGAACATTCGGTGTCAACGGTTGGTACCGATAATACCAGCGGTTGGTACAAGCAATACCAAAGCGTGGTACGAGGAATACCAACGGTTGGTACGGAGAGTACCACACCGGGGAATGTCTTGCAGCCTGCGGGCTTATGCCTATTGCGTCAGTATCTCGTTTCCGTTTTCGGTAATGAGAATCATGCTTTCCCATTGGGCGGAAGGCAGACCATCGTCGGTGCATACTGTCCAGCCGTCGGCTTCGTCGATGAAGACCTCGTATGTGCCCATATTAATCATCGGCTCGATGGTGAACGTCATGCCCGGTACTATCAGCATGCCCGTACCGCGCTTGCCGAAGTGCTCTACGTCCGGTTCTTCGTGGAACTTGATGCCTACGCCATGTCCGCAAAGGTCGCGCACTACGCTGTAACCGTTCTTCTCGGCATGCTCCTGGATGGCGGCTCCCACATCGCCCAATCGGGCCCAGGGCTGTGCGGCCTGTATGCCGATGTCACGGCACTCTTTGGTCACCTGCACCAGACGTTGCATCTCGGGACGGACGTCGCCAATCATGTACATGCGCGATGCGTCGGAGAAATATCCTTTATATATGGTGGATACATCCACGTTTACAATATCTCCGCTGCGCAGGAACTCTTTGGTGCTGGGGATGCCATGACACACCACATCGTTGATGCTGACACATACGCTCTTGGGAAAGCCCTCGTACAGGAAAGGGGCGGGGATGGCATCGTGGTCGGTCGTGAAACAGTATACCAGATGGTCTATCTCTGCCGTAGACATTCCCTCACGGATATTCTCAGAGATGTAATCGAGCAATGCGGTGTTTATCTTTGCGCTTTCGCGTATGCCGGCAAGTTGCTCTTCTGTGCGCAGCAAGTGGCGTGACGGCAGTTTATATCCTTCTCTTTTATAATGTTGAATCTTGGCTTCTACTTCGTCGGAATAGTTTTTAGGAGCAAACCGGACTCCTTTTACGGACTTCTTCATTATTGCATATTTTATAAACGATGCGCAAAAATACGAATAATTTAAGTGTGAGTATTTATAATGTTTGAATAATTAGAAACTAATCCGTACTTATTCTATGAGAATAATAAAAAAGGGATGCTTCGGAAAGCATCCCTTTTGCGTATACATCGGTTTGTATTGATTAGAATTCGTAGTGGAAACCGAATGAGAGGTCTTCGCTTTTGAGGTTGAAACCGTAACCGCTGCCGGCGTTCATATAGTCGTCCCTGTAACCCAAGAAACCGCATTTGGCAAGTACGCTGAACTTGTCGTTCAGCTTGATGGCGATGCCCGGTTTGAAACCGATTTCAAAACCGTTTACGGCATCGGCGCCTTTCACCTTTTGAGTGGAGAAGCCCAGACCGCCATCGATGAACAGGCGGACAACCTTGTTTTCATAATAAGAGTAACGTGCGTATGGAGCAAGGCCGAAAGCATTGTATTTTCCTTCGTCCAGTTTGCTGTGCGAGAATGTCAATATACCGCCGACAGCCCATTTTTCATTCAGGTTGTATCCTACTTCCGGATTCAGCGTGAAAGTCGTTGCGTCGACATCGTCGTTGTGCCATAAAGATACTGTTCCGCCAACATACACTTGTGCTTTTGCTGATAAAGCAGCCATTGCGACAAATAATAAGATTACAAACTTTTTCATTTTCTTCTTACCTTTTAGTTATACAAATTGTTATTGAACCGTGAATAAGAATATATCCGAACTCCGACCGGCAGAATGGTTGAAGTTCTTGTTGACATGTTCTTTATTCGGGGTGCAAAAGTATAGGTTACATTCGTATGAGACAAATTTTTAGTTACTTTTTTATAAAATAAAGAATCGGGAACGGTACAATGCATTACTTTTGCAGCGGTAAAAAGTTTGTTTTACAGGTTGTATTTTTTCAAATGAAGAAGAGTCTTATTGCGTTAGCGTTCGGCACCTTAGGATTGGGTATCGCCGAATTTACGATGATGGGCATTTTGCCCTATGTTGCCGCTGATTTGAATATCAGTATTCCCGTTGCGGGACATTTTATTTCCGCCTATGCGCTGGGTGTATGCGCCGGTGCTCCCATGTTGATTTTGGCGCGTAAACGTCCGTTGAAGCATATCCTGCTGGCATTGATGGCTTTGATGCTGGTAGGAAATCTGGGGGCTGCGGTGGCTCCCGATTATTGGTCGTTGCTGGCGGCGCGTTTCATTTCGGGTTTGCCGCATGGGGCATACTTCGGAGTTGCTTCCATTGTGGCGGGTAAGCTGGCTGACGAGGGTAGAAGTTCCGAAGCCGTATCCATTATGATAGCGGGTATGACGGTCGCCAATCTGTTTGGCGTTCCGCTGGGCACTTCCTTGAGCCACATGCTCTCGTGGCGCGTTACATTCTTGCTGGTGGGTTGCTGGGGCTTGATAGTTCTTTATTATATATGGCGCTGGGTACCTGTGGTAGAGGGGCTGAAAGATACCGGATTCAAGGGACAATTCCGTTTCCTGAAGACACCTGCTCCCTGGTTGATATTGGGGGCGACGGCTTTGGGCAATGGCGGCGTATTCTGCTGGTATAGCTATATCACGCCGTTGCTGACGAACGTTTCGGGTTTCAGTCCCGAGAGTGTGACGGCGTTAATGGTTTTGGCGGGATTTGGTATGGTGGTCGGCAATCTGGTGAGCGGACGGCTTTCCGATAAATATACTCCGGGCAAGGTTGGCATGGTGGTGCAGGGCATGATTTGCATTGTGCTGTTGATGCTGTTTTTCCTGTCGCCCAATCCGTGGTGCTCCGCCATATTGATGGCTCTTTGTACGGCGGGGCTGTTTGCGGTGTCGAGCCCCGAACAGGTATTGATTATCCGCGTAGCTCCCGGCGGGGAGATGCTGGGCGGCGCCTGTGTGCAAATGGCATTCAATCTGGGCAATGCCATTGGAGCATACGTAGGAGGCCTGGCTCTTAGTGGCGGATACCGTTATCCGGCTTTGGCAGGCGTGCCTTTTGCGCTGACAGGTTTCATCTTATTCGTTATCTTCTATAAGAAATTTCAGTCTAAATATTAAGCATCTCATTATTTTTATGTATGTTTGCCCGTAAATATTAACTAAACTTGATAATTATGAAGATTTTGAACTTAGTGAAGATAATGTTGTTATGCGTAATGACTATCGGGCTGGCTTCTTGCGGGGATGATAACTACTATACCATACAGAATACCGATGAGAAGTTATGCAGCGATGCTTGGATGGAAGATTATACGACCGACGAGGGAGAATGCAGACATATATTGGAATTCACAAAGGGAAAGCAGAATGGCAAGGAAGTTCTTTCCGGAAAAGAAACGCTGATAGTCTATGAAGTCGGTAAGATGAAGACTACGGAGAGTAATTTCACATGGCGGTGGATAGATAACTCGAAAGAGGGACTTGTTCTGAATTACGGAGCCGGCGACATAAAGTACTTTGAGAATGTTTGGGTACGCGACCATTACCTCTCCGGAAAATTGGATGGAGAAATCATAATGTTGACCGCCTCCAAGTCTATGACTAACCGGAATTAGAAATAAAAGATAATGAGAAAATATTTAAATATATTGTTTCTGTGTACTTTAGTCTTGGGACTGAGTTCATGTGAAACGGACGATGGAGATGATTTCTACATCTATGATACTTTGGTGGGAGGCATCTGGTTAGGAGACTTGGGTTTCGCCGATAATTATAACTCTGCATTGGAAAGCGGGCTTTATTTTGAAGGTAACGGTCTGGGAAGAGATGAACAGGCATATTACAATGATCCGTACGGAGAAGTTATGTTCAGCCTGCCTTTCCGTTGGGATGTGCACGGCAGAATCTTAAGACTGGATTATGGTTACGACTATCCTCTGCTGGAAATCTATGATGTATATGTTTCAGGAAACAGGCTGTCCGGCGTTCTGTACGTGGACGGGCATATGGATGGTCCTGTGATGTTGGAAAGGCGGTATTAAGAGTGTCCGCAAACCCGTTATGGTTATTTAGAACGGGTCAGAGGCTATAAATAAAAGGGTGTATATCAAAGTGAATCTCAACTTTCATTCTGATATACACCCTTTTACTTGGATATACCTTATTGTTTCTTTAGGAATAATTTTTTGAAGTCTCCCGGATAAGGCGTTTCAAACTGCATCAACTCTCCGGTCACAGGATGATAGAAGCAGAGCTTGAAAGCGTGTAATGCCAATCGTCCGATAGGATTTACCTCTTCCAATCCATACCGTCCGTCACCTATGATGGGATGTCCCAAATCCTGCATGTGCACACGAATCTGATTCTTGCGTCCCGTTTCCAGATTCAACTCTACGAGTGAGAACCCGTTGGCGCGTTTAATGGTGCGGTAGTGGGTGATTGCTTCTTTTCCGCCATCGTCTGTCGGGTTGGAATATACGTACAGCTTGCGGTCGGTGAGCCAAGACCTTACCATGCCGGCATTGTTTTCCATTTCGCCCGCAACGACGGCTACATAACGCCTGTCGGTCACAATGTCATGCCAGTTGTCGCGCAATGTGTTCTGCGTCTTTTCGTCTTTGGCAAACATCATCAATCCCGAAGTATCACGGTCCAGGCGATGGACGATGTACACACGGTGCTGTCTGCCCGACCGCTGAACATATTCGTTCAATATGGTATAGGCAGTGCGTTCTTTCTGTCTTTCCGTATTGACGGACAACAGACCCTGCATCTTCTCGACGACAATGATATATGCATCCTCATATACAATCTTCAGCAGTTTGTTGCTGAACTCTTTACGTCCTTTCTCGCGGCTGATTTGCACTTTCATGCCCGGTTTCAAAGGGAAATTGTACTGCGTTGTGATAACACTGTCCACATATACAATTCGTTTGCTCAATAATGATTTCAACTTGGTACGGCTGGCATCCGGCATTTTGGCAGCCAGGAATTCCATCAGTTCCATCGGCTCTTTTACCATGTAGTCCGTATATTGCGTGCGGGCTCTTGCCATGTTTCTTTCTTTTGCCACGAGTATAATAATTTGTAATTAATGATTCGTTTCAATTCTCAAGCCTTTCAACTCTTAAACTTCAGCTTTCAGTTCAAGCAGTACCACGTTCTCCACATGGTGCGTATGCGGGAACATGTCTACCGGCTGTACGGCTTTTACTTTGTATTTTGCATCGAGCAACTGCAAGTCCCTTGCCTGCGTGGCAGGATTACAACTCACATACACGATGCGTTTCGGCTCGGCAAACAAGATAACATCCACCACATCCTGATGCATACCGGCACGGGGGGGATCGGTGATGATTACATCCGGACGGCCGTATTCGTTGATGAAATCCTGCGTCAGCATATCCTTCATATCGCCGGCAAAGAACAGCGTATTCTTGATACCGTTGATTTCCGCATTGACCTTGGCGTCTTCGATGGCTTCGGGCACGTATTCGATTCCGATAACCTGACGCGCCTGCTTGGATACGAAGTTGGCAATGGTTCCCGTGCCCGTATAAAGGTCGTATACCAGTTCGTTGCCTGTGAGTCCTGCGAAATTGCGGGCTACTTTATATAGATTGTATGCCTGTTCGGAGTTCGTCTGATAGAACGATTTGGGGCCTACCTTGAAACGCAGGCCTTCCATTTCCTCAAAGATATGGTCTTTGCCTTTGAACGTATGCACGTCGAGGTCTGTAATGGTATCGTTGCACTTATTATTAATAATGTATAATAACGACGTGATTTCGGGGAAAGTATCCGCCACATACTGCAACAGTTGTTTGAACAAAGCCATTTCCTCGTCTTTCTCAATCTTGCAGATAAGGATTACCATCAACTCGCCGGTACTGGACGTGCGCACAATCATATTGCGCAACATCCCTTCCTGCGTACGCAGATTGATGAACGAGTAATCGTGCTCGTAGGCATAGTCGCGTACCGCATTGCGGATACGGTTGGATATATCATCCTGCAGCCAGCATTTCTCTATGGCCAATACCTTGTCGAAGGCGTTGGGAATGTGGAAACCTACCGCGTTCATTTGCTCGTACACCACGTTTTGCCGGACTTCTTCCGCAGTCAGCCAGCGTTTGTTGGAAAAAGTGTATTCGAGTTTATTCCGATAGAACTCCGTTTTCTCGGAGCCGAGTATCGGCGATATTTCCGGAAGCTCTACTTTCCCGATGCGGGTAAGGTTGTCCGTTACTTGTTTTTGCTTGTATTTTATTTGCTCTGAATAGGGGAGCACCTGCCATTTGCAACCGCCACATACACCGTAATGTTGACAAAACGGGACTGCTCTTACCGGTGAGTATTGGTGGAACTTCACCGCTTCCGCTTCTGCGTAATGATGCTTTTTTCTCTTGATTTGCAGGTCTACCACGTCACCCGGAACGACGTATGGTACGAAAATTACCAAATCATTGACCTTTGCGATGGCTTTTCCTTCGGCAGCCACATCCGTAATCTCCACCTTTTCTAACAGGGGAAGTTCTTTTCTCTTTCTTGCCACTTTTACACCAGTATAATAAATTCAGTGGCAAAAATAGGTATTTTTTCGGGATTTCTCTCTATGAATCGGAATATTAAATTTTGCAATGTCGAAATTGCATTTTGCCTTAAAGTTTTTTCTTAAAAAGTTTTCTAGTCTGCGAAATATACTTAGATTTGCGAACAGAAAAATGAAAAAATCACAATCAAGAACTTTAAATTTATATTATGGACAAAAAAAGAGTTTATACCTTTGGTAACGGCCAGGCAGAAGGAAAGGCCGATATGAGAAACCTTTTGGGTGGGAAAGGTGCTAACCTTGCAGAAATGAACCTTATAGGGGTTCCGGTTCCTCCGGGCTTTACAATAACGACAGAAGTTTGTACGGAATATTATGAAATGGGGCAGGATAAAGTCGTTGCTCTGTTGAAGAACGAAGTTGAACAGGCCATTGCCCATGTGGAGACGCTGATGCGTTCCAAATTCGGTGATGTGGAGAATCCGTTGCTGGTTTCCGTTCGTTCGGGTGCACGCGCTTCCATGCCGGGCATGATGGACACTATCCTGAATCTTGGCTTGAATGACGAAGTGGTGGAAGGCCTGACGCGTAAGACGGGCAATGCACGCTTTGCATGGGACTCTTACCGTCGCTTCGTGCAGATGTATGGCGACGTGGTGCTGGGCATGAAACCGGTGAACAAGGAAGATGTAGACCCGTTCGAGGCTATTATAGAAGAGGTGAAACATGCTAAAGGCGTGAAGCTGGATAACGAGCTTGAGGTGGAAGACCTTAAGGAACTCGTGAAGAAGTTCAAGGCTGCGGTGAAAGAACAAACCGGAAAAGACTTCCCGACTTGTGCCTACGAGCAGTTGTGGGGTGCCGTTTGTGCCGTATTCAACTCCTGGATGAACGAACGCGCCATCTTGTATCGTAAGATGGAGGGAATTCCTGACGAATGGGGTACTGCCGTAAGCGTTCAGGCTATGGTATTCGGTAATATGGGCGAGAGCTCTACTACGGGTGTTTGCTTCAGCCGCGATGCTGCTACCGGTGAAGACCTTTTCAATGGCGAGTATTTGATTAATGCACAAGGCGAAGACGTGGTTGCCGGTATCCGTACTCCGCAACAGATTACAAAAATCGGTTCTCAACGTTGGGCTGAATTGGCCGGTGTAAGCGAAGAAGAACGTGCCAGCAAGTATCCTTCCATGGAGGAGGCTATGCCGGAAATCTATAAAGAATTGGATGCTTTGCAGACGAAGCTCGAAAACCACTACCGTGATATGCAGGATATGGAGTTTACCGTACAAGAGGGTAAACTCTGGTTTCTCCAGACCCGTAATGGTAAGCGTACCGGTGCCGCTATGGTGAAGATTGCCGTAGATTTGCTGCATCAAGGTATGATTGACGAAAAAACCGCATTGATGCGTTGCGAGCCCAATAAGTTGGACGAATTGCTCCACCCGGTATTTGACAAGACAGCGCTGAAGCAAGCCAAGGTATTGACCCGTGGTCTTCCCGCTTCTCCGGGTGCCGCTACGGGACAAATCGTATTCTTTGCCGATGATGCTGCCGAATGGCATGCTGCCGGCAAGCGTGTGGTGATGGTACGTATCGAGACTTCTCCGGAAGATTTGGCAGGTATGGCAGTTGCCGAAGGTATCCTGACTGCCCGCGGCGGTATGACTTCTCATGCGGCAGTGGTTGCTCGTGGTATGGGTAAGTGCTGTGTATCCGGTGCCGGTGCCTTGAATATAGACTACAAGGCGCGTACAGTGGAAGTGGATGGTGTACTGTTGAAAGAAGGTGACTATATCTCCTTGAACGGAAGCACCGGTGAAGTATATAAAGACAAGGTGGAGACAAAAGCGGCTGAGCTGTCCGGTGACTTTGCGGAACTGATGGATTTGGCAGACAAATATACGAAGCTGCAGGTTCGTACCAATGCGGATACTCCTCATGATGCCGCAGTAGCACGTAATTTTGGCGCTGTGGGTATCGGTCTTTGCCGTACGGAACACATGTTCTTTGAAGGCGAGAAGATTAAAGCCATGCGCGAGATGATTCTGGCAGAAAATGCAGAAGGGCGCCGCAAGGCTTTGGCTAAGATTCTTCCCTACCAGCAAGCTGACTTCAAGGGAATTTTCAAGGCAATGGAAGGCTGTCCGGTGACGGTGCGTCTGCTTGATCCTCCTTTGCATGAGTTTGTTCCCCATGACCTGAAGGGACAGCAGGAAATGGCAGATACGATGGGCGTGAGCCTCCAGTATATCCAGCAACGTGTTGAGGCACTTTGTGAGCATAATCCGATGTTGGGTCATCGTGGTTGCCGTTTGGGAAATACATATCCTGAAATTACACAGATGCAGACGCGTGCCATCCTGGGTGCTGCTTTGGAATTGAAGAAGGAAGGTGTTGAAACCCATCCTGAAATCATGGTGCCTCTGACCGGTATCTTGTATGAGTTCAAGCAGCAGGAAGAAGTGATTCGTGCTGAGGCTGCCCAGTTGTTTGAAGAAGTGGGTGACAGCATCGACTTCAAGGTAGGTACAATGATTGAGATTCCGCGTGCCGCCTTGACTGCCGACCGCATTGCTTCCTCTGCCGAGTTCTTCTCATTCGGTACGAACGACTTGACTCAGATGACATTTGGTTATTCACGCGACGATATCGCTTCCTTCCTCCCGATTTATCTGGAGAAGAAGATTCTGAAAGTAGACCCGTTCCAGGTACTCGACCAGAATGGTGTAGGACAGTTGGTGCGCATGGCTACTGAAAAGGGACGTGCTATCCGTCCGGATTTGAAGTGCGGTATCTGCGGCGAACATGGCGGTGAGCCTTCTTCTGTGAAGTTCTGCCACAAAGTTGGCTTGAATTATGTCAGCTGTTCTCCGTTCCGTGTGCCTATTGCACGTCTGGCTGCGGCGCAGGCTGCCATTGAAGGCTGATTTCAATAATACTGAATAATGACATTTATGGGCTGCATGCTTTACTTGGTAATGGCATGCGGCCTATTTTGTTGGAAAAAACTGTAGTTTCTATTAATTTATTTGTATTTTCTTTAGTATATTTGCTCGTTGAAGTTACGAAAAGAGTGTAATTTATTGGAAATGAGCGTAGGTTAATTGCTCTT
>ENA-OURU01000312-OURU01000312.1-human-gut-metagenome-genome-assembly--contig:-NODE-312-length-76709-cov-9.681217_pt1 | contig 76709 bp, 70 predicted proteins | sample MGYA00242137_ERZ509064 | MGnify/ENA primary metagenome ERZ509064 (study PRJEB26280, sample SAMEA2338777) | human gut metagenome | biome: human gut; feature: human-associated habitat; material: faeces...
ACAGACAGACAGACAGACAGACAGACAGACAGACAGACAGACAGACAGACAGACATACAGACAGACAGACAGACAGAGAGAGTAATTTTGAGCTGTTAAGAATCTTTGCAATGCTGTTTATTGTAATGTATCATTATGCCATACATGGTGGTTTTCAATTTAGCAATGAACTTACATTAAATAAACTGTTTTTGCAAATGTTTGGTTTTGGCGGCAAAGTAGGCGTTAATGTTTTTGTTATAATTTCTGGTTATTTTTTGGTTTATGAAGGTTTTAAATTAAAAAAATTATTGAAGCTAATGGCACAGATGTGGTTTTACAGCGCTGGCATACTTTTAATAGTTTTGGCTTTCGATATAGGAAATCCTGGATTTAAAAACATTATTAAATCATTATTGCCGCTTGGAATGATGAATTGGTTTGCTTATGCCTATTTTGTATTGTATTTAATTTTTACATTTGAAAATGTATTATTGAAAAATTTGAGCCATAAAAAATATTTAACAATGCTTGCTTTTGGCTGCATGCTGTGGTTTGTAATTCCTACTTTTACTAAAATTTCTATGGAATTTTCCAATATGGTTTTGTTCTGTTATTTGTATGCGTTAGGCGGCTATATTAGGTTGTATCAAGAAAAAACAGTTTTTCCAAAAGCACTTAAAGTAACGTTTTATACCTATATTTTTTATGTATTGGCATCATTGATGCTTGATGTTTTAGCTGTTAAGTATAATTATTTTGTAACGCGCTGGTCATATTTTAGTGGTGGCAGAAGTATTTTTCCGTTTGTAATGGCAGTTGGTTTCTTTTTATATTTCAAATCAAAGAAAATACCTTACAATAAGTACATTAACATTGCCGCTTCAACAATGTTTGGCGTTTATTTAATACACGATAATGGATTGCTTGCTAAGTTTATTTGGCTTAAAATATTTCACAATTATGCTTATTATGATTCAAATTTTTTAGTTATACATGCTGTATTGACAGTATTAACGGTTTTGATAATCGGCGGTATAATTGATTACTTACGCTTGACATTTATCGAAAAGCCATTGTTCAAATATTTGAACCCTAAAATTGACAATTTAGAAACAAAACTGCGGGCAAAACTTGATATAATATTGGAAAGGATAATCAGAAAAACTGTTTAATATTATATAGGCGGTGAGTTTATGAAAAGTCTATGCAGATTTTTGACGGTAATGGCAGTGCTTTTGTGCTTTGCAGGCACGGCGCTGGCCGCGGAAAAAGAAGTAAGCAGCATTGACGCTATCGATATGGGCGTTGCCGATACCGGCGAAACGCATTTTACCAATACAGATGCCGAAATTACCGAATGCACGCAGCCATATACCGTGGCTGTGCTGCCGTATATCGATGTATCCGGCCTTGAAGGACGCAGCCGTGAAATGGCGGTGAACGCCGTTAAAGAAGCGCTGGAAACCAAATACCCCGGCAAAAAGAAAAGCGTTACCAAAATAATAGGCAATAACGCCGTGCAGAAAGCGCTTTTGGCGCATCCGTTTGAAAACGCCGAAGTGCCAACGCTTGAAGAACTTGTTGCCGTTGGCAAAGCCTGCGGTGCGGACAGGGTGCTGTTTATCAGCCTGCTGCCGGTGCGCGAAAAGGAAACCGGCTTTATGGTTATTGTAGGCTCGCAGACTTACAGCGCTGTGGTAACGATGAAATTAAAATGCGTTGATGTTAACGAAGAACGCTTTTTGTTTAACCAGAACGTGGAAAGCATCGGCTCGTCCAGCTCCATCAATTTTTGGAAAATCGGCGAGCCGAGCCGCGCCAAAGCCGTTAAACGCGGCGTTGAGGACTGCATGCGCAACTTTTTAACGTCATTTGAATAAACAATCTGCCTCCGTAAAGGTTTTGCGGGGGCATTTTTGCTGTCTGGCAGCATTAAGCATTTATTTTACGCAATTTTATTTAGCTAAGGCTTACCAAAATACTGCACAAGACTGGTACTGTGTGGTATAATAAAACAGGTTATTGATAAAATTCATCATAAATTTTTTAGGAGGCGTACTAATGAAGGTAACAGTAAAAGATGTTGAACACATCGCCGGGCTTTCCCGTTTAACGATTCCGGAAAGCGAAATGGAAAAATTTACCGAACAGTTTAACCAAATCCTCAATTATGCCGATATTCTGGAAAAGATTGATACGGAAGGCATTGAGCCGACCCCGTACGTACTGCCGATAAGCAACGCATTCCGCGAGGATGTTGTAAAACCGGGCGTATCCCACGAGGACGCGCTGAAAAACGCGCCTGCCGTATACAACGACGGCTTTAAAGTACCGCGCGTAATCGAATAACAGAAGGAGGAACAACTGTGGATTTATATAAATTAACAGCCCACGAACTGCATGACAAGCTGGTTAAAAAAGAAATCAGCTCCGTGGAGCTTACCGAAAACGTATACAGCCGCATTGACGAAGTTGAAGATAAAGTACAGGCTTATGTAACTTTAGATAAAGAAAACGCACTGGCGCAGGCTGCCAAGGTTGATGCCAAAATTGCCGCAGGCGAAGAAATCGCTCCGCTGGCAGGCATCCCCGGTGCAATTAAAGACAATATCTGCACTAAAGGCCTTTTAACCACCTGCTCCAGCAAAATGCTGGCCAATGTTGTGCCTATTTATGACGCGCACGTTATCAGCAAACTGCGTGCGGATGACGCCATTTTTACCGGCAAAACCAATATGGACGAATTTGCAATGGGCTCTACCACCGAAAGCTCTTACTTCCATAAAACCTACAATCCGTGGAACCTTGAACGCGTACCGGGCGGTTCTTCCGGCGGCAGCGCCGCTGCCATTGCCGCAGGTGAAGCAATCTGGAGCCTTGGCTCCGATACCGGCGGTTCCATCCGCCAGCCGGCTTCTTTTAACGGCTGCGTTGGCATTAAACCGACTTACGGCCGTGTAAGCCGTTACGGCTGCGTTGCGTTTGCGTCCTCTCTTGACCAGATTGGTCCTATTACCCGCGACGTTACCGACGCTGCCACTGTTTTGAACTGCATCTGCGGCAAGGACGAGCACGATTCCACTTCCCTGCCGGTTGATGTGCCCGACTTTACCAAAGCGCTGCGTGCCGACGTTAAAGGCCTGCGCATCGGCCTGCCGAAAGAATACTACGGCGAAGGCGTTGACGCCAAAGTTAAAGCCGAAATTGAAAAAGCCGTAAAAAAATACGAAGAACTCGGCGCTGAAATTGTTGATGTTTCGCTGCCGCATACCGAATATGCAGTAATTACTTACTATATCATTGCTCCGGCAGAAGCAAGCGCCAACCTTGCACGTTATGACGGTGTGCGCTACGGCTTCCGCGCTTCCAACGCCACCAGCGCGCCGGAAATGACAAGGCTGAGCCGTACCGAAGGCTTTGGCCCTGAAGTACGCCGCCGCATTATGCTTGGCACCTACGTTTTAAGCAGTGGTTATTACGATGCTTACTACAAAAAAGCAATGCAGGTTCGTACCCTCATCCGCCGTGACTTTAACGAAGCGTTTGAAAAATGCGACGTGCTGCTGACCCCGACTTCTCCGGTTGTTGCTTATCCGGTTGACGGCAAAATGGACCCGCTTTCCATTTACATGCTGGACGTAACCACCATTCCCGTAAACATGGCAGGCCTGCCGGGTATTTCCATTCCGTGCGGCTTTGCAGACGGTATGCCTGTCGGCATGCAGCTTATCGGCAAAGTTCTGGACGAAGAAACCGTGCTGCGCGCAGCCTACACTTTTGAACAGGCTACTGACTTCCATAAAGCAATGGCACCGCTGGGAGGTAACAAATAATGAAAAACTATATTACAGTTATCGGCCTTGAAGTACATGCCGAATTAAAAACAAAAACCAAAGCCTTCTGCTCCTGCTCCACCGAGTTCGGCAGCACGCCTAACACCCATGTTTGCCCCGTGTGCCTCGGCATGCCTGGCGCACTGCCGGTGCTGAACAAACAGGTTGTTGAATTTGCCATCCGTACGGGCCTTGCACTGGGCTGCGAAATTCAGAAATTCAATAAATTTGACCGTAAAAACTATTTTTACCCCGACCTTGCCAAAAACTACCAGATTTCTCAGTTTGACCAGCCGGTTTGCCTCGGCGGCCATATTGACATTGAAGTTGACGGCGTGCCCAAACGCCTTGGCATTACCCGCATTCACATGGAAGAAGACGCAGGCAAGCTGAACCACAGCGGCGCTACCATCAGCACTTCCGATTTCTCTTCCGTAGACTACAACCGTGCCGGCGTACCGCTTCTGGAAATCGTTTCCGAACCGGATATGCGCAGCGCCGAAGAAGCACGCGCTTATATGGAACAGCTGAAAGCAGTTTTGGAATACATTGACGTTTGCGACTGCAAAATGCAGGAAGGCAGCCTGCGCTGCGACGCCAACATTTCCATCATGCCGGAAGGCGCCAAAGAATTCGGCACCCGCGCCGAAATTAAAAACCTTAACTCTTTCCGCGCACTGGTACGCGCCATTGAATACGAAGTTGAACGCCAGAAAGCAATTCTTGAAGACGGCGGCCATGTAGTACAGGAAACCCGCACCTGGGACGAAGCCAACGGCGTAACCCTTTCCATGCGCAGCAAGGAAGAAGCACACGATTACCGTTACTTCCCGGAACCTGACCTTGTACCGGTTGAAATTGACGATGCCTGGATTGAACGCGTACGCGGCGAACTGCCGGAACTGCCGGCACAGCGTTTGCAGCGCCTTGTTGAAAAACACGGCCTGCCGAAGTATGATGCTTCCTTAATCGTTGCTACCAAAGCTATGGCAGATTATTTTGACGCTGCCTGCGCAAACAGCAAGGATGACAAAGGCGTATCCAACTGGCTGCTGGGCGATGTTTCTGCATATCTTAACGCCGAAAACATTACCATTGAACAGTTCCCGGTTAAACCGGAAAACCTTGGCGAACTGGTAACTTTAACCAAAGACGGCGTACTGAGCAGCAAGCTTGCTAAAAAAGTATTTGCCGAAATGCTGAAAAACAGCGATAAAACCCCGAAACAGCTTGTTAAGGAGCTTGGCCTTGAACAGGTTAGCGACGAAGGCGCTATTGCCGCTATCGTTGACGAAGTGCTGGCAGAAAACCCGCAGTCCGTTGCCGACTACAAAGCAGGCAAAGATAAAGCCATCGGCTTCCTTGTTGGCCAGGTAATGAAAAAATCCCGCGGCAAAGCTAATCCGGGCATGGTTAACAAACTGCTGAAAGAAAAAATGCAGTAAGGAGCGCACATGAAACGCGATTTTGAATTTGACGGCAGCGGCTTCGGTTATCTGTGGCTTTGCATATGGACAACCGTGCTGACCGTTATCACCTGCGGTTTGTTCTTTCCGTGGGCATACAGCGCGCAGCAGCGCTGGATTTGCAGCAATACCTACGTTAACGGCAGGCAGCTGCGCTTTGAAGGAACGGGCTTCGGCTTCTTCTTTCAGTGGCTGCTGATTATGGTGCTGACAACCATTACCTTCGGCATTTACATTCCGTGGGGTTATTGCCAGTTTAAACGCTGGGAAACCCGCAACACCGTATTTGCGGACTGAAAACTAAAAAGTTATAACAAATATAAAAACGGCAGGCGTAAATGCCTGCCGTTTTTGCGTGCGTTATTTTATTGTAAGTCCATGGCGTATTCCAGTTCCTTAATTTTTGCGCGTTCGCATTCGTCAGTATAAGGCTGTATGCTATGCGTCAGTGGTTTTGTTAACTACCTTGCGTGTAGGCCTTTTAAAAGGTGCTGGTCGAGCAGGGTTAAAATAAAGACGGATTTTACCGGCAAAAAATATTTAAAATACAAAAGAATAAAATTGTAAATTTTGCCGGTAATATGTTATACTTTAAATATAGTTAATTGAGTTGGGAGGCGGGCAAATGCAGTATCTTTCGGCAGCAGAAGCGGCAAAAAAATGGAAAATTTCCGAGCGCAGCGTTCGCAATTACTGTGCTAAAGGTCGAGTAGAAGGCGCGGTTTTAAAAGGTAAAACTTGGAAGATTCCCGCAGATGCGGAAAAACCTCAGCGCAGCAACACTAAAGTTGTAAAGGCGCAAACCTTGCTTGAAATTTTGCAGCGCGAAAAAGCCAATAAATACAGCGGCGGCATTTACCATAAAACGCAGATAGAAATGACGTATAATTCCAATCATATTGAAGGAAGCCGCTTAACGCATGACCAGACCCGCTATATTTTTGAAACCAATACTATAGGTGTAACGGGCGAAGCGGTTAATGTAGATGATGTTATTGAAACAGCCAATCACTTCCGCTGCATTGATTTTATTATTGAACACGCCAAAAGCGCGCTTACAGAAAAAATGATAAAAGAGCTGCATTTAATGCTGAAAACAGGCACCAGTGATGCGCGGCAGGAGTGGTTTGCCGTCGGTGCCTACAAAAAAATGCCTAACGAGGTAGGTGGCATGGCAACGGTGCTGCCGGAAGATGTTGCTGTTGAAATGCAGGCGCTGCTGGCGGCGTATAGTGCCAAAAAAGCAAAAACACTGGAAGATATTTTGGATTTTCACGTGCGGTTTGAAAGGATACATCCGTTTCAGGACGGCAATGGACGCATAGGCAGGCTTATTATGTTTAAGGAATGTTTAAAATACAATATTGTTCCGTTTATCATTGAAGATAATTTAAAAATGTTTTATTACCGTGGTTTAAAGGAATGGGGCAGGGAAAAAGGCTATCTTACCGATACATGCCTTACCGCGCAGGACAGGTATAAAGCCTATCTTGATTATTTCAGAATTAAATATTGATTTTAGCGGCAAATACAAAGCGGCAGCAAGGTTTGAGCCTTACTGCCGTTTTTGCGTGTTTGCGTTTATTAAGCTGTCAGTTTTTCAAATACGGAAACTGCATGTTTTGGCTGCTGCGGTTTAAGCGCCGGTAAAAAATTCTGCCCGGCAGGATTAACGCCTGCGGCGGCGAATTTAATTAATATAGCAAATAAAAGGAGGATAGCCATGCGTAAATTTATTAAAGACTATCTGGCAAAAGAGTACGATAACTATGTGAAGGATTTGGAAGCGCTGACCAATATCGACAGCGGCAACGGAGATTTGGAAGGCACCACGGAAGCCAATAAATTTGTAGCAGCCAAAATGGAGACGCTGGGTGCGGAAACCGAGTTCCGTTATAACGACCGTGCTTGCCATTTAATTTCGCGCCTTAAGGGCAAGGGCACGCAGACAGTGCTTTTGGTTGCGCATGTTGATACCGTGTTTAAACGCGGCGAAGCTGCCAAACGCCCCTTCCGCGTGGATGAAAACGGCTTTGCCTGGGGTCCGGGCGTAGGCGACGACAAAGCAACGGTTATGGAAGTTATTTACGGCCTTGCGGCTTTAAAAGAAGCAGGCTTTGACGATTATAAAGAAATTATTTACTACACCAACGCCGAAGAAGAAGGCGGCAGCCCGACTGCCGAAGGCATTGTGGCAGAGCTTTCGCAGCAGGCAGATTTTGCCGTTATTATGGACGTTGCGCGCCCGAACTGGGGCATTGTAACCCAGCGCAAAGGCAACGCCAAATATAAAATTACCGTTACCGGCAAAGGCGGGCACCATGGCAACGCTTCGCAGTGCTGCGCCAACGCTATTCACCAGCTGGCTTATACCATTACCGAGCTGCACAAGCTGGCAAGCCCCATGCCCGGCAAACCGGAAGATTTTACCGCCAAAGCACTGGAAGCGCGCGGTATTGTGGACAGCGGCCAGTTCATTCCGCCCAACACCGTTAACGTGGGCGTTATCGGCAGCACCAACGATAAAATCAGCGTTATCCCCGGCGATGCTTACTGCGAAGTAAATGTGCGCTGCTTTGAAGTGGCTGAGCAAAAACGTTTGGATGCCGCCATTAAAGCACTGGCAGATAAAATCGTTATCGACGGCACTAAAGTAGAAGTTACCGGCGGCATTGTAACCGGCCCGATGGAAAAAACTCCTGCCGTGCAGAAAATGATTGATGTGTACAGCAGCGTTGTTGCCGAAGAATTCGGCGGCAAAGTTAACGAATGGGTAGCAGGCGGCTTAACTGACGGCAACCGCACCGCTAAATTCATTCCGACTTTGGACGCTTTGGGCGTAGAAAACTACGACGAGCATACCGACCACGAATCGGTAGACTTAAAAACCGCCGTACCGCGCACTGCGGCTTTTGCCATTACCCTGGCGGAACTTTTAAAAACCGGCGTTAAATAATAAAAAATAAAACGCAATAAAAAACGAGGTTAAGCGTAAGGCTTAGCCTCGTTTTAACATATAACTGTTTTGTGCGGCATATTAAGTTTTAATTTTTGTTTGACGCTATTTCCACAATTTTTTCAGCGGCTTCTTTTACAAGTACGCCGATGGATTTATTTTCCACGCCGATAAATTCAAAATGGCTTTGCGATACCGGCAAAAGCAGTTTGCGCGCGCGGCTTGAAGCAACCGCCTCCGCCATACGCGGAGTTACTTCGCCAAGCATGGCGTTTGGCAGTACAATGCCGATGGGGCCAACGATAATATCCGCCGTCTGCGCCGTTACGCACACCGCGTTTTCGCCGGTGGCAACACGTTTAAGCCCTGCTTTAAGCATTGCCGCAGTGGCAAGCGCGTTGGTGCCAAGCCCGATAAGTTCCGTATCCGCCGGAAGGCGCCCCGCTGCCTGGCTGATAACCTGTGCAACAAGCCCGCCGCCCATGCCGTCTATAAAAACAATGCGCATAAAAACCTCCTGTAAACACCTTAAAACAAAATAAAACCCTGTTTATTATACCATAAATCCCTTTTGCCAAAAAGAACAGTATTTTTTACATTCGTTTTAAAGCGGCGTAAATTTTTTGTTAACTTTGCAATTTATCTGCCCGCGCAGTTGAATTTATGATGATTTTACTGCATAATAAAAATAGAGTTTGGCACTGAAAGGAGTGTTTACAATAGAAAATTTAGATGAAATCAGAAACAAAAAAGGCTTTATATGCGATATGGACGGTGTTATTTACCACGGCAACAGGTTGCTGCCCGGAGTTAAGGAGTTTGTGGAATGGCTGTACAAGGAAGATAAAAAGTTTTTGTTTTTAACCAATTCCAGCGACCGTTCGCCGCGCGATTTGCAGCAGAAATTACAGCGCATGGGGCTTGATATTGACGAAACCCATTTTTACACCAGCGCACAGGCTACGGCGCGTTTTTTAAACAGCCAGTCGCCCGGATGCAGCGCTTATGTTATGGGCGAAGCCGGTTTGATGAACGCTTTGTACGAAGTTGGCATTACTATGAATGATTCCACGCCGGATTACGTTGTTATCGGCGAGCCGAAATCTTATAACTACGAGATGATTATTAAAGCCGTTAAGCTGATTCAAAACGGGGCAAAACTTGTTGCCACCAATTCCGATTTGACCGGCCCGACGGAAAACGGCATTATTCCGGCCTGTCGCGCTTTTGTTGCGCCGATTGAACTGGCAACGGGCAAAAGCGCTTACTTTGTTGGCAAGCCGAACCCGCTGATGATGCGCACCGGGCTGCGCCTTTTGGGCGTGCACAGCGACGAGGCGGCAATGATTGGCGACCGCATGGACACCGATATTGTTGCCGGTATGGAAAGCGGCCTGGAAACGGTGCTGGTGCTCAGCGGTGTAACCACGCGCGAAAATATGCAGGTATTTGCTTACCGTCCGCGCCATATTTTAAACGGCGTCGGCGATATTGTACCGAAAGAATAACATACGCAGCTTTTTTAGCAGGAGCCTTTTGCGGCTTCTGCTTTTTTCATGCCCGGAATATTTATTGCATTAAAAGCCGAAACTTCGGTTGAATAGCGTATACTAATAGTATATAATGGAACTATATACCGGATAACTACCGGATTATTAGTTATAAAGGAGTATTGTTTTGATGGAACTGAAAACACCTCTTTATGATTGCCATGTTGCGGCCGGTGGTAAAATTGTGCCTTTTGCAGGGTATCTCCTGCCGGTGCAGTATACGGGCGTTATTAAGGAACACATGGCAGTACGCACTGCCTGCGGGCTTTTTGACGTATCGCACATGGGCGAATTTTTAATTAAAGGCGCTGATGCGCTTAACAACGTGCAGAATTTGTTCTGCAACGATTTTGAAAACATGTATGACGGGCAGGTACGTTACAGCCCGATGTGCAACGAGCGCGGCGGCATTGTTGACGACGTTCTGATTTATAAAGTAAACGGCGAAGAATATCTTTTGGTTGTTAACGCCGCTAACCGCCATAAGGATGCGGAGTGGGTCAAGGCGCATCTTTTTGGCAGCGCTTCTTTTGAAGATATTTCCGATTCTGTTGCCCAGCTGGCACTTCAGGGGCCGAAATCCAAAGAAATTGCGGCTAAAATTGTGCCGGAAGCAGGCATCCCCAAAAAATATTACAGCTTTGTAAAAGATGTGGACGTGCAGGGCATTAAGTGCATTGTTTCGCGTACCGGCTACACCGGCGAATTTGGCTACGAGTTTTACTGCGCTGCCGCAGACGGTCCGAAGCTGTGGGATATTTTGCTGGAGACAGGCAAAGAGTTTGGCCTTATTCCCTGCGGGCTTGGTGCGCGCGACACCCTGCGACTGGAAGCAGCCATGCCGCTTTACGGGCATGAACTGACTGACGATATTACCCCGCTGGAAGCAGGGCTCGACTTTTTCGTAAAACTAGGCAAAGACCGCTTTATCGGCATGGACGCCATTTTAGCCAAGGGTGACCCGAAGGTAATCCGCGTGGGCTTAAAAATTACCGGCCGCGGCATTGCGCGCGAGCACTGCGATGTTTACAGCGGCGAAGAAAAAATCGGCGTTGTAACAAGCGGCACGCACTGCCCGTACCTTAACGCGCCGGTTGCCATGGCAATGGTTCCCGCTTCTTATGCCGAACCCGGCACCAAAGTGCAGGTAGATGTACGCGGACGCAGAATTGACGCCGAAGTAGTACCCTTGCCGTTTTATAAACGCGCTTAAAATAAAATCAATTTAAGGAGGCTATTTATTATGAACATTCCTAACGACGTTTGCTACACCAAATCCCACGAGTGGGTGAAATTTGCCGAGGACGGCAGCGCAACGGTAGGCCTTACCGATTATGCCCAGAACGAACTGGGCGATTTGGTTTTTGTTAACCTGCCCATGCCGGGCGACACCTTTGCCGCAGGCGATACTTTTGCCGATGTGGAATCCGTAAAAGCTGTATCTGATGTTTACAGCCCCGTTACCGGCACCGTTGCCGAAGTGAACGAAGAACTGGCCGATGCTCCGCAGACCATTAACGAAGCTCCTTATGACGCATGGCTGGTACGCTTTGACGAAATTACCGACCAGGAAGATTTGCTGACTGCCGAAGAATATGAAGCATTTGTAAAAGAAGAACAGGCATAAAGGAGGGCGCCTATGGGAAGCTATATCCCCTCTACTAAAGAAGAACGGCAGGAAATGCTTGCCGCAGCAGGCTACGACAGTATCCGCAGCCTGTTTAAAGACGTGCCTGCCGAAGTTTACCTTGATAAGCCGCTGAACCTGCCCCAGGGCATGAGCGAACTGGAAGTGCGTGCCAAAATGCAGGAGCTGGCCGGCAAAAATACCGTGTTCGGCACAATTTTGCGCGGCGCAGGTGCTTATGACCACTACATTCCTTCCATTGTTAAATACATTACCTCCAAAGAGGAGTTTGTAACCAGCTACACGCCGTACCAGGCAGAAATGAGCCAGGGCATTTTGCAGTCCATCTTTGAATATCAGACGATGATTTGCGATTTGACCGGCATGGATACTGCCAACGCTTCCGTGTATGACGGCGCTTCTGCCGCTGCCGAAGCCGCTGCCATGTGCCGCGACCGCAAACGCAGCGTGGCGCTTGTAAGTGCTGCCGCTAACCCGGACGTTATTGCCACCATGCAGACTTACTGCTTCGGTGCAGGTACTGAACTGCGCCTTGTGCCTGCCAAAGACGGAAAAACCGACCTTGGCGCATTAAAAGAAATGCTTACGCCGGATGTTTGCTGCGTTTATGTGCAGCAGCCCAATTTTTACGGGCAGTTTGAAGAAGCTGAACAAATTGCTGAACTTACCCACGCAGGCGGCGCCAAATACATTATGGGCGTAAACCCCATTGCTCTTGCCATTATGAAAACCCCGGCCGAATGCGGCGCAGACATTGCCGTTGGCGAAGGGCAGCCTTTGGGCCTGCCGCTGGGCTTCGGCGGGCCGTACCTTGGCTTTATGGCAGCAACCGGCGCTATGATGCGCAAGCTGCCGGGCCGCATTGTTGGCGAAACGGTTGACGCTGACGGCAACCGTGCCTACGTTTTAACCCTGCAGGCGCGTGAGCAGCACATCCGCCGCGAAAAAGCCAGCAGCAACATCTGCTCCAACGAGGCGCTGTGCGCTTTAACCGCTTCCGTTTATCTGGCAGCGGTAGGCCCGCAGGGCTTAAAGCAGGCAGCAACGCTGTGCCTTTCCAAAGCGCACTATCTGGCGCAGGAGCTTACCAAAATCGAAGGCGTAAACCTTGTTTACGGCGGCGAATTTTTCCACGAATTTGTTACCACTCTGCCTAAGCAGGAGGAAGTGCTGGCCGCACTTGCCAAAGAGGGTATCCTCGGCGGGCTGCCGGTTAAAGAGGGTGTGCTGTGGTGCGTAACCGAAAAAGCCACCAAAGAAGCACTTGATAAGGCGGTTGCCATTGTGAAGGAGGTGTGCGCATAATGGAATTGTTGTTTGAAAAAAGCACTCCCGGGCATGGCTGCGATATTTTTCCGGCCTGCGATGTGCCTGTAACTTCACTGCCGGAGGCTTTGGCGCGCAAAAGCGCTTTGCCGCTGCCGGAACTTTCCGAAACGGAAATCAGCCGCCATTATACCGCGCTTGCAAACCGCGCGCACGGCGTAAACAACGGGTTTTACCCGCTGGGCAGCTGCACTATGAAATACAATCCGCGCATTAACGACGAGATGGCAAACCAGGCAGGCTTTGCCGCCGTTCATCCGCTGCAGCCCAAAGAAACCGTACAGGGCTGCACGGAAGCGCTGGAACTTTTAAATAAATACCTGTGCGAAATTACCGGCATGGATAAGATGGACTTTCAGCCGGCAGCAGGCGCACACGGCGAATTTACCGGGCTTTTGCTGATAAAGAAATATCACGAAGCTGGCGGCGATACCAAACGCACCAAAATTATCGTTCCGGACAGCGCGCACGGCACTAACCCGGCAAGCGCTGCCATGGCAGGCTTTACCACGGTTAACGTGCCCTCCAATGCGGATGGCTGCGTAGACCTTGACGCACTGCGCGCCGCTGTTGACGATACCACCGCAGGTTTAATGCTGACGAACCCGAATACCGTCGGCCTGTTTGACAGCAATATTCTGGAAATTACCAATATCATCCACGAAGCGGGCGGCCTGTGCTATTACGACGGCGCTAACTTAAACGCCGTTATGGGCATTGCGCGCCCCGGCGATATGGGCTTTGATGTTGTGCATCTTAACCTGCATAAAACCTTCTCCACTCCGCACGGCGGCGGCGGCCCGGGCGCAGGACCTGTCGGCTGTAAAGCCCTGCTTGAGAAGTTCCTGCCAAAATCCGCACTGGGCGACGGTGCAGGCGAGGGGCATTTGCAGATGCGCGCGTTTTACGGCAACTTCCTTGTTTGCATGAGGGCTCTTACTTATGTGCTGACACTCGGCGCGGAAGGCGTGCGTGAAGCCAGTGAAACGGCTGTGCTGAATGCCAACTACATGATGCACAAATTAAAAGATACTTACGATATGGCTTATGACCATACCTGCATGCATGAATTTGTTATGAGCCTGGAGGAACTGAAAAAAGCCACCGGCGTAACGGCGCTGGATGTTGCCAAGTCCCTGATTGACCGCGGCATTCATCCGCCGACGATGTACTTTCCGCTGATTGTACACGAAGCGCTGATGCTGGAGCCGACTGAAACCGAAGCGCGCAGGACGCTGGACGAAGCAGTGCAGGCACTTTTGGAGCTGCACGAGCTGGCGCATACCGACGCGGAATATATGCATAACGCTCCGCACCATGCGCAGATTAAGCGCCCGGACGAAGTACAGGCGGCACGCAAACCTGTTTTAAAATATGTACACAAATAAAGTTCCGGTTTCCTGTTATATTACCGGCTGCACCGAACCTTACCGCAACCTTGCCGTGGAGCGTTACCTTTTGGAACACACCCCGGCGGGCAGCGTAACGCTGTATTTGTGGCAGAACAAAAATACGGTGGTTATCGGGCGCAACCAAAATCCATGGGCCGAGTGCAATATGGCTCAGCTGCGCAGGGACGGCGGGCATCTGGTCCGCCGTCTTTCCGGCGGCGGTGCCGTGTACCACGACAGCGGCAATTTAAACTTTACTTTTTTAACGGACGCACGCACTTACAATCTTGCGCGCCAGCTGGAAGTTATTACCGGAGCTCTTAAAAGCCTCGGCATTAATGCCGTAAAAAGCGGGCGCAATGATATTCTGGTGGATGGGCGCAAGGTATCGGGCAACGCCTTTTATACCAGCGGCGGCAAAAAGTACCACCACGGCACGCTTTTAATAGACGTTAAAACGGACGAAATGGCAAAGTACCTTACCGTATCGCCGCTTAAATTGCAGGCTAAAGGCGTAAGCTCCGTTAAAAGCCGTGTGCTGAATTTGAAAGAAGTGAGCCCTTCTTTAACCGTGCCGGTGCTGCAAAACGCGCTTGTACGTTCCTTTGCGGAAATTTACGGCAGCGGGCCGCAGCATTTAAGTGAAGCGGATTTTGACGCGGCGGAAGTTGCACGTTACGAAGCGGAGTTTAAAAGCGACGCCTTTCGCCTCGGTACGCGCCTGCCGTTTACCTGGCAGGCAGAAGAGCGCTTTGAATGGGGCAGCTTTACGCTGGCGTGCCGAGTTGACGGCGGCAAGGTGCAGGAAGCGGCAGTTTACACCGACGCCATAGACTGGGAGGCGCTTGCCGGTGCAGGGCAGTTTTTTAAAGGCTGCGCATTTACGCCGGAGGAACTGGCACAGGCAGCACAAAAAATTGCCGGGCAGGCAGGAAACGACATCAGTAAATTTTTAGCACAACTTACAATATAGAAAGGCATATAACCATGCAATACGATTTAATTGTTATCGGCGCAGGACCGGGCGGCTATGTGGCGGCTATCCGTGCGGCGCAGCTGGGGCTGAAAACTGCCGTTGCAGAACGTGCGGAAGTTGGCGGCACCTGCCTGAACCGCGGCTGCATACCTACTAAAACCTTAATGCACAGCGCCAATTTGTACCGCGAAATCGGCGAAGCTGGTAAAATGGGCGTTAACGTAACCGGCGCAGAGGCCGATTTTAAAGCCATGCATGCGCGCAAAGCGCAGGTAGTGGAACAGCTCCGCGGCGGCGTGGCGCAGCTTTTAAAGAGCAACGGCATTGATGTGCTTGAAGGTGAGGCGGCTTTTGTTTCGCCGGAAAGCATTACCGTTGTCGGCGAAACCTATACCGCCAGAAACTTTATTATAGCTACCGGCAGCAAACCGGCAGTACCGCCCATTCCCGGTGCGGATTTGCCAAATGTTGTTACCAGCGACGAAATGCTTGACACCGACAGCTGCGATTATAACGAGCTGGTAATTATCGGCGGCGGCGTTATCGGCGTGGAAATGGCGGGCGTTTATAACGGCATAGGCCGCAAAGTTACCATTATTGAAGCACTGGACAGGATTTTAGCGAATATGGACCGTGAAATTTCGCAGAACCTTTCCATGATACTGAAAAAACGCGGCGTTGCGGTTAACACCGGCGCTATGGTAACCGGTATTACGCAAGAAGGCGGGCGACTGACCTGCACCTTTGAGCGCAAGGGCAAAACCGAAAGCGTAAGCGCCGACGGTGTACTGATTTGCGTAGGGCGCCGCGCCGTTACCGAAGGGCTGAACCTTGAAGCTGCGGGCGTGGAAACCGAACGCGGGCGCGTAAAAGTAGGCGAGGGCTATAAAACCAATGTGCCGCATATTTACGCCATCGGTGACGTTACCGGCGGCATTCAGCTGGCGCACGCAGCCGAAGCGCAGGGCATTGCCTGCGTGGAAGGTATCTGCGGGCTTGCGCCGACGGTTGACGCAAACCTTGTGCCTTCGTGCGTATATACTTCGCCCGAAATTGCCACGGTTGGCATTACGGCAGACGAAGCCAAAGCACAGGGGCGCGCCGTTATTACCGGCAAATACGTTATGAGCGGCAACGGCAAATCCATCATCGAAAACGAGGACCGCGGCTTTATTAAGCTGGTGTTTGACGCAGAAACGGAAAAACTCATCGGCGCGCAGCTGATGTGCGGCCGCGCTACCGATATGGTTGGCGAAATGGTTACGGCCGTAAGCGCAGGGCTTACCAAAGCGCAGCTGGCAGCGGCGCTGCACCCGCACCCAACCTTCTGCGAAGGCATTACCGAAGCGGTACACGCCGCAGACGGCCACAGCATACACACCATGCCTCCGCGCAGGCGGTAACACAGCATAACAAAAAAGCAGGCTTAACGCCTGCTTTTATTTTTTATATTTATATGCTATAATTATCTTTATGACAGCCGGAGCCGGTTCCTCCCAATTTGGGAGGTGATAGCATGACTGTTTACGAAGCATTGTCTTTGATGATTGCTTTCGGAGCACTCGTTGCTGTTATCTGCTTATCGAAAAAGTAATCACTTTTAGATAAAAAGAAACCGCCTACTTGCGGTACGCGGCTTCCTTTCACTCTTATTAGATTCGAGGGAGAGCCGGCGTTTCCCAAAACCGGCTGTCTCTATGCTTATATTATATCAAACTGAAATTCATTGTCAAATACAAAACTTGCAGAGTGCAAATGCCTTCTGCAAGTTTTTATTTATATTAAGTTTTGTATTCAATTTTCACTGCATTTGTTTGATAATCTGCATAATTTCTTCAACGCCTGGCACATTGCCGCCTGCTACAACTTTGCCGTCGATAACAAGCGCCGGTAAGGTCATTACACCGTAGGCCATAATGCGGCGCAGTTCGCTCACGCGTTCAAATTTTGCAGGACATTTTAACTTTTTAGCAGCCACGGCAGCATTCTGGAACAATACCTCCACCTGTTTTGTCATTGGCCCTAAAACTTTAATTTGCATATCATCTCACCTTCGTTTCTGTATTTGCTGCACCTTTATCATAACAAAAGGCTTTGGCTAAAGTAAGTACAAACGGTGAACTATTTGCAAATTTTATTACATTCAAAATAAGATATATTTTTATTTAGCTTTCCGGGTAACTTTTATCCTTCCAATACCACCATTTCAGTTTTTCGGGGTTCGGGTTTTCGGTGTCGGCATAATACACTGCCATGCGGAAAACATACAGCTGGCATAAATCCTCCTGCCGTCCTTTAAATTCGCAGTCCAGGCGGTAAAGCTCTTCCGGGTTTTTGCCTTTTAAATCGGCAATGCGGCTGATGCCGATATTTAATAAATCCTGCTCTATGTTTGGGCCGATAAACGGTATTTTGCGCAGTTCGCTTTTGTTTTTATTCATCTTTTACCACTTCAACCTTAAAAACGTTAATCGTGTCAACATCGGGGCAGCAAAATACTGCCGTGCCGGGTTCAGCACCGGGAATTGAACCGCCGTAGCGCAGAATGTCGATATAGGGAAAGGCAACGTGCATTGCCATTGGGCACAGCTTGCCTCGTTCCGTGTCAAAATCAAAGCTGTCGCCCGGTTTATGCCCGCGGTGGCAGCCGCAGGGGCCTTTGCGGCCGATAACGGTTATTTTAATTTTCGGTTTCTGCATTGCTGTCGCCTCCGTAATTTTTTATAACAGCCGCAGCCCAGTTTAAAAGCAGCCCGGAATAAGCGCTAAATTCCGCGGCACTGATTTTTGTTTTAAACTGCGCCGGGCAGGTGAGTATTTTTAAATCTTCGCCCTGCAATTTATTGGCAAGGTCTTTTCTTTTGGCAATATAAGCGCCGTTTTCAAGGTAATGTTTTGCCTGCAAAGCAAAAAAGGCCGATTTGTAAAGCGTTTTTAAAACTTCCGCGCTTTCTTCATGCACAAAATTGTGTACGCAGGCGTGGTAAATATTGCATGCCGCAGTGTGCAGTGCACGTTCGGCATCAGCTTCGCCTGTTAAAAAAGCAATAAACTCCAAATCGCCGTAAAGGGCTTTGGTGTCGCGGCAAAACTGAAATAAATCTGCCTTGTCCCACGCTTTCAGTTCTTCGGTGCCGCTTACAAAGCCGCATATTTTTGTGCGTTCTTCCAAACCGGAAATGACGCTTTTGTAAAGGGCTAAGTCATCAAGCGTAAGGCTGTTTAAAATTAAAACAACGTCAATGTCGCTGTCTTCGTGCGCTTCGCCGCGCGCATAGCTGCCTTGCAGGCCGATAAACACAATCCTTGCGCCAAACGCCGCGTCCACGGCTTCTATGTATTTATCAAGCCAGCGGTCTAAATCAAACATTGCCTGCTCCGTTTCTGCCGCTTTTTTGCGGCTTTTTCAGTATGTAAATAAGGTGCGGCATTTCTTTGCCTTTGTAGGTTTTTACAAAACTGCCGTTTATTGCCATGCCCAGCCTTTCCGCCACGCGGCGGGATTTTTTGTTTTCCGGGCGGATTTCGGCGATAACTTCTTCTGTACCAAGCGCGCCGAAAGCATAGTTAACGCTTGCCTGTGCTGCTTCCGTGGCGTAGCCCTTGCCCCAGCAGGCTTTGTTAAAAATATAGGCCACGCCCATGTGGCGCTCGCCGTTAATGGTTTCTATAAGCGGCCCGCACACGCCCAAAAATTTGCCGCTGCATTTTTCGGTTACGGCGTAAAAGCTAAAGCCGTCCGCCTTGTAGCGGCGCAGGTTTTCATTAAGCCATGCCGTAACTTCGGCATCCGTAAACGGCGCTTCCCAGGCATACATTACTTCTTTATCCTGCAAAAAGGTTTTCAGTTCCGCTTCGTCGCCTGGAGTAAGTTCACGCAGGTAAAGCCGTTCGGTTTTTATTTTGGCGTTTGCCTGTGCCGCAATTTTAGCAACTATTGCTTTATCTGCCGGGCAAAAGTCATAGGCAGTTATGTTTTGGGGCAGTATCCACGCCAGTTCGCTGTGCTCCAGGCGCTGAGGCTCGTCCTGCGTGGTGCAGTTAAACAGCGTTAAGTGTATCGTAATATCGGGGTAGGTATGCGTTACTTCATAATAAACGCTGCCGGGCACAACGGTTATGCCCAGTTCTTCGCGGCATTCGCGCACCAGCGCCTGCTGTTTTGTTTCGCCTGCTTCCACCTTGCCGCCGGGAAACTCCCATAAGAGCGCCCGTGCCTTGTTTGCCGGGCGGCGGCAGATTAAAATTTTATCCTCGCGCCATATCAGCGCGGCTACAACCTGTGTTATTTTCATAAATATACCTTGCTTTCTTAAACAAACGGCAGAATAAGCCGCTTCTGCCCTAATATTAACATAAGTAAAAGTGAGCGGCAATAAAATTTGCCGTTTTAAAAGCTATGATGTATAATAAGAAAAGAGAGATAGCTGGTATGGGAACACCGGCTCTCCCCACTTCAATTAAAAATTGACGGAAGGCCGTGTTACCGCATTGGTTACGCGGCTTTTCTCATTCTGCTATTTGCGGAACGAGAGAATAAGCACTACTAAGGTAGCAAACATTACAGCAAAAGATAATGCTTCGAATACCGTCATAGTACCACCTCCACTCTTGTGGAGTGGAAAAGCCAGCCCAGCTATCTCACGAAGGGTATTATACCATAAATACAACTTACATAAAAGCAAACAGCCGGTAAAGAAAATACCGGCTGTTTTTAGTATAAGCATTAAAATTAAGTTACAGCGTTATCATCCACGTTATGATGATGGCGTTGGTAAAGTCAATTAAAAACGCGCCGACGAGAGAAACTATCATCCACGCTTTGGGCGAAAAACCGTATTTGTCGGAAAGCGACTGCATGTTGGCAAGGCCGTTGGCGGTTGCGCCCATGGCAAAACCGATGCCGCCTACCGCAAGCATTACAGAGTCGTAATCCTTGCCGAACATTAAGAAGTATACGCCCCAGGCGAAGGCTACCATTAAAAGCGTCTGAATGATAAGAATAACAATCAGCGGCAGTGCCAGGTTAATAAGCTCGTACAGTTTAAGGCTGTTAATGGCCATGGTTACATAAAGCACCAGCGAAATATCGGCAATGCAGTCCATGCCGACGCCTTCAATTTTGTACGCTTTGCTGAAGTCGCCGATGTTGCGGATAACGGCGGCGATAAGCATACTGCCGATATACACCGGCAGCGTAATAAACTGGCCGAGGTAGTTGCTTAAAATGCTGCCCAGCCCCATGGCGATAGCGACAAAGCCCAGCGCTTTTAAAATTTCCGCAGCAGCCGCCGGTGCGGGAATGAGGTTTTCGCCGGTAACGGTGGTTTCCGTTTCGTCAATTTCTTCCAGCGGAGCGTCCTCTTTGGCGGCTTTAGGGGTTTTGAGCTTATATTTTTTAATCAGCTTTTCGCCGAAAGGGCCGCCGATAATGAGCGCCGTTGCCATACCGAAGGTAGCGGCCGTAATGGCAACCGTTGTTGCGCCGGTAACGCTGTAGTTCTGTTCAAAAAACGGGCCGAAGGCGGCACTTGTGCCGAGTCCGCCCATCAGTGCCACGGCGCCGGCAAGAATACCGTAGAATTTGTCAATGCCCATCAGGCTGCATACGCCCATGCCGATGGCGTTCTGCAAAATGCCGAGTATTGTTGAAGTGAACCAGAAGCCTACAAGAAGCAGGCCGCCTTTTTTTACAAGTTTTAAACTTGCCATCATGCCGATGGTGGTAAAAAAGCACAGCAGCGCTACTTTTTGCAGCGTGTCGTCAAAGGTAAAATCGGCAATGCCGTAAATTTTCAGCAGCGAAAATACCAGCGCAAAAGGCAGGCCGCCTATTACCGGCGCCGGAATGCTGAACCTTTGCAGGGCGGCGCTGTGGCTTTTTATCCACATGCCGATGTAATAGCTGATTATGGCGAGGGCAACCGACTGCACCATATCAAGATGAATGGTTGTAATTTCCATATTATAACCTCCGGTTATTTATTAACAGATGTCTGCATTTTAGTGTGAGCCTTTCAATATCAGACTTGTATATTATAGACTTTTTTTAATAAATTTACAATACTGTTTTCAATTTGCAAACTAATGTATAATAAACGCCGCTGCGGCAAATTTTCCGTCAGCGGATAATTTTTATTAAAAAACTGCGAAAAAGCAAGATAACCAAAGTAAAAACCGAAAAATTACTGTTAAAAGAAGGCGCACGGGCTTGACAAAAACAAACTTTGCCGGGGCGTAAACAGATGGAACAAAAACTGTAAAGCACAAAATATTGTTGATAACCCCAAAAATAAAAACAATATCTTGTATTTGCTTGCTTTACTTCCCCATCAAAATATGGTATTATGTTTAGGAATTATTGTGTAAAACGATGACTGTACGTTAAATATTTAAACACGGAAAGAGGGAGGACAATGAAGGTAATCAAGCGCGATGGCTCTACGGTTGACTTTGACCGCAGCAAAATAGTTGTAGCCATCCAGAAAGCTAACAATGCTGTTGATGAAAGTGAACGCATTGCCGAAGACAGAATTGAAAACATTGTACATTATGTAGAAAGCCGCAACCGTATGCGCCTTTTGGTAGAGGATATTCAGGATATGGTAGAGCATCAGCTGATGCAGGAGGGCAAATTCGACCTTGCCAAAGCCTATATCATTTACCGCTATACCCGTGCGCTGGTGCGCAAGGCAAACACTACGGACGAAAGCATTCTGTCTTTAATCCGCAACAGCAATAAAGACGTTATGGAAGAAAACTCCAACAAAAACGCCGTTATGGCTTCCACTCAGCGCGATTTGATTGCCGGCGAGGTTTCCAAAGACTTAACCCGCCGCATTATCCTGCCGGAAGAAATTTCCAAAGCGCATGACGAAGGTGCAATTCATTTCCATGATGCCGATTATTTCATTCAGCCTATTTTTAACTGCTGCCTGATTAATATCGGCGATATGCTGGACAACGGCACGGTTATGAACGGCAAACTCATTGAAAGCCCCAAGAGCTTCCAGGTTGCCTGCACCGTTATGACGCAGATTATCGCCAGCGTTGCCAGCAGCCAGTACGGCGGCCAGTCGGTGGATATCCGCCATTTGGGCAAATATCTGCGCCGCAGCTACAACAAATTTAAAAAAGCCGTGCTTGACGAAGTGGGCGACAGCCTGCCTGCCGAAACGGTGGAACGCCTTGTGCAGGCTCGCTTAAAGAGCGAACTGCAAAGCGGCGTGCAGACCATTCAGTACCAGATTAACACTTTAATGACCACTAACGGGCAATCGCCGTTTGTAACCATCTTCCTCAACTTACAGGAAGACGACGAATATTTGAAAGAAAACGCCATGATTGTGGAAGAAATTCTGCGCCAGCGTTTGCAGGGCATTAAAAACGACAAGGGCGTTTATGTAACCCCTGCCTTCCCGAAACTGGTTTATGTTTTGGATGAACACAACTGCTTAAAAGGCGGCAAATACGATTATATTACCAAACTTGCCGTTAAATGCAGCGCCAAACGCCTGTATCCGGATTATATTTCTGCCAAGAAAATGCGCGAAAACTACGAAGGCAACGTGTTCTCGCCGATGGGCTGCCGCAGCTTCCTTGCTCCGTGGAAGGATGAAAACGGCAACTACAAATTTGAAGGCCGCTTCAATCAGGGCGTTGTTTCCATCAACCTGCCGCAGGTGGCAATTATTGCCAAGGGCGACGAGCAGAAGTTCTGGAAGCTTTTGGATGAAAGGCTTGAGCTTTGCTACAAGGCTTTAATGTGCCGCCACAATGCGCTGATGGGCGTTAAGAGCGACGTAAGCCCCGTGCACTGGCAGTACGGCGCCATTGCCCGCCTGAAAAAAGGCGAAACCATTGATAAATACCTTGTTGGCGGTTACAGCAGCATTTCGCTCGGTTATATCGGCGTGTACGAAATGACCAAGCTGATGAAGGGCGTAAGCCATACCGACCCCGTGGGCGAAGAATTTGCGCTGCGCGTAATGCGCTACCTGCGCGCCAAATGCGATAAATGGAAACAGCAGACCGGCATCGGCTTTGCCTTGTACGGCACTCCGGCCGAAAGCCTGTGCTACCGTTTTGCCCGCATAGATAAAGAACGCTTCGGCACTATTGACGACGTTACCGATAAAGGCTACTACACCAACTCCTACCATGTTGACGTGCGCGAAAATATCGATGCTTTCAGCAAATTTGCCTTTGAAAGCCAGTTCCAGAAAATTTCCAGCGGCGGCGCCATCAGCTACGTGGAAATTCCGAACATGCGCCACAACACCGAAGCGCTGGAAGATGTAGTGCGCTTTATTTACGATAACATTCAGTACGCAGAGTTCAACACCAAGAGCGACTACTGCCATGTTTGCGGCTTTGACGGCGAAATTATCATCAACGACGATTTGGAATGGGAATGCCCGTGCTGCGGCAATAAAGACCATAACCTGATGAACGTAACCCGCCGTACCTGCGGCTACCTGGGCGAAAACTTCTGGAACGTGGGCAAAACCAAAGAAATCAAATCCCGCGTTCTGCACCTGTAACGGAGGCCTGCCATGAACTACGCGGCAATTAAAACACATGATGTCGCCAACGGACCGGGCGTGCGCGTATCGCTGTTTGTAAGCGGCTGCACGCATTACTGCAAAGGCTGCTTTAACCAGGAAGCCTGGGATTTTGACTACGGCAAGCCGTTTGACGCAGCGGCGGAAGAAGAAATTTTAAACGCCTTAAAGCCGCCGTATATTAAAGGATTCAGCCTTTTGGGCGGCGAACCGTTTGAACCAGCCAACCAGAAAGCCCTGCTGCCCTTTATGCAGCGCCTGCGCAAAATGTACCCCAATAAAACCGTATGGTGCTACACCGGTTACGACCTTGAAAAAGACCTGTTAACCGGCCGTCTGTGCGATTATGAAATTACGCGCGCTCTTTTGGACTGCATTGATATACTGGTGGACGGCGAATTTGTGGAAGCAAAAAAAGACCCCAACCTGCGCTTTCGCGGCAGCAGCAACCAGCGCGTTATCCGCCTTGCGGAAACCTTAAAAGAAGATAAAATAGTTTTATGGGACGACAACGAAGGATTGTTTGAACCGGGAAAATAACGGAAAAACAAAAACGCACTCAGATTTTATCTGTGTGCGTTTTTTTAGTATATATTTATTGATTTTATTTTACTTCAATATTTAATTCAATGCCATGAGGTATATTTGGATTCATAGCTTCTTTTAAATTTTCTGGAGTAGTTTGCAGATCTACATTGTTACGTACTTCAACTTCAAAATTTGTTCCGGCTGGATACTCAATATTTGTACCTTTCATAAAGAGGCCGCCAACTAAGCTTACTGCTGCTGCAACAGCGACTGCGCCTCCATCTGTTTTTCCTTTACCTTCTAAGCCTTTTTTTAGTGGTACAGTTATGTTATTTAAAGTTTTGATTTCTTTACCGGCTATTCTTAATACACCTTTGCGTCCAAAACCGCCAGCTTTTTGTACTTCGTAAACATAGCCGATGCCTATGGTATCTTTTGGAATAACAATAACTCCGTTTATAATTAAGTTTTCGACCATTTTAAATTCAACGAGTTGATTTTTCTTTAATTTTTTAGATGTAGCCATTTCCAATAATTCTACATTTAGCTTTGTTCCTTTTGGAATATAAATATGCCCGTTTTCAACACCTTCAATAATTTGTTTTTTATTTTTATTTTTTTCTTCCTCCATAATTTTTGCAACTCGTTGTTTCATAGTTAGATTTTCTGGCTCTTTAGTAGTTTCTTCGTCAGCAAAAGGGTCATAATTTTCATTGACTACAACTTGTTTGTACGTAGCTTCGCTTGCAAAAACTACGGGCGTATATGTACTATTAATTAAAAAATTAGCACATAATATTGCTGAAAATAATTTTTGTAATTCATCAATAACACTCTCCCATAATTATGATACTATATTAAAAATATTATATCATAATTAGTAACCTTTCGGAATGTTATAATATAATTATGACAAGAGCTGCTATAAATAATAGTTGATTATAATATTTGATTTTTAAACATAAAAATTTAGTACTGATAATAAGAAAATTTGCTATTCCCTTATTCTTTTGATTACTCAAAAGAATGAGGATGAAAGAAAAAATTGATAATGCATAATTAAAGCCGCAACGTAAACAAAACAAATAATAAATCCATAGTTTGCATTTGCAAAATACTTGTGCTATAATAACCTTACAAATGGATAGAAGTGCCATCGAAATCAATTTGGTGCACGCAAAAACAAAAAACCGGGAGTTGCCGCTCCCGGTTTTTTAATTGTGCTGGCTGTGAGTCGAATTTATCTGTCCAGCCACTTGCAAATATAATACGAAATTACACTTGCTATGACAGATACAATTATGGATAGAAGAACATCTATCAATTTAGCACACCTCCTTCCTGCCGGAAAGAGTCACAGCTTTTCTATTATGCCTGTAAAATAAAATTTTGTCAATCTAACATTAAACAAATAAAAAACGCCGCTGTTAAGGCGGCGTTTAATCTGTACATCTGCATATTTGCATATCTGCGCAAGCAGGGTTATTTTATTTCCCTTCACCCGTTAAGCGGCGGATTACTTCGTGGTAGGCTTCTTCAACGTTGCCCATGTCGCGGCGGAAACGGTCTTTATCCAGCTTTTCGTTGGTGTCCCAGTCCCACAGGCGGCTGGTGTCCGGAGTAATTTCGTCGGCAAGGATGATGTTGCCTTCGCTGTCGATGCCGTACTCGGTTTTAAAGTCAATCAGGCGTACCTTGCGCTGTGCAAGGAAGTCTTTTAATACGGCGTTGATTTTAAGCGCCATTTCGCGGATTTTGGCAATCTGTTCATCAGTTGCAAAACCAAAGGCTTCGCCGTAGTCGGGGCTGATCATCGGGTCATCAAGTGCGTCGCTTTTGTAGTAAAATTCTACCAGCGGGCGTTTTAACTCATAGCCTTCTTCAACGCCCATTTTTTTGGCAAGGCTGCCTGCGGCAATGTTGCGGCATACAACTTCAACCGGAATGATTTTTACTTTTTTGCAAAGCTGTTCGCGGTCGCTGAGCTTTTTAATAAAGTGGTGTTCAACGCCGTTTTTGCCGAGCAGGTCAAAAAAGAAGCTGGTAATGGTGTTGTTCATAATGCCCTTATCAACAATGGTGCCTTTTTTGGCGCCGTTTAAGGCAGTGGCGTCATCTTTATAATAGATAACTACTTCGTTGGGGTCGGCGGTGGCGAAAACTTTTTTGGCTTTGCCTTCGTATAACATTTCAGCCATGTGTTAAAACCTCTTTCTTTTATTAAGTAATGCCCGGCGTTTTTCCGGGCATCCTGGTTAACTTGTGTTTTTGATGTAAATATTTTAGAACTTTTAAAAGTGCTTGTCAATTGTTTTTACAGAAATTTGTCTAATACATACGGCACAAAATCCACTAAATTTTCAGAAAATAAAAACATTTACCTGAAGGCTTTACAAAATGTGTAAAGGGGGCTATAATTACAGCATAAGCAACAGCGAAGTTGCAGAAGCATTTAAACTTCGCGCGTTGCTTTTTTTATTTTGTTTTTATTTTGAGGGGGACTAAAAAATGACGAGTGTTCCGAAACTTTTTGGCAGTGAGGTTTTTAACGAAACTGTTATGAAAGACCGCCTGCCGACCGCTACTTACAAGGCTTTTAAAAATGCAGTTTTAAAGGGCGAACCGCTTGATTTGCCCATTGCCAATATCATTGCCAACGCAATGAAGGACTGGGCGCTGGAGCATGGGGCAACGCATTTTACGCACTGGTTCCAGCCGATGACGGGCATTACCGCCGAAAAGCACGAAAGCTTCATCACGCCTACGGCGGATGGGCGCGTTATTATGGATTTTTCTGGCAAGGAGCTGGTACAGGGCGAGCCTGATGCTTCGAGCTTTCCTTCCGGCGGGCTCCGTGCTACTTTTGAAGCGCGCGGCTATACTGCCTGGGACCCGACAAGCTATGCTTTTATTAAAGACGGCTGCCTGTATATCCCAACGGCGTTTTGTTCTTACACGGGCGATGTGCTTGACAAGAAAACTCCGCTTCTGCGCAGCATGTGCTGTGTAGACCGTGCGGCAAGGCGCATTTTAAAACTGTTTGGCGAAAGCACCGAAAAGGTTATTACAACGGTTGGGCCGGAGCAGGAATACTTTTTGGTAGATAAAGATATGTACGATAAACGCCGCGATTTGAAGTTTGCCGGCCGCACATTGTTCGGCGCAATGCCGCCGAAAGGGCAGGAGCTTGAGGACCATTATTTCGGCATTATCAAACCCCGCGTTAAGGCGTTTATGAAAGAGCTTGACGAAAAACTGTGGGAGCTGGGCGTGCTTGCCAAAACCGAGCATAACGAGGTTGCACCTGCTCAGCACGAGCTGGCGCCGATTTTTGCAGGCACCAATATTGCAACCGACCATAACCAGCTTACCATGGAGTTGATGCAGAGCGTGGCACGCAAGCATAATCTGGTGTGCCTGCTGCACGAAAAACCTTTTGACGGCGTAAACGGCAGCGGCAAGCATAACAACTGGTCGCTGGGCACGGTTGAAGGCGAAAACCTGCTCGACCCTGGGGCAGAGCCGTATAAAAACCACCGCTTCCTGCTGTTTCTGGCAGCCGTTATTAAAGCGGTTGACGAATATCAGGACCTTCTGCGCATAAGCGTTGCCAGCGCAGGCAATGACCACCGCCTGGGCGCCAACGAAGCGCCGCCGGCAATAGTATCAATGTTTTTAGGCACCGAGCTTACCAATGTGCTGAAAGCCATTGAAGCAGGTGTTGAATATAAACCCGCAGACGAAGGCGAATTGAAGCTGAGCGGCAATGTGCTGCCTGCTTTGAAAAAAGACAATACGGACAGAAACCGTACTTCGCCGTTTGCATTTACCGGCAACAAGTTTGAGTTCCGCATGGTTGGTTCTGCCGCTTCCATTGCCGGGCCGAACGTTATTTTAAACGCCATTGTTGCCGAAGCTCTGGAAGAGTTTGCCGATAAATTAGAAGCAGCGGCCGATTTTGATGCCGCAGTGGTAGAACTCGTCAGAGAAACCGTAATCGCGCATAAACGCATCATCTTCAATGGTGACGGTTATACCGATGCATGGGTTGAAGAGGCCAAATCGAGGGGGCTGCTCAATCTCAAATCCACTCCTGAAGCACTGCCTTACATGGTTAAAGAGAAAAACATCAGCCTGTTTGTAAAACACGGCATCTTTACCGAAGCGGAAGTCCGCAGCAGGCTGGAAATTTCGCTTGAAAATTACAGTAAGGCAATCCGCATTGAAGCGCTGGCAATGCTTGATATGCTGTTTAAAGACATTTTGCCTGCCGCAGCACTTTACACTGCCGATTTAACGGCGGCAGCAAAGAGCAAAAAAGAGCTTGGCATTGCAGGCAGCTTCGAAACGGAGCTTGCTTCCAAAATTGCAACGCTCAGCAGCCTGCTTTATACAGATGCAGAAAAATTAAAAGCAGGGCTTGGTGACGTTGTAAAAACATCTGCACAGGCAGAGGCAGATTATTACCATGACGTTATTTTAAAAGACATGGGCGCTTTGCGCGAAGCCGGCGACGAACTGGAAAAACTGATGGGCGGCAAATACCTGCCGTACCCGACTTACAGTGAATTGCTGTTTGGCGTATATTAAAACCGAATTTGAGTTTTGCTGCACAACGGGGTGTATCTTAAAAGGTACACCCCGCTTTTGTTTTAGTTACAGAAAAGAGGGCTAATATGAGGGGATTAATACATGGTTTACTGGCGGCAGGCGTGCTTTTGGGCATTCCGGGCACGGTGCTTGCCGCAGAAGGAGCGCCGGCAGTTGATACCGGCGACACGGCGTGGGTATTGATAAGTGCTGCGCTTGTAATGCTGATGACACCGGGGCTGGCGTTTTTTTACGGCGGCATGGTGCGCAGCAAAAACGTACTGACGACAATTATGCAGAGCTTTTTTATTGTGGCAATGGTAAGCGTGCAGTGGGTGCTGTTCGGCTTCAGCCTTGCCTTCGGGCCGGATATTAACGGCGTTATCGGCAGCTTGAGCTGGGCAGGGCTTACCGATATGGCGCTTTTTGCCGCTCCTTACGAAGATTATTCCGCAACTGTGCCGCTGTTTGCCTTTGCGGCATTCCAGTGCATGTTTGCGGTAATTACGGCGGCGCTTATTACCGGCGCTTACGCCGAACGCTTTAAATTTGGCGCGTTTGTGCTGTTTACCTTTTTGTGGACTACGTTTTTGTACGACCCCATGGCGCACTGGGTATGGGGCGTTGGCGGCTGGCTGCGCGATTTGGGCGCGCTCGACTTTGCGGGCGGCACGGTTATCCATATTTTAAGCGGCGTCAGCGGTTTGGTAGCCTGCATTATGCTTGGCAAACGCAGCGGCAAGGGAGTTGTGCCCATGCTGCCGCACCATTTGCCGATGACGGTGCTGGGCGCAGCGCTTTTGTGGTTCGGCTGGTTCGGCTTTAACGCAGGCAGCGCGCTTGGCGCTAACGGCCTTGCAGCCGGTGCGTTTGTGGTAACGCAGGCAGCGGCTGCAGCGGCAACCTTATCGTGGGTTGGCGCAGAATGGCTTGTAAACGGGCACCCCACCATGCTTGGCGCAGCAAGCGGCTGCATTGCCGGGCTTGTTGCCATTACCCCGGCGGCAGGCTTTGTAACCGTTGTGCCGGCTGTTTTAATCGGGCTTATCGGCGGCGTGCTGTGCTTTGCGGCAGTGGCCATTGTTAAGGCAAAACTCGGGTACGACGACGCACTCGACGCATTCGGCGTACACGGCGTTGGCGGCACCTGGGGCGCACTGGCAACCGGGCTTTGGGCAACCAAGACGGCTAACTCCGCCGGTGCGGACGGGCTTTTTTACGGCAACGCGCACCAGCTGTATGTACAGGCAGTAACGGTAGTGGTTGCCATTGTGATGGCCGTTGTTGGCACCTACATAATTTTAAAAATAGTGGGCGCAGTTACAACCCTGCGTGCTGATGCTGCCGAAGAAGAAAGCGGGCTTGACATTGTTGAACACGGCGAACGCGCTTACCGCCAGAGCATTATAAACGGCACGCCGCTTACTAACCTTGCCGTGCAGGAGGCACCGGCCTTTGCCGCCAAACCGGCACCGGCAGGCAAATAATTTACGGAGGCAGTTATGAGACCGATTACCAAAATAGATATTATAACCAGAACCGAAAAACTGGACGAACTGAAAGTTGCTTTTGCGGAAATTGGCGTTACAGGCATGACGGTAAGCCAGGTGTTTGGCTGCGGTTTGCAGAAGGGGCATAAGGAAGTGTACCGCGGGCAGGCTTACGATATTAACCTTGTGCCGAAGGTTAAAATAGAAACCGTTGTCTGCGAAGTCCCTGTGGACGAAGTTTTGCGCGTAGCACAGAAAGTCCTTAAAACAGGTCAGCCCGGCGACGGCAAAATCTTCATCTACCCGCTGGCCAACGCGGTTAAAATCCGCACCGGCGAACAGGGCGAGGCAGCCATTATCGACGACCATAAATGAGCGCCGAATAGTGCCGGGCCGCAGGCGATGGCAATAAGTGTGCCAGCGAAGCTATGCAAATTTCGCGATTGAATAAAGAGCGAAATTTACGGTCCTTAACATCGCCCAATATAAGCGAGCCTTTGGCGAAGCTTAGATTTTTTAATAATAACCAGCATAGACTGATAAACAGTAACGGCGGAGCTTATACAGATATAAAAACACAGCACGCCGTTATATAAATACCCCACAGTCATCACCTTTCATTGCACTGCGTGCCCAAAGCGCCGCAGTGCGCTTTTTTGCCTGAGCGCCAAATATAAACGAGCCTCCCATTACAAACCTTCCTGCCAAAAGTTTTATCAAACATCCATGAGTATGTTATAATTAAAAATACTTTTAAAATCATCAGCAGGGAGTTAAGCCATGAACCTTTTATACATTGCCGTTGGGGGCGCGCTTGGCGCAGTGCTGCGTTACCTTGCAGGCAATGCCGCCGTAAAATATTTTAACCCGCAGCTGCCGTACGGCACTTTTATTATTAACATCAGCGGCTGCTTTTTAATGGGGCTTTTAATGACCCTGATTGTGGATAAAGGCCTTCTGCCGCCGGTGTGGCGTTTGTTTTTGTGTGTAGGCGTGCTGGGCGGATTTACCACGTTTTCATCCTTCGGGTATGAAGTATATACGCTTTTTGCGGAAGGAAACCTTGCCTGCGCTTTGTTATACGCCGCGTTAAGCTGCCTTTTGGGCGTGCTTGCGGCGGCTTTCGGTGTTTTGGCAGTAAAAATTTTAATATAGCTTTTGCATGTTTAAAGAGGGCAGCGCTGCTCTCTTTTTTTATTTTGTGCATGAAGGGATGGAGTTTACTGCTTACGGCACTATCTCGGCCTGGAGATAGTGCCTGTTTTGCGTGGGCATTTTAGGTTTTTACTGCTTACGTACGGTAGTACTTAGGGAACAAGGTAAATTATATATAATCTTTGAATTACTTAAGAACAAGGTAAGAATGTAATACGGCAAAGAAAAGATAAAGAGAAAAAACAAGAAAAAAGAGAAAAGAAAAGAAACTCACCCATATAAACGGCAAAACAGGGGCAAAAATTAACCATGCGCAAAAAAATTAAGCAAAAAATTTTTACGGGCGGAAAAATAAAAAATTTTACAGGCAGGTAAATTTTTAAGGCATAAAATCCGTTTATATGGGTGTAAGGGCAAACACAAAAAACAAACAGCCCAAGGAAAGGAGCATGCTAAAATGGCAGCAGCAAAAACAGTGTTATCTCAAACAATGTCTATCAACGTGGAGGACGGCTTTGATGGCGAAGGTACAGCGCAGACCAAGGCGCACACCTACTCGGGCATCAAAAAAGACGCGGGTGCTGATGAGCTTGTTAAAGCTGGTACGGCGCTGGGCAGCCTGATGGAAAACGAAGTTGTGAACATTGTTGTAACCGAAAAAGCAGAAGTGGCGGAAGCCGAGTAATTAACCGAAGGGAGATTGAAACATGGAAAAAGTATTACAGCTTGTATTTAAAAAAGCCGACGGCAACGCGCTTGCAGAAGTTGTGGAAGCGCGCGTGCGCACTACCGAAGTGAACGTGTTGAAATAAGGCGGCTAAGCGATGGACGCGGAACTTATCTTCAGCCAGCTGGCAAATTTCGGGTTTCCGGTAATGCTTTCGTGGTATTTATTAATACGCATGGAAAGCAAGCTGGATAAACTTACCGAAAGCATCAGCGCACTGACGGCAAATATTGCGCAAGGCGCAAATTAGCACGAAAAGCCGTGCAGGCTAAATGCTCATTCTTTCCGCCACTGCAAAATGCTGCGGCTTCTCCGTTAACGGTCAGGCTTCGCAGCTGACCTTACGGAGTTTAAAACTAAAAATTTCAGCCGCCGCAGTTTTGCCTTTGCGTCGGAAATTATAAACATTTAGCCTGTTATATAACTTAAAACTTTATCACTTGGCAATATTTTATAAACACAAAACCAGCCTGATGCTGTTATGCAAAGGGCTGGTTTTTCTTTTCCTTTTTATAATAGTTATAGTCATTGTAATTAGTTATTATATCTTTATTTACTTTATTATTCATGTTACTTTTTATGGGCTAAAAAGTAACCAAAAAGCCTTCGATCCTCCAAAAATTATACGGATGACTGTATCAAATTCGTATAGCACTTGCTGCGCCTGCGGAACTCGTTTGCTTCGCAAACTCAAACAGTCCTCGGCTATTGCTGCAAGTGCTTTTTGATAGGAAGTCAGCATCCTATTTTTGGAAAGTCGCGGCTCCGCTCAAATTCGTAGTTTGATAACTTCTCGCTGCAAATAGTAATGTTGCCGAAGGTTTTAAAAAGTGTAATATTGTAAGTTATATATTTTTGAAAATTAGCAGTTGTAAAGTATGATATAAAGGTAGAACAACCTGCATCAAGTAGATTAAAAGTACGTGTCACAGCAATCGCGGCATTAAAAATTTAGCGGCATTTACTAAATGCAATAAAAATTTTCCGGTGTTTGAGCGCAGCGAGTTCCGTGGAAATTTTTATTGGTTGCGGTGTGCCGCGTGCGGATTTTTTGCTTTAGCAACAAAATTCGTAAATTTTTGCTAGCCGCGTGACTTTTCTTGCTTCGTTCTTTTGGTCAGTCAAAAGAATGAAGATGAATAATAAAGTAAATATAAAATATTAAATGTACATGCAAAGGAGCAAAGCAAAATGAAAAATAACATGAATAAAAAAGTAAATTAAGATATACTAACGTAAATACAAAGATGAAACGTAAATAAAAAAATAAAAAGAAAATAAAGGTAAGTAAAACAAAAAGGCACGCTTAACGTGCCCTTTTATTTTACTTCTTCTTCCTAATCTCCGTTACCGGCACGCCGCCGATGCCCCAGTTATCGGTGTCAACTTCGTCGATAACCACAACCGTGGTGGCGGTGTTTTTGTTCAGCACGCGGTGCAGAAGCTCCGTTGCTCCTTCGATAAGCTGTTTTTTCTGCTCCGGCGTTACGTTGCCTTCGCGGGTAATTTTGATGTTAACGTATGGCATGGGCGTCACTCCTTTTTGTTTTATTATAACACGGCTTTAAAAATTTTACTTGCTATTTAAAATCTGTTGTGCTATTATTTATCTGCATTCAGGTGCCTTAGGGCAGCATCCGCAGGAGCTGTACCATATAAAGGGCATTAATGCAAAAACAAGGTCGATAAAACGCTTGGACTTAATTGCCGGGACGTGACGGAATAGTGCATTTATGCGTATTTTGGCGTACTCTGCCCGGAGTGCGCTTTTTTTATGCTTCCGGTTAATCCTTGCAGAAAGGAGTTGTTATGGATTTATCTTTTGGCGTTGCAGGCCCGGGGCGCGTAGGCATGTCGCTGGCAAAGACGTTTGCTGCTGCGGGGTTAAGCTGCGCCGGTGTTTACGGCGGCACCCATGCCAAAGCAAGGGCGGCTGAACTTGGCGTGCGGCATTTTAATGAGCCTTTGGGGCTTGTTGCTGCGGCAGACGTTATTTTTATCTGCGTGCCGGACAGGTTTATTAATGAGGCGGCAGAGAGCATGGCAAAGGCTGCTGCACAAGCCGAGCTTGATGTTTGCGGCAGGTATTTTTACCATGTGAGCGGCAGCGCCGAGCTTGATGAACTTGCCCCGCTTAAAGCGCTGGGCGCGGAAACAGGCAGTTTGCACCCGCTTCAGAGTTTTGCTGCGCCGGTAAAAAGCCTTGCGGGAATTGGCATGGCGGTGGACGGCAGCGCAAAGGCGCAGGAGCTTGGTTTTAAGCTGGCGCGTCTTTTAGGGGCGGCTGCCTTTAAAGTGCCGCAGAAGGAGCGGGCACTGTATCACGCGGCGGCGTGCTTTTGCAGTAATTTTACGGTAACGGTTACGGCCCTTGCCGAAAAGCTGCTTTTACGCTGGACTGAGGACGAAGAAACCGCGCACAGGCTGCTTGTGCCGCTTTTAGCCGGTACGGCGGCAAATCTTGCTTCGGCAGAAAATGCGGGCGCGGCGTTAACCGGCCCGATATCGCGCGGGGACGCGGTTACGGTTGCCGGGCATTTAAAAGTTTTGCCGCAGGAGTTTGTGCCTGCCTACTGTGCGCTGGGACTGGCAACGGTTAAGCTGGCACGCGAGAGCGGGCGGATTACGGAATCCGCAGCGGCGGAAATGACGGATTTATTTACGGAGGCAAATAAATGAAGCAAATTACAACAGCTGTAATAAAGCAAATGAAACAAAACGGCGAGCCGGTAACCATGGTTACGGCATACGATTACGCCATGGCCAAAAACGTGTGCGAAGCCGGTATTGAAATGATTTTGGTTGGCGATTCGCTGGGCAATGTAATGCTTGGCTACAGCAGCACCGTGCCGGTAACGATGGATGAGATGATTCACCATACCAAAGCCGTTATGCGCGCGGCACAGGGCAGCGGCACAATGGTTGTGGGCGATATGCCTTTTATGAGCTATCAGGCAAGCGTGGTGGACGGCATGTACAACGCTGCCCGTTTTTTGAAGGAAACCAGCTGCGCGGCAGTGAAGCTTGAAGGCGGCGCGGAAGTGTGTGAGCTGGTGCAGAAACTTACGCAGGCAGGCATACCGGTTGTGGGGCATATTGGGCTTACGCCGCAATCGGTAAACCAGCTGGGCGGTTTTAAAGTACAGGGCAAAAGCGCGGAAGCGGCGCAGAAGCTTTTGGACGACGCCCGCGCACTGGAACAGGCAGGCGCGTTTGCCATTGTGCTTGAATGTGTGCCCGAAGCACTGGCGGCAAAGGTTACGGAAAGCCTTAAAACGGCGGCAACCATCGGCATCGGCGCAGGCAAATACTGCGACGGGCAGGTGCTGGTATGCAACGACCTTTTAGGCTATACCGATGGTTTTTGCCCCAAATTTGTTAAGCGCTACGCTGATTTGCACAGCGAAATGACGGCGGCGTTTAAAGCCTACGCGGCAGATGTAAAAGCACGCAGCTTCCCCGCGGCGGAGCATACTTTTAAAATAGACGACGAAGTTTTGGAAAAACTGTACTGATAAAGGAGAACGCAAAATGAAACTTTGCAGAACAACCGCGGAACTCCGCGAAGAAATTGCGCTTGCCAAAACGGCAGGCAAAACCATCGGCCTTGTGCCGACCATGGGTGCGCTGCACGAAGGGCACGCTTCACTTATTAAAGCGGCGGCAATGGAAAATGAACTTGTTGTGGTAAGCGTGTTTGTAAACCCCACGCAGTTTGGGCCTAACGAAGATTTGGACGCCTACCCCCGCACGCTTGACGCCGACTGCAAACTGGCGGAAAGCTGCGGCGCGGACATTGTTTTTGCGCCCACGCCTGCCGAAATGTACCCCAGCGAGGATATGACCTGGGTAGAAGTTACCGGCGACATTACCAAAGTGCTGTGCGGGCGCACAAGGCCCATTCACTTCCGCGGCGTAACAACGGTTGTTGCCAAGCTGTTTAACCTGGCTCAGCCTGACCACGCTTATTTTGGGCAGAAGGACGCCCAGCAGGCAGAAGTATTAAAACGCATGGTTAAGGATTTGTTCTTTAACGTAAAACTGCGCATTATGCCCATTGTGCGCGAAGCGGACGGGCTGGCAAAATCTTCGCGCAACACATATTTAAACAAAAACGAACGTGCGGCGGCGGTAATTTTAAACAGCAGCCTCGAAACTGCTTCCATGCTTTTTAAAGCGGGCGAGCGCAGCAGCCAAAAACTGGTGGAGGGCGTTAAAAAACTTATCGGCGACGAGCCCATGGCACAGATTGACTACGTGGAAATATACGCCCTGCCGGGGCTTACGCCTGCGCCGGAGGTTTTAACCAAAGGGCAGTATCTTTTGGCGCTTGCCGTAAAATTTGGCACCACGCGCCTTATTGACAACGTAATTTTGGAGGTAGAATAAATGCTTTACACGATAATGCACGGCAAAATTCACCGCGCAACGGTAACGGAAGCCAACCTTGAATACATGGGCAGCGTTACAATAGACAGCGAACTTATGGAAATGGCAGGCATTTTGCCGGGCGAGCGCGTGCAGATTGTAGACAACAACAACGGCGCGCGCCTTGAAACCTACACTATTGCGGGTGCACCGGGCAGCGGCGTAATTTGCCTTAACGGTGCGGCAGCACGCCTTGTGCAGCCGGGAGACAAGGTTATTATTATGGCTTACGCGCAGATGACGGAAGAAGAAGCGCGCCGCTGCGAGCCGAAGGTTGTAATGGTGGACGAAGCCAACAAACCGCTGAAAGTACGCGGCACGGAACTGGAAAGAGAAATTGGCTGACGGTGCTTTGCCATTAGGTAATAAAATAAGGAAATATATAGCAGAAAAATAAAACCTCAAATGGGCTGCAGCGTGGGCAGTTTTAGTTAACTGCCTTGCGGTGCGGCCTGTTTTGGTTAAACTTTAAACCATGTTTTTATTAAAAATAATATAAAGTTTAAGTTAACACTAAAATTAGATTGACAAAAAACTTAAAATTAAATATCTTATAAGTAAGAATTGTGCAAAATATTTTTCACATAAGTAAATCACCTTTGAAGATTGTTTTATTTTAATAATAAATTGCAGATTTTATTAATAGAAGTATCAAAATAAAATCATTGTTATATTAAAAATTTTAAAGCATCGCTTTAAAAGCGCAAAGGAAGTGGAAATGATGGCAAAGACAGTAGCCTTTATTGATTCTGAGGTTGGCATTGCCGATAAGAAAATTTATGACCTTGGAGCAATACGTGATGGCAATGTTTGTTTTCATTCCGCTTCGATAAATAATTTTTGCGATTTTATAAGCGGTGCTGATTTTTTGTGCGGGCATAATATAATTCATCATGACCTAAAATATATTGAAGCTGCTGCCGGAAGAAAGATAAGCAGCAAAGTAATAGATACGCTCTATCTTTCGCCGCTGCTTTTCCCAAAACGGCCGTATCACGTTTTATTAAAAGATGATAAATTACAGACAGATGAATTAAACAATCCTTTAAATGACAGCAAAAAAGCACAGCAATTATTTTATGATGAGGTAAATGCTTTTATTGCCTTGTCATTAAAAATGAAGCAGATTTTTTATTGCCTGCTGCATGATGCAGTGGAATTTGAAGCTTTTTTTGAATACATAGATTTTTACTGTGCCGTTAATGACGCAGAAACTTTGATTAAGAGTGAATTTGCCGGGAAAATTTGTGAAAATGCAGACCTTAAAACGCTTATTGCAGGAAATAAAATAGAACTTGCATATGTGCTTGCGCTGATTTCTTCCGATGACTATCATTCTATAACTCCGCCATGGCTTATGCATAATTTCCCAAAAATTGAAAATGTAATTAAGTTATTGTGCAATACTCCATGTTCTGAAGGCTGTGGCTATTGCCAAAACAAACTCAACATTCATAAAAGTTTAAAAGAAATTTTTGGTTATGACAGTTTCAGAACTTATAATGGTGAACCGCTTCAAGAAATGGCGGCACAGGCGGCTGTGGACGGTAAATCACTATTGGCGGTGTTTCCTACCGGCGGCGGTAAGTCTATAACTTTTCAGCTTCCGGCACTTATGGCGGGCAAAGCTGTACATGGTTTAACTGTTGTTATATCGCCGCTGCTTTCTTTAATGAAAGACCAGATTGATAATTTATATAATACCGGCGTACTTGAAGCCGTAAGCATTAACGGGCTGCTTTCACCGGTAGAAAGAGCGGATGCCCTTGAACGTCTGGCTGACGGTTCGGTAAATATTTTATATATTGCACCGGAATCTTTGCGTTCACGCACAATAGAAAAAATACTTCTTAAACGTAATATTGTCCGTTTTGTAATTGATGAAGCCCATTGCTTTTCTGCTTGGGGGCAGGATTTCAGGGTTGATTATTTATATATAGGCGAATTTATAAGTGAACTCCAGCGCCAGAAAGTTTCACAGATGCCCATACCTGTTTCCTGTTTTACAGCAACGGCAAAACCTAAAGTAATAAGTGATATTTGCGATTATTTTAAGAAAACTCTGGATTTGGACCTTGTTCTTTACGCATCATCGGCAACGCGTGAAAATTTACAGTATACTGTTTTATATAAAGAAACGGATGAAGAAAAATATAATGCTCTGCGCAGGCTTTTGGAACAAAAGAATTGCCCTACCATAGTTTATGTTTCCAGAACAAGGCGTACAAGAGAATTGGCTGAGCGTCTTTCTAAAGATGGGTTTCCGGCATGCCCTTTTAACGGTAAGATGGACCCGGCTGATAAAATCGCCAATCAGGAAGCGTTTATAACTAATAAAATACAGGTAATTGTAGCAACGTCTGCTTTTGGCATGGGCGTTGATAAAAAAGACGTTAAACTCGTAGTTCATTATGACATATCAAGTTCACTGGAAGATTATGTTCAGGAAGCCGGCCGTGCCGGCCGCGACCCTTCCATGCAGGCAGATTGCTATGTTCTTTATAATGATAGTGATTTGGACAAGCATTTTATTTTGCTGAACCAGACCAAGCTCAGCATTAGTGAGATACAGCAGGTATGGAAAGCCATTAAGGATATGACAAAACTTCGCCCGCGTGTTTGTTGCTCGGCACTGGAAATTGCCCGGCAGGCAGGGTGGGATAATTCCGTTACTGATGTTGAAACAAGAGTAAAAACAGCAATTTCTGCGCTTGAAAATGCTGGTTATATTAAACGCGGCAAAAATATGCCGCGCATATACGCAACAAGTATTTTGGCAAGTGATATGAATGAAGCTGCTAGGCGTATAGAAGCTTCTCCGCTTTTTACAGAACCGCAGCGCTTAAATGCCAAACGCATAGTTAAGTCGCTTATTTCAAGCAGAAGCATTGCCAAAGCCGGTAACGACGATGCGGAATCGCGTGTCGATTATCTTGCCGATATTCTTGGTTTGACCAAAGAAGAAGTAATTACTGCCGTTAATTTAATGCGGCGTGAAGGCATTTTAGCCGATACGCTGGACATGTCTGCCTATATTTTGGCGACCGAAAAAGAAAACAGGGCTGTCAATTTGCTTGAACGTTTTGCAAAACTGGAATTATTTTTTGTGGAACAGCTAAAAGACGATGTGTGCGAATTTAACCTTAAAGAATTAAACGAACAGGCAGAGCAGCGGCGGCTGGCGGGGGCAAACGTAAAAAATTTCCGCACGCTTATTTATTACTATACAATTAAAAAGTACATTCAAAAAAATGAATGGAAAGCTGCACAGGCAGTACAAATACTGCCGCTTATCAGCATTGAAAAATTAAAAGATAAAATTGATACCAGAATAGATATTTGCAGGTTTGTATTAAAAGAGCTTTTTGCCAAAGCAGCAAAGCCTGTCTATGACGGTGAAGAAATGAAACCGGTAGAGTTTTCGCTTGTCGGTTTGTTTAATGCGTATAAAGAACATCAGCAAATGGACTTAATTGCTAAAGAAGTATCTCTGCATGATGTTGAGGACGCATTGCTGTACCTTTCAAAAATAGAAGCATTAAGGCTTGAAGGCGGCTTTTTGGTTCTTTACAACAGTATGGAAATTGAACGCTGCATAATGGATAATAAAATAAAGTATAAAATTGCCGATTACCGTTATCTTGATGAATTTTACAAACAAAGAATTCAGCAGATTCATATTATAGGTGAATATGCCAATTTGATGGTGCGTGATTATAAATCTGCACTGCAATTTGTAAAAGATTATTTTCAGATAGATTTTCAGAAGTTCATTAAAAAATATTTTGCCGGTGAACGTGAAAATGAAATAAACCGTAATATTACGCCTAAAAAATACAGGCAATTATTTTACGGTTTATCTGCTGTGCAGTCGCAAATTATTAATGATGCCGATTCTCCGTATATTGTTGTGGCAGCAGGTCCTGGCAGCGGCAAAACACGAGTTTTAGTACATAAACTTGCTTCACTGATAATATTGGAATCCGTAAAATCGGAGCAGCTTTTAATGCTGACATTTTCAAGAGCTGCGGCTACGGAATTTAAAAAACGCCTTGTTGAATTAATAGGCAATGCAGCAAATTATGTGGAAATAAAAACTTTTCATTCATATTGTTTTGACCTTCTTGGAAAAATCGGCAGGCTTGAGGGCGCAGACAATATTGTAAAAAATGCCGTGGAATTAATCCGCAGCGGAGAAGTTGAACGAAGTAAAATCAGTAAAAGCGTGCTTGTAATTGATGAAGCACAGGACATGGACGAAAATGAATTTAACCTGGTACGCGCTTTAATAGATAATAATGACAATATGCGTGTGATAGCGGTAGGCGATGACGACCAGAATATTTATGAATTCCGCGGTTCAAATTCCGAATATCTGAAATCTTTAATAAAAGATTATGGTGCCGTGAGATATGAAATGGTGGAAAATTACCGCAGTAAACCGGCAATTGTGGAACTTGGCAACGCTTTTGCGGCAACGATACATAACAGGATGAAAAATTCGCTTATTCATTCTGTGCAAAAAGAAAAAGGCAGAGTTGTTATTACGCATCATAGCGGCAGAAACATGGAAGAAGCAGTAGTGAAGCAGATTGCAGAAACACGCGGCAACGGCAGGTGCTGTGTACTGACTAATACCAATGATGAAGCATTACAGCTTTTAGGAATGCTTCTGAAAAAGGGTATCAGGGCTAAACTTATACAATCAATTGATGGATTTTATCTTTATAATTTGGCGGAAATACGTTACTTTTTAAAACAAATAGAAAATGCTGCTCCGCATGCCGTTAAAATTTCTGACACGATTTGGGAAAAAGCAGCAGATAAGTTATTTAAAACTTATGCAGGCAGCAGCTGCCTTGAAATTTGCAGAAACCTGCTTCGTGATTTTGAAACGGTTAATCCGGATAAGTATTACAATGATTTGTTGGAGTTCATCAAAGAATCAAGTTATGAAGATTTTTATGATGACGAAACAGAAGCTGTGTATGTATCTACTATCCATAAAGCCAAAGGCAGAGAGTTTGATACTGTTTACATGATGCTTAACGGCAATAATGCTTCAACTGATGAAGAAAAGCGCATTTTGTATGTTGGCATGACAAGGGCTAAAAATGAACTGTATATTCATAGCAATACGAAATTATTTTCTGCATATAATTTACCTGATGTAGAGCATTGCTATGATAAAGTTATTTATAGTAAACCTTTGGAAATTTCATTGCAGATGACACATAAAGATGTGTTCCTTGATTATTTTAAGAATAAAAAGCAGTTTATTTTTAAACTCCGCAGCGGCAGTAAACTTTTAATTAACGGCATGTATCTCTGCGCGCAAATTGAAGGAAAAAATATGCCTGTTGTAAAATTTTCCAAAGCATTTTTTGAAAAAATACAAAATTTACAGAAGAAAGGTTATATGCCTTATGCTGCCGAAGTACGGTTTATAGTTGCATGGATGGGCAAAGAAGATACTGAAGAAACCGCTGTTATTTTGCCTGATATTTATTTAAAACGAAACAAATAAATAAAAGCGCCTGTGTAATTAATATACAGGCGTTTTTGTTGTTATTAAGCTATTTTAGATAAATTTGGTGTATTTACTGTATGGCTTTTGCCATTTAAAAGGTATAAATTACAAAATAAAATTACTGCTGTAAATGCTGCAAGCAGCACCAGCGCGTGGGCGGTGCCGGTCTGCGTGCCTGCCGCTCCGGCAGATGCGTTTTGCGCTGCTGCAACAATGCTGGCGCATATTGAAGTGCCAAGGGCTCCGGAAAGCGGCTGCAGGGTATTAATTACGGCGTTGCCGGAGGCTGAATCATCTGCTGATAGGCAGCGGATAGCGCAGAGCGTAACGGTAGGTATCGAAGCAGCCTGCCTAAAGGCAAAAAATGTGTACAAAACGGCAAATAAAGTGTTGCTGATATCGGGCGTAAGCCACGCCATAGCAGAAACGGAGCTTAACATTAAAATGCTGCCGCCCAAAACCGGCAGTGCAGCTCCGCAGCGGTCAAGCACACGACCGGCTGATGGTGTTACCAAAATGCCAAGTATGCAGCCCGGCAGCAGCAGGCAGCCTGCGGTGAAAGCATCAGCGCCAAAAACAAGCTGGGCGTAGTTGGGAATTAAAAAGCCAAGCCCGAGTACCGTAAAATAAATAAAAACCATAGCGGCGGCACCGCTGTTAAAACGGCTGCTGCGGAAAATTTTTACGTTTATTACAGGCGTAAGGCTTGTAAGCGAGCGGCGGTAAAATAAAGCAAGCAGCACAGCGCTTATAAAAAGCGGAACTGTTACCGCGGCACTTAACCAGCCTGCCTGTGTATGCGCAGTGGCTGTAATAAACAGTGCAAAGCCAACAGCCATTAAAAAGTAATTGCTCCATTCAAAGCGGGTGTGTTTAAGCTGCGGATTTGCAGGTACGGTTAAAAGCCCTGCTATCAGCGAAAGCAGCAGCAAGGGCAGCATAAAAACGAAAATAAGCCGCCAGCCCCACAATGTTATAATAAGCCCGCCTGCAAAAGGGCCCACTACCGGTGCCATGGCAGTTATCATGCAGGCAACGCCCATCATAAAGCCGGTTTTTTGAGCAGGCACTTCTTCAAGAACCAGATTAAACATCAGCGGCAGGGCAATGCCTGTGCCAAGCCCTTGTACTATGCGGCCGGTAAGCAGCAGGGCAAAGCTTGGTGCGGCGCAGCATAACACAGTGCCGGTTATAAAAAAGGCTTCTGCCGCTATAAAAAGCCGCTTATGGCTGAAATTATTTTTCAGCCAGCCGGAAGCAGGCACAATTATGGCAAGCATCAGCAGATAACCTGTGGTAAGCCACTGCACGGCGGCAGTACCAATGCCAAATTCACGCATTAGCGTCGGAAAGGTAATGTTCATGGCGGTTTCGGCAACTACTCCGGCAAAGGCCATAATACCGGCAGAAATTATTGCCGTTACAAGCTTGGGCGTTAATTGTTTGTCTTTTTGCATTTATGTCACCTCTAAAGTTACGCATAATAATTACCTAAAGTAACTATATTGGTAATTATATAGGCATTGACGTATATTGTCAATGCCTGCTGCAATTTAGGGTTTGGGCGGCTTGCTGTTTTTTAAAGCTGCATAAAAGCTGCGTATCGTTTTGGCGGCGCAGATAAGGTCATTAGGCTTAATACCTGTTAACTGACTGCTTACCCAGTTGTGGTAGCGTTTAACATAAAAATCGCAGCATCTTTTACCTTTATTTGTAAGGGCAACGTAAGTAACGCGCCCGTCGGTAGCGCTGCCTGCTTTTTGGGCATACCCTGCGGCGGCAAGCTCTGATACAAGCCGGGTAATGCTTGGGCGCGTTACGTGCAGCGCAGTGCTGATGTCGCTTATTTTAACCAGCCCGTTTTTTTCTTCAAGCTGGGAAATGGTGTCGATAATCTGTATATGGCGCGGTGTTAAACCCTGCGGCAGCGGCGGCAAAAGTTCCAGTATTTTTTTAGCGTCGCGGCAGCAGTCGAAAAAATCTTTAATTAAAGCGGTATCCATCAGAAACCCTCCGTAATTGTTTGTAAAAATTATATAACAAAAGGCGCTGCAAGGCAATTTGCGCCGCCGATTTAAACGCTGTATAATAATTTTCGGAGGGGATTTTATGCAGTACGAACTGGTGCGCAGCAACAGGCGCACTTTAGCAATAACAATAGACGGCAGCGGCAGGTGCGTGGTGCGCGCGCCCATGCGGATGCCTATGGCGGAAATAAAAAAATTTATAGAAGAAAAGCGCAGCTGGATTGAAAACAAGCTGTGCGAAATAGAGTTAAAAACAGAGCTTGCCCCGCGCGAGCCGGAGTTTAAAGAAGGCGCCGAGTGGGTGATAGCAGGCAACAGCGTGCACATTAAATTTATTGCAGGCGCAGCAAAAGACTATGCTCAGCTTGCGCCGGACGAATTTATTTGCAGCAAAAAACTGGGGCACCCCGGGCTGATTAAGTTTTTGCGCGGCTTTGCCAGGGATTTGTTTTACTGGCGCGTTGATAAATATGCGCCGGTAATTGGCGTAAAGCCTTTGGGCGTAAAGGTATCGGAAGCACAGGCAAGATGGGGCTCGTGCAGTGCGCAGAACGTGCTGAATTTTTCGTGGCGGCTTATTTTTGCGCCGCCCGCGCTGATAGATTACGTGGTGGTACACGAACTGTGCCATATTGGCTGCATGAACCACAGCCCCGCCTTTTGGCAGAGAGTAGCGGCTGTAATGCCGGATTATAAACAGCGCAGGCAGGCATTAAAGCAGCATGGGTATTTGCTGAAGTGGTTCAGGTAAATTTTCTTTTTTCTTTTTGTTTTCGTCTTTGTAGTTACGTTACTACATTTTAATTTACTTTTTTACTCATGTTACTTTTAATTTACTTTTCGTCTTTGATGATACTTTAATTATTTTTTATTAACTTTTTTATTCATGTTCATTCTTTGTAACCAAAGAACGAACCAAGAAAGTTTTTGCTCCTCCAAAAATTATACGGATGACTGTATCAAATTCGTATAGCACTTGCTGCGCCTGCGGAACTCGTTTGCTTCGCAAACTCAAACAGTCCTCGGCTATTGCTGCAAGTGCTTTTTGATAGGAAGTCAGCATCCTATTTTTGGAAAGTCGCGGCTCCGCTCAAATTCGTACTATGATAATTTTTTATGAGGCAATAGTAATGTTGCCGTAGGTTTTAATAGAGCAAAATCATTAGTTGCATATCTTTGAATAATAAGCAGTTGTAAAATACGATACAAAGGCAAAACATCCTAAATTAAGCACATAAAAAGTACGGATTACAGCAAATCGCGGCATTGGATTTTTAGTAACATTTCATAAGAAAAACGGCAAAAATAAGGCTGCTTGAGCGGAGCGAGTTCCGCAATTTTTGCCGTTTTTATGCTAAAGTGTTGCGCTAAAAAATCCGCAGTCGCGAAACTTTCTTGGTTCGTTCTTTGGTTACAAAGAATGAACATGAATGATAAAATAAATGAAAAATAATTAAAGTGCCATCAAAGACGAAACGTAAATAAAAATATAACAACGTAAAATCAAAACCTAACCCAAAATCAAAAACCGATACCAAAAATTTAAACATAATTTCAAAAACCAAACGTAAAATTAAAAATAATAAAACTTCATAATATAAAAATCTTAAAATCACGCTTTAACTAAAATATAAAAAATGCTATAATTATACGTCAAGGAGTTTGTAAAATGTCTAAAAAGGTTTTGTTTGGTTTTGATTATACAAACAACGAATTTGTAAAAATAATTTTATATTTGTTTGTCGGCGGCAGCGCCGCGCTGATTGAGTGGGCGTTTTTTTACGTTTTCTCGGAAGCGGCGGGCATAAATTATCTGGCGTCGACGGCGTGCGCTTATTTTTTATCAACTTTGTACCATTATTTTATGTGCAACATTCTGGTGTTTACAAGCGGCGTGCGCTATGGCAAAGCCAAAGAAATAAGCCTTGTGTTTTTGGTAAGCGGCATGGGGCTTTTATTTAATCTTATATTAATGTATGTTTTTGTTGGGCTTTTTGCATTGCCGGGGCTGCTTTCAAAAATTGCCGCTACCTGCATTGTGGTGGTATGGAACTATCTGGCGCGCAAAAAGTGGATTTTTTAAGGTGTGATAAAAGTGGAAACCAACGGCGTTGAAATTAAAAATTTTAAAAAGGTTGTCATTATTTACAACCCCAATTCCGGCAAGCAGATTTTTGTGAGCATGCTCTCGAGGGTGCTCGATTTAAAGCGCCGCCTGACGGCGATTATTGGCCCTAACAGGGTGGAGCTTACGGAGCTGCGCGAGTTTAAAAAGCTGACGGACTGGGCCGATAAAATTAAGGAAGAAAAGTACGACTGGGTAATTGTAGCCGGCGGCGACGGTACTTTGCGCGCCATGATTGCCGAGCTTGACCGCAACGGCTATGTGCCGTACATCAGCGTGTTCCCCGCAGGAACGGTAAACCTTGTTGCCAAGGAGTTTGACATGCCTGCCGACCCGGTGCGCTGGATTCAGCGTGTGCGCAAAGGGCGCATTAAACCGGTGCGTATCGGCAAGGCCAACGGGCATATCTTTTTAACCGTTGCCGGTATCGGGTTCGATTCCAAAGTTGTGGACAGCGTATCAAGCCTCGAAAAGCGTTTCCTGTCCTCCTTTGCCTATGTTGTGCAAAGCGGCGAGCTGGTGCGCAAGGAGCTTTTGTTAAGCAACTGGCGGTACAGGTTCCGCGTTAAGTTTGACGGCGACCCCGAATGGTACGAGGCTTCTTCCGTCATCATCGGCAAAAGCCGCTATTATGCGGGGCGTTACAGCCTGTTTAAGGGTGCTGCCATTACCAACGATTATTTTGACGTGGCGCTGTTTACCGGCTGCAAGCGTGCGGACTTTTTAAAATATGCCGCCATGATTTTAATGGAATCGCTGGAGGGCGAGCAGGGCGTTATTGTTAAAAAGGCGCATACGCTTACCATTGAGTGCAATGTGGACGGCTTCCCGGCGGAGCTTGACGGCGATGTGGTTACGGCAACGCCGCTTTTAATAGAGATGTATTCCCAAACGGTTAACTTTCTGGCGTAAGGCGGGGCGAAGATGAGAAAACGTTACTGGCTGCTTGTGTTTATGGTTATTGCCTTTGCGGCCGAATATTTTTTGTCGTGGAAATTTTACAGAAGCATAGTGCCTTTCCCGGAAATGGAGTTCTGGTATACCGCAGTAAGCAGCTTTTTGCGCGATGTGCTGCTTTTGGGCGTGGCAGGGCTTTTGTATCTGCGCCGCACGCGTATCCGCGACAGGGTGAAGCGTTATTTTCCGGTAGTTGTAACCGGCGTTTTGTACCTCGGCGTAACGGCGTTTATGGTGCATCAGCTGCGGCTGGACGGCGGCGTTGTAACGGCGCTGGCAATACTTGCCGGGCTTAACAACAATATTTTTGCGGTGCTTGTAACTGCCATGTGCTACCACAAATGGGCAGGGCGCACCATGAAAACGGTGTATTTTGCCGTTTATTTTTTGTCGGCAGTTATTGTAATTTTTGACGCCTTTTATTTTTGGCAAACCAGCATGCACGTGCAGAGCGTGCTTTTTGCCAACCTTAATATATATGCCGTTAAGGGTGTGCTGGCCAGCATGGGCGCACTTAAGCTTGCGCTTATCGCTGCGGGGCTTCTGCTGCTTGTGCTTTTGTTCCGCGTAAACAAGCCCACCAAAAAGAAACCTAACTTTGTATGGTCGCTGATGTGCGTAGCGGCGTTTTCGCTGGCGCTGAACATTGGCTACATGATGATGGGCAGCCTGAACGGTTATGTAATGAAAGAATACATGGGCATGTGGACGGAGGTTGAAAGCGAAAAAACGCGCGAAGCCTACCGCGATATGCTTACCGTGCCCGTAAACGTAAACTTTTTTGGCAAAATGCTGTTTAATACCGATAAAATCGTCAGCCGCAGCCATATTGAGCAGCGCCCGCTGACGGTGAAGGACGAGCAGGTTTTGCAGGAGCTGGGCATTATGCGCAAGAGCGAAGAAAAGGCAGAGCCGAAAGCAAGCTACGACCGCATTGTAATGCTGGTGCTGGAATCCGTACACCGCGATTACATGCACTATTACAACGAAAACATACCGGCGGAGGCAACGCCCTACCTTGACAGCCTGCTTGAAAAATACCCGCACCTTGACCACTACTATTCTTCGGCAGTGCCTACAACGCAGGGGCTTAACGCCACCTTCCGCTCGCACTTAATTTATGACCCCGACCTGCCGGGCGAAGCGCAGCCTTCCATCTTCCGCAGCGTGCAGCAGGCAGGCTGGCGCGGCATATTTATGAACGCCAGCAGCCAGTATTACAACAACGAGCTGCACGAATACCCCACGCAGTTTGGCATGGAGGAATACTACGCCAAGGAATACCTTGAGGATGCAGGCTACACCGGCGCCAGCGGCTGGGGCTACCACAACGACGTTATGTATGCCGAAGCACTGAACCTGCTTGAAAAAGGTCAGAAAAATAACGATAAAATGCTGCTTGTTGTTAAAACGCTGGACATGCACCAGCCGTATCCGTACTACGGCATTGCTTACGGCGATATGCCGGAAGGCGTGCGCGACAACAAATACGTTACCGTGCGCGGCATTTACTGGGTAAACCTCACCATACAAAACTTCTTTAAAGAAGCGTCACGCCGCGGGCTGATGGATGACCGCACGCTGTTTGTAATAACCAGTGACCATAATCCGCACAGCGGCGGCGAATATATGGAACTTGTTACGGATGAACGCTCGCGCCGCAGCATTGCGCCGATACCCTTGATTTTTATAGGCAAAAATTTAGCGCCGTTTGCGCTTTTAGACGAAGAACAGTACGCTTCGCAGATTGACCTTGCGCCGACGCTTTTGGCCTTGGGCGGCATTGCGGTGCCGGAAGAATTTATGGGCCGCAACTTTTTGCAGTATGCACCCTTGCCGTATGCGCTGGGCTATTTTGGCGGCAAAGCGTATTATTACAACGAAGATTTTTCGTTTGAGGATAAAATGGATGAGCCGGAGCAGGACCGTTACTGCGACGCGCTTACCAACTATATTATTCATGAATATGCAGACCGCCATTTAAAATATGGCGGGCAGTAAAAATGCAATAACCCCTTGCAGTTTTTGCAGGGGGTTATTTATTGCCGTATGTAATTTGACAAGAAAATTAACTTTGGTATAATATAAGAAAGAGATAGCTGGTAATGGGTACACCGGCTCTCCCCTGATGAATTAAAAATTCGACGGAAGGCCGTGTAACCGCAAGGTTATGCGGCTTTTCTCATGCCGTTATTTGCGGAATGAAAGAATGAGTACTACTAAGGTTGCAAACATTACCGCAAACGATAACGCTTCAAACACTGTCATAGTATCACCACCCACTCTTTGTGGAGTGGGAAAGCCGGGTCCAGCTATCTCATAAAAAAGATTATAACACAAAAACATATTTAATAAAAGCAAACAGCCGGTGAATTTTCACCGGCTGAAATTTTTTGCTGGGGATTATGCTTGGAATTTGCGTGGCTTAAAAACTTTATTTAAAACGTATAAACTGCCTCAACGCCGCCGCGGAAGCCTTCACGTTCGCCGGTAAAGCCTGACAGGTTCAGCTCCAGGCTGAACGGCGAATTTTTGGAGGGCTTAAAGCTGATGCCGAGTTCTACAACGCCGCTGCCGCCGGTTAAATCCTCATCGCCAAGCGCAAGGCCGTTGGTAAAGCCGCTTGCTTCACCGTCAAACTCGTATTCATAGCCAAGGCCTGCGTAATAACTTACAAAATCGCTTGCGGCGTAGTTCCAGCGCCCGCCAATGCGCAAACGCAGCGAATCGGCATCGTCAAAGGTTAAATGCTCGCCGGTGCTTAAATCGGCACTGCCGCCTTCAAGACGGGCCCACAAAAGTTTGCCGTACCAGTCAATACTGCTTTTTTCATCAAGCTTTTGCACATAGCCAGCACCGATATGCGCACCGTAATAAGTGCCGTCCGTGCTGTAGCTTGCCGCACGCCCGTAAGCATCGCGCAAGCCGCTGTTAGTGTAATCCGTATCGGCATTGCCAACACGCCCGCTGGCTTCAAGGTAGCCGTGCCCAGTTTCGCTGCCGTTAAAATCCATACGCGCTAAAATGCCGCCGCCGGTGTAGTCCGTATCGCCTTCGCCGTGCAGGCTAGTGCCGTTAATATTGGCATAAGTGTCGTAGCTGCCGTCGCCGTGTTCGGCAAAAACGCCGTAAGTAAGGCTGCCTGCGCCTGTGGTGCTGCGCCACGCCAAACCTGCCAGCATGTTGGTGCCGTCAACATCAACGGCGCCGTAATCAAGGCTGCTGCGGGTAAGGGCGGCAAAAACAGCGTGGTTGTTATCGAGCTGCGCACTGCGGACTGCTGCTTCCATGCCCTCGCGGGCGATTAAATCGGCACCCTGCAAATTAAACGCCAAACCGCCCAGCATACCGCTGTTAATGGCGCTTGCTTCATCCGTCGCCAGTGCGCCGCTAACAGTAGCGATAAGTTTTTCCTTACTGCCGGAATCATCTACGCTTACTTCAATATTAGTTGTAATATCCTGCTTAATGGTAGAGCCAACTTTAATGCCGCTGCCGGGTTCTAAATTATCTGCGTTAATAGTGCCGTCAGCTTCAATAAGCGTAAGTTTTGAGCCTATATCCAAAAATTTATCGCCGGTTAAGCCAAGGTTGTAATTGCTGCCTGCAATGTTTACATTGCCGTTATTGTCTGTGCCATTATTTATAACTTTTAATAAAGGATTAGTATTATCGCCGCTGGCGATGAAGTACAGATTGCTGTTTTGTGCGCTTAAATCACCTTGATAAATTGCGGAATTGTCAGAGCCGTTATCGTAAACGGCAATTTGTTTGTTGTTCCAATTTTGCTTTGTGCCAGTCCAATTTTGGTTGGAGGTGTTGGCAATAAAAGTTGCACCGCCGAACAAAGTTAAGCCTTTGGAATTTGTAAGTTCGGAAATAGAAGCGTCTAGTATGCCTTCTTTAACAACTGTTAAGCCCTTGTAATCGTAAGTGTAGTTTTCGTTTTCTGTGCCAAGTATTAACGTACCTGTGCCGGTTTTGGTTAAATTGCCGGTACCTGTGACTGATTTAGTGAGATTATTACTACTCTGCATATTGAAAGTAGCGCCTTTTGTGCCTATGGTAATAGTATTATTAGAGTATTTACGTAGGATAATATTTGTCCATGCATTTCCAGTGCTTGAATCACTAATAATTGTTCCGCCATCAATGGTTAGCTGGCCAATTTTAATACCGCTGGCATTAGTGGTGTCAATATTACCATTACCGGTTAAAATCAGGTTATCAATATGGTTTGCTTTTCTGGTTTCTGTGTCTTCGTCAATAATACCGGTATAGATATTACCTTTTGCCGTTATTTTAACAGTATTATCGGCTATATTAAGCGTGCCAACATCAAAAGTTATATCGCCGTCTTTTTTGGTCAGCTCAATATCAATATCGCCGGTGGTTGTGCTGCCGCTGCTATCCTTACTTGTTTTACCGCTTATGCTGTTTGCAGTAAACGTAACACTGCCGCCTTTACCGGGCGTGCTGTTCGCACCAGTTCCGGTGCCATTCATTCCGCTTGTTAAAGATATGCTGTCAGTAACAACAATATCATTAAAAGTTAAAGTAACATCACCGCCATCGCCGCTTGTAAGATTGCCGTTAATATAGGGTTCAATATTACCACCATTTCCTGCGGAAGCAGTAATATTTCCGTTAACAACATTAGTAAAAGTTAAAGTAACATCGCCGCCTGCGCCGCCTGTAACATTTTCGTCTATACTATGGTAGTAACTTTTACCACCATTTCCTGCGGTAACACTAATGCCGTTGTTAATAATGTTGCCAATAGCGGAAAGCGAAATACTGCCGCCCTTGCCGTCGGTTGACCCATTAACTATAGTTTCGCCGCCGTTGCCTGCGGTAACGGTAAAGGTGTCAATAGGGCCTGTCGGTAAAGTAATGGATGCATCATTATAGTCTGTGCCGGATATTGTGTAGTCGGCATTAAGGTTATATTCTTCGCCGTCTGCAATTTCAACATCTACCGCATCTTCCGCAAAAGCGGGCGGGGCATAAACAAAACCAAGGGCAAGGCTGCCTGCCAGTATGCTGAGCATTATTTTATGGTGCAAGTTTTTGCGCATAATAAAACCTCCTCCGTAATTTTTTTACGGAGGAGGACGGCGCCGCGATTTTGGGGTAATGAAGTCCCCCCCGTGCGTAAACATATGCCTGTCTTTATAAGATTATTGTATCATTTTACAGCTAAAATGTATATATTAATGCCGCAGGTAACGGCCGGTGCGTTTTATTTTAAAAAGTATTGTAATATTATTTACAGCATAAAATGCAAATTAATTACCAACAAATAATAATTTTGATTAAGCTGCTGTTTTATGGTATAATTAAAACAGGCAGTAACAGATATTGTGTTTGTAAAAAAGGGGGCGGAAATTATGCTGTTTACTTTTGAGGACGCTTTACAGATTCACCATGCAAAATGTGAGAAGATTGAGGTTTATAAACTGGTAAACCCGGCGGAAGCATGGGTCGGGTTTGGCGTAACGGCTATTTGCCCTACTGATGATTTTTACAGTGACGATGAGCTGGTGGCTTTCGATTCTTTTGACCGCACGGCTTACGAAGAAAAAATCAGCAAAGGCCCTTCCGCCTTGCCGGACAAGGCTTTTCCGGTGCTTGTTATTGTAAGGGCAGAACGTGAAGGTTAAGTTAATATGGCATAATAAAAACTCCGCGGCTTTTGCTGCGGAGTTTTGCTGTTGCGCTTAAATTTATTCTGCTTTGGCGGCGTGGCCGTTTAAAAAGTAATCTACTATTATCGAGGTCAGCTCAGTGTTATCCATAGTGCTGTTTATTACGTGGAACACGCCGTTGGCAATGCCTGCAAACAGGTGGTAGGCGCCAAAAATTGCTTCGGATGTTAATTTGCGCGTCGGGTCGGGCACGGTAAATATCTGCTGCGAATGGGTATATTTTAAATAGCCGCTTTCCTGCCCGTCCTGCAAAATTGCTGCCAGTACGTATACTTCCTCCCACAAAATTTTGTAGTAACGTAAAAGGCGTTCTTCTTCCGGCCTGGGCAGCGGGTCGCCGTAAAGGGAGGTTAATATCCAGTTGCCGTTTTCGTCAAAATCGGGGTGAATGCCCTGGTGCGCTGCGTTAAGCTCGTACCATACAATCAGCCACAGGCCTTTATTGGTGCGCAGAAATTTTAACATGCAGTTAAGGTAGGCCTGCAGCTTGCCGCGGATATCGGGCTGCTGTGCCGTTAAGGAATGCAGCTCATCCATTAAATGGCTGTGCTTTTCTTCTATCAGCGTGTAAAAAAGGTTGTCTTTATTGCCGAAGTATTTATAAAGCGTGCCTTTGCCGGTATCGGCCAGGGCGATTATTTCATCAAGCGTGGCTTTGGTGTAGCCGCGGCGCGAAAAAACATCTTCCGCGGCGATGAGGATACGTTCTTTTTTTGGCAGTGAAGCATCTATGGCAGTCATGGCAGCCTCCGTAAAACAAATTCATTACTAAAATATATTTATAAATTTATACCATTATATCATTTTTGGGCATTATGTGCAATTTGCACGGTTTATCCAAATATTTTGCGGGTATCATCCAAAAAATAAATTTGACTAATGAACTGTATCAATTATAATTATTATAGAGGTAGTATGTGCTTATTTGAGCATGAGAAATATTTTTAAAGAGGCAGGTTAAAGGAGGTTTAATAATGAGCTTAAAAATTTATACCGAGCGCTGCAAAGGCTGCGGCATTTGCGCTGCGTTCTGCCCCAAAAAGGTTCTGGCGGTAAGCGAACTTGAAAAGATTGAAGCTGTTGCGCCCGAAAACTGCATTCAGTGCGGCCAGTGTGAACTGCGCTGCCCGGATTTTGCCATTTTTGTACATAAAGAAGGAGATGAGAAGTAATGTCCAAGGTTTTATTATTGCAAGGCAACCAGGCCGTTGTTGAAGGCGCAATTGCAGCCGGTGTAAAATTCTTTGCGGGTTACCCCATTACTCCTTCCACGGAAGTGGCGGAATCCTTGGCTGAAAAGCTGCCGAAAAACGGCGGCAAATTTATTCAGATGGAAGACGAAATTGCTTCCATAGGCGCTGTTATCGGTGCGGCTTTAACCGGCAAAAAGGTTATGACGGCAACCAGCGGCCCGGGCTTTTCGTTAAAGCAGGAGCTTATCGGTTATGCCTGCGCTGCGGAAATTCCTCTGGTAATTGTTAACGTGCAGCGTGTGGGCCCGTCTACCGGCCAGCCTACCAGCCCTTCCCAGGGCGATGTTATGCAGGCGCGCTGGGGCACCCACGGCGACCACTGGCTGATTGCCCTCACTCCTGCAAGCGTTCCCGAATGCTTTGAACTTACTCTGCGCGCTTATGCGCTGAGCGAAAAATACCGTGTGCCGGTAATTCTTTTGATGGATGAAGTTATCGGCCATATGCGCGAAAAAATTGAACTGCCTGATGATTACAGCGATTTTCCGCAGGCAGAACGCAAACAGCCGGACTGCGCACCGGAGGACTTTAAGGCTTATGCCACGGACGAAAGCCTTGTTCCGGCAATGCCTGCTTTCGGCAGCGGCTACCGCTGGCATGTAACCGGCCTTGTTCATGACGAAACCGGTTTCCCGAAAGGCACCCCGGCAGCTACTCTTGCTGCTGCCAACCGTCAGCGCGCTAAACTTGAAAACAACCTTGACGATATCGTACAAGTTGAAAACTACCGTATGGAAGATGCCGATTTTGCCGTTGTAGCCTTTGGCGGCGCAGCCCGTACCGCTTACGAAACGGTTGACATGGCCCGTGCGGAAGGCCTTAAGGTTGGCCTTGTGCGCCCGGTTACCATCTGGCCGTTTGCCGAAGCGCAGATGAAGGAACTGGCCGGCAGGGTAAAAGGCATTTTGGTGCATGAGCTGAACTGCGGCCAGTATGTTCACGAAGTTGAACGTGCCGTTAACGGCAAAGTGCCTGTAAGCCTGTACGCAAAATATGATAACGAACCTGCAACTCCGGCCCAGCTTTTGGAAGAAGTTAAAAAAGCTATGGCGGCCCTGTAAGGAAAGGAGACTATATTTATGAATATGGAAGAAATGATCAATAAATATTTCCGTCCGGGCCGTTTGCCGCATATCTGGTGCCCCGGCTGCGGCAATGGCGTTGTTACCGGCAGCGTTGTTAAAGCTATTGCCAAACTCGATCTTTCCAAAGACGATGTGGCTGTAATTTCCGGTATCGGCTGCTCCAGCCGTGCTTCCGGCTATCTTGATTTTAATACCGTACATTCCGCTCACGGCCGTGCTATTCCGGTTGCAACCGGCGTTAAACTGGCAGAGCCGAAACTGAATGTTATTGTTCTTACCGGTGACGGCGACGCTACCGCTATCGGCGGCAACCACTTCATTCATGCGTGCCGCCGCAATATCGACCTTACCGTTGTTGTTTACAACAACAGCATTTACGGCATGACCGGCGGCCAGTATTCGCCGATGACTCCGTATCACAGCAAGGCAACCACCGCGCCTTACGGCATGATTGAACCTGATTTTAACCTTGCCGAGCTTGCCAAAGCAGCAGGCGCAACCTTTGTTGCACGCTGCACAACCTTCCATGCGCAGATGCTGAGCGACCTTATCGTTAAAGGCATTCAGCACAAAGGCTTCAGCCTTATTGAAGCAGTATCTGCCTGCCCGATTTCCTTCGGACGCCAGAACAAAATGGGCGGCCCTGCCGAAATGATGATGTGGCAGCGCGACCATGCCGTTCCGGTTGCAGCCTGGGATAAACTGCCGGAAGAAAAACGCGAGGGCAAATTCCCGATTGGCGTTTTGTATCAGGTAGAAGGCAGAAAAGAATACACCGAAGCCTATGATGAACTTATTGCCATGGCGCAGGGAGGTAAATAATATGAAACATGAATTACGTTTATCCGGCACCGGCGGCCAGGGCCTTATCCTTGCCGGCATTATCTTAGCCGAAGCAGCACTTTTGGACGGCAAGCTTGCTATCCAGTCGCAGTCCTACGGCCCGGAAGCACGCGGCGGCTCCTCTAAATCGGAAGTTATTATTTCCGAGGACGCCATTCACTTCCCGAAGGTTACCAAACCCGATTTGCTGCTTGCCATGAGCCAGGAAGCTGCCAATAAATATTCTCATGACCTTACCAAAGACAGCGTAATGATTACCGACAGCCTGTTTGTAAGCGAAGTGCCCGATTTTGGCGGCAAAGTTTACGAACTGCCGATTACCCACAGCGCACGCGAAGGGCTGGGCAAAATTTTGTTTGCCAACATTGTTGCCCTTGGCGCACTGGTTAAATTAACCGGCGTTGTAAGCGCAGAAAGCCTTGAAAAAGCAGTTTTGAACCGCGTACCGAAAGGCACCGAGGACAAAAACCGCAAGGCTCTGCAAATTGGCATGGATTTAATTAAATAATTAAGGTAAAGCGAAAAATAAAACCCGTCCATTTTTATGGACGGGTTTTATGCGTTGTTAAGCTGCGTTATGCAAGTTTGTTTTGCCCGCAGATAAGTTTTACAACATTCTGCGGCGCAGTGCAGATAAAATCGGCGCCTGCTTCTTCAAGTTCGCCGGGCGCGGCATAGCCGTAACGCACGCCAATGGTTTTAAGGCCGCATTTTTTAGCGCCGGTAATATCCTGGCTGCGGTCGCCTATCATCAGTGCCTGCGCTTTGGCAGCGCCTGCCAGCCCAAAGTGTTTCAGGGCATCGGCAATAACATCGGCCTTGGTGGGCAGCGAGCCGTTAAAATCCGGCCCGGTAATATAAGTAAAGTATTGGGTTAAATTAAAATAATCCGTTACGCGGCGGGCAAATTCCACGGGCTTACTGGTGGCAACGGCAAGCGTAAGGCCGTTTGCTTTAAGCTGGGCAAGCATTTCCGGCACGCCGGGGTACACTTTGTTTTCGTAAATGCCGGTGTCCTTAAAGCGCTCACGGTATTTGGCGGTGCATAAACGGGCTTCTTCTTCCGTCATGCCGTAAAATTTCATAAAACTTTCAATTAAGGGCGGGCCAATAAAGGGGCGCAGGGTGTTTAAATCCGGCACCTTAATACCGCGCGATTCAAGGGCGTACTGCACGCATTTGGTTATGCCTTCGGCAGAATCGGTGAGAGTACCGTCCAAATCGAAGAAAATATATTTAAACATGAAATTACTCCTTTGCTATTTTTACAAGAGTAATTATAATATAAGCATAGATTGTTTTACAAGTGAGGGGTTTAAAATGACAGAAAAATTATTTGAAAACGATGCTTATTTATGGGAATGTGAGGCTGTGGTTACCGCCTGCGAACTCTGCAAAAACGGTTTTGCCGTTGAGCTTGACAAAACGGTGTTCTTCCCCGAAGGGGGCGGGCAGCTCAGCGACCGCGGCAAGCTGGGTGAGGCTTCCGTTACGCACGTGGCGGAAGAAGGCGGGCGTATTCTGCACTTTTGCGATAAGCCGCTTGCCGTTGGCAGCACCGTTAAAGCCGTGGTTGACGGCGTGGTGCGCCTTGACCATATGCAGCAGCACTGCGGCGAACATATTTTGTCTTATGCGGCGTGGAAGCTGTTTGGCGCAAACAATATCGGCTTTCATATGAGCGAAGGGTTGGTAACGATTGACCTCGACAAAGAACTGACGCCGGATGAGCTGGCGCAGACGGAAGATTTTGCCAACCGTGAAATCTGGCTGGATAAGCCCATCAGCGTAAGCTATGTGCCGCACACCGCTTTAGATAACTACACCATGCGCAAAAAGAACACCAGGCTGACGGGCACGCTGCGTTTGGTGAGCGTGGAAGACGGCGACATCTGCACCTGCTGCGGCACGCACCCAAACCGTACCGGCGCGGTGGGCATTATTCATATTGTAAGTGCGGAAAAGCATAAACAGGGGCAGCGCATAAGCTTTTTGTGCGGGCGCTGGGCGCTGGAGGATGCACGCCGCAAAAATGCCGCGCTGCGCAAAACAGGGCAGATGCTTTCGGTTAAAACGGAGCAGGTTCCAGACGCGGTGCAGCGGTTAAAAGGCGAAATTGCCGAGCTGAACGCACGCCTTAAAGAAAAAACAATGGCGCTTTATGACGCGCAGCTGCCGCAGTTTTTAAGCACGGCGCGCGTATTGCCGGACGGCAGCCGTTTTGTTGTGGTAACGCCTGAAGATACCGGCGCTGCAGAAGCCAAACTGCTGCTGCAAAAGGTAACTGCCATGGAAAACCTGCTGGTGGGCATAGTTTACGAAGCCGGCGGCAGGGTAAACTATATGTTCGGCCATTCGGACGGCGTTAACGCCGACTGCCGCGAATACTGCAAAAGAGCAAACGAAATTTTTAACGGGCGCGGCGGCGGCAAGACCGATTTTGCGCAGGGCAGCGGCAGCAGCACGGAGGACTGGCAGCAAAAAGCACATACATTGCTGATGTGAAAATGGCAATAATAAAAATTTATAAAGAGATTTTATTTTTGTTTTTATATAATTGACACATTTTATTAAAGTTGTTATACTTTTACTAAAGGTACTAATTACAAAAATTTATTATAGGAAAGGGTGAATTAAATGTACGAATTTGAATGTTTAACAAATTTAGAAATTGATGTTCAAAAAATTAATAATAAAGTTGAGATGGAAAATTGTTCTCCGTTTTTAGGCGGTTGTTATCCTGAAGCCGAAGATTGTTGTGGACCAGATTGTAGCCCTAATTGAATCTAATTTATTAATTCAAATACATACCTATCCGTCGGATAGGTATGTATTTTTTTATGAAGGAGAGATAATATGTATTATGTATTGAGTGATGATGTATATTTAGTAGAAGGTAAAGCAAAAAGTTGTTTATATGATTTGAAAAAATCTAGATTGTATAGCGTTAATAAAGCATTATCAGATAAAATAAAATTGTTAAATTTAGGCAATTTAAAAGAAAATGATATTGATGGTGAATTAAAAAATATTTTAAAAAAATTTATTGTTTTAGGATTAATAGAATTGTCTGATAAATATAGATATAATGATATCAAACAATTAAAAAAAGAAAATAGTGAGTGTGATTTTGCTTGGATTGAGGTAACCAATAAATGTAATTTAAAGTGCAAACACTGTTATAATGAATCTAATGCTTATTGCGAAAAAGTAATGTCATTTGAAAAATTTAAAGAAACAATTGAATTATTAAGAAATATAGGTGTAAAGAAAATTCAGTTAATTGGAGGAGAACCTTTTATAAATAACCACATATTAAGAAAAATGTTAGATTATGTTATAGGAAAATTTGATTATATTGAAATATTTACAAATGGAACATTGATACCTGAAAATTATTTTGAATATTTTTATAGAAATAATATACATATAGCACTTTCAGTATACTCATATAAAGAAGATGTACATGATAAAGTTACTGGAATAAAAGGTTCTTGGCTTCGCACAAATAAGACTATAAAAAAATTACAAAAAATGAGTATTCCTTATAGAGTTTGTAATGTATTAATGAAAGATGTAGAAATAGGTGAAAAAAATAATAATTTATACACATTAAGTAATGAAAAAGATATTGTAAGGATGTCAGGTAGAGCAAATTTTTCTCTATTAACAGACGAATTAATAAAAAAAAGGCTAATTACAAAAAAAACTTTTGAAAAGCCTATTACAAAGGCTTTTTGTAGAAGGATTATTTCTGGACATAATTGTTTTTGTAATAAAATATATATTTCTTCTGATTTGGAAATTTTCCCTTGTGTTATGGAAAGACGCTTAAAGCATGGTAGAATAGATAGTTTAGCTAGTTTAAAATTAAATAGTCAGATAAGAAATTTAACTAAAGATAATATTAAAGTTTGTAATTATTGTGAGTATAGATATGCTTGTTTTGATTGCAGACCTGATGCTCTTACTAATGATGTATATAAAAAACCTTGGTATTGTACATATGATCCAGATAAAGGAGAATGGAAAAAAGAGGAGGAATTTATTAATGAGTTGAAAACAACAGTAAAGAAATTATAATAGGAATAAAAGTTTTTATGAGGTGAATTAATGAATAATAGAAAACGATATTTAAATATTATTAGAAAAATGAATTTACAAGATGAAAGTTTAATTAGTGATGCACTGAAGAAAAAAGGTTTTTATTCAAATGATGTGAATTATCCGCTTTCATCATTACATTTTGAATTAACTAGTATCTGTAATGCATATTGCAAGCATTGCTATAATAATTCTGGAGAAAGTAATATTCCTGATTTAATGACGCCAGAAAAGTGGATTGAATTTAGCAAATATATTGTTGATAAAGGTGGTATGTTTGAATGTCTTTTATCTGGTGGGGAACCATTGCTTTTAGGAAATAAACTATTTGATATTATGGATATTTTACATGATGACGGAACTATTTTTCTTATAATGACAAATGGAATTTTACTTACAAAAGATAGAGTTCAAAAATTAAAAAAATATCAATATCATTGGTTGCAGATTTCTATTGATAGTGCATCTAAAGAATATCATGATGATTTTCGACAGATTAATGGGTGTTGGGAAAGGGCTGTAAAAGCCGCTAAATTAGTCTCCGAAAATGGCATTCCTTTAAAAATAGCACATTGCGTAACTCCTTATAATTTAAATGATATAGATGATATGTGTCGATTAGCATATTCTCTTGGCGCGAAAAGCATTATGATAGGAGGAATATCTTTCAGTGGAAGAACTGTTCAAAATAGATATCTACTATTATCTGAATATGAAAAAGAAGTTATGAACGAAAAAATACAAAATAATAGAGTGAAATATGAAAATAAACTAAAAGTAAAATCTACTAATAGTGTGAAAGACGGATTATTAAAACATGCTAAAAGACCAAGATCGGGTGCTATTATTAGACCGAATGGTGATATAAGAATTGATGGAATGGCGCCATTTATTATAGGCAATATATTAAAGGAAGATTTTACTAAAGTATGGGAAAGCAAAATTGATACATGCTGGCAAGATTATAGAGTAAAAAACTTTATTAATAGTTTTGATGCAAATGACAAAAATGAAAATTATATTAATTATGCTGATAGAGATATAGAATTATAAATTTATCTTAAGCTGCATTTTTCACGCATTTGTCAAAAAAAGTACTTGCTTTTTTGCCAAAGATGAATATAATAATAATTGTAGTTAGCACTCAAGTATAATGAGTGCTAACAAATAAAGAGAAAATTCATCAATGATTGTAATTATACCGAAAGGGGAATGTAAAAATGTTAAAACCATTAGCAGACCACATTGTTGTAGAAATTACTACTAAAGAAGAAAAAACTGCCAGCGGCATTTATCTGCCGGATACCGCATCGAAAGAACGCCCGCAGACCGGCAAAGTAATTGCTGTCGGCGCAGGCCGCGTGCTTGATAACGGCACCCGCGTTGCTCCGGAAGTTAAAGTTGGCGAAGAAGTTGTTTTTGCAAAATATTCCGGAACCGAATTTAAACTGGACGGCAAAGAATATTTGATTTTGAGCGAACGCGACGTACTTGCCGTACTGTAATTGATAAAGAATTTAAAGGAGTGCATTTTAAATGGCTAAAGAAATAAAATTCAACGAAGAAGCTCGCCGCAGCCTTGAACGCGGCGTTGACGCACTGGCTAATGCCGTAAAAGTAACCCTTGGGCCTAAAGGCCGCAATGTTGTGCTGGAGAAAAAATTCGGCGCACCGACCATTACCAACGACGGTGTAACCATTGCACGTGATATTGAACTGGAAGACCCGTTTGAAAACATGGGCGCACAGCTTGTTAAAGAAGTTGCAACCAAAACCAACGACGTAGCAGGCGACGGCACCACCACCGCAACCGTTCTGGCACAGGCTATGGTACATGAAGGCCTGCGCAACGTAGCTGCCGGTGCAAACCCGATGATTCTTAAAAAAGGCATTCAGAACGCAGTAAACGTTCTGGTTGACGAACTGAAAGCAATCAGCCAAAAAGTAGAAACCAAAGAAGCAAAAGCTCAGGTAGCTTCCATTTCTGCAGCTGATGAAGAAATCGGCAATCTGATTGCTGACGCTATGGAAAAAGTTGGCGACGACGGCGTTATTACCGTTGAAGAATCCAAAACTATGGAAACCTGCCTTGAAACCGTTGAAGGCATGCAGTTTGACCGCGGCTACATCAGCCCGTACATGGTAACCGATACCGATAAAATGGAAGCTGTTCTCAGCAACCCGCTGGTACTTATTACCGACCGCAAAATCAATGTAATTCAGGACATTATGCCTGTACTTGAAAAAGTTGTACAAGGCGGCCGTGAACTCCTCATCATCGCTGAAGATGTTGAAGGCGAAGCACTGGCAACCCTCGTTGTAAACAAACTGCGCGGCACCTTCAAAGCAGTTGCCGTTAAAGCCCCCGGCTTCGGTGACCGCCGCAAAGCTATGCTGCAGGATATTGCCATCCTCACCGGCGCAACCGTTATCAGTGAAGAAGTTGGCCGCAAACTTGACAGCGCAACCCTGGAAGACCTCGGCAGCGCAGGCCAGGTTCGCGTAACCAAAGAACTCACCACCATTGTTGACGGCGGCGGCAGCAAAGAAGAAATCGCAGCACGTGTTGCACAAATCCGTGCCCAGATTCCGGAAACCACTTCCGAATTCGACAGAGAAAAACTTCAGGAACGCCTTGCTAAACTTGCCGGCGGCGTAGCAGTAATTAAAGTTGGCGCTGCAACCGAAGTTGAACTGAAAGATAAAAAACTGCGCATTGAAGATGCTCTTAACGCAACCCGCGCAGCAGTTGCCGAAGGTATTGTTGCAGGCGGCGGCACCGCACTGCTGCAAGTACAGCCCGCACTGAACCGCATTAAAGCAACCGGCGACGAAAAAACCGGCGTAGAAATTGTTAAACGCGCTATTGAAGAACCTGTCCGCCAAATCGCTTACAACGCAGGCCTTGAAGGCGCAGTTATTGTAGATACCATTAAACGCAGCCGCAAAGGCTTTGGCTTCAACGCTCTTACCGAAGAATATGTTGACATGATTGAAGCCGGTATCGTTGACCCGACCAAAGTTACCAGAAGCGCACTGCAAAATGCAGCAAGCATTGCCGCTATGATTCTTACTACCGAATCCATTGTTGCCGACAAACCTGCCAAAGAAGCAGCAGCACCGGCAATGCCTATGGGCGGCGGCATGCCCGGCATGATGTAATGACATTTAGCTGAACTTCAGTTAAAATACATCCTTTCAAACTTTTCATAGAACTTCCCCTTACAACAAAACCCCGTGGTTTTTACCGCGGGGTTTTTGCTGTTTATGTGGTTTTAATTTAATACTTTAAATTTCCCTTATTATCTCCCGCGCTTTGCTGCACAGCAGCGGGTAGCTTACTTTACTGGTAAAAAGGCGCTGGCGAACAATGCTTTCGGCGGTTGTTACGGCGGCGACGGCCGGGTCGATAACCGGTATACCCAGCACGCGGCTTAAAGGTTCTGCCAGCCCTAAAAAGGAAAGGCAGCCTAAAACAATGGCCTCAGTGTGCGTTTCACGCATCATTTTCTGCCCGCAGGCCAGCAGCTTTTTAAAGGTTGTTTCTCTGTCTGCCCAGGGCGAGATGCCGTTTAAATTAACGGCGGCAATTTGTCCGATGCGTTCCGGGCTTACGCCGAGCGTGCGCAGGAACAGTTTTTTCTCCGGCAGGCGTGCTTCGTCTGCCAGTATTACGCCGAAGCTGCGGCACACGTTAAGCGCTGCCAGGCAGGAGGCCTGCGCCCCGCCGATAACGGGAATGCGTAATGCTTCGCGGCAGGCGTCGATAACGGGGTCGCTGAAGCAATACAAAACAACGGCGTCGAAACCGGCGTTCTGCCCGTCTGCCGCAAGCTGCACAATTTCGGGTGCGGCAAGCACAACATCAAGGGCAGAGTTAAGTTCCACACCGGAGTTTTGCGGGCACACCATGGCAAGCTGCGTATCGGGTGCCGTATATTCTTCCAGAATGCGGCAGCGCAAAGCCATTTCTTCCTGCGTCATGCCGTAATCGGGGTTGATAATTAAAATTTTCATAAGCTGCCTCACGATAAAATGGTGGATAAAAATTTACGCGCGCGTTCCGTTTTGGGGTTCGCAAAAAATTCCTGCGGCGGCGCGCTTTCAATTAAATAGCCTTCGTCCATAAAATGAATAACGTCCGAAACGTCGCGGGCAAAGCCCATTTCGTGCGTTACCAGCACCATGGTAATGCCGGTGTTGGCAAGCCCTTTAATAACGTCAAGCACTTCTTTTACCATTTCCGGGTCGAGCGCGGAGGTAGGTTCGTCCAAAAGCAGCACTTCCGGTTCCATGGCCATGGCGCGGGCAATGGCAACGCGCTGTTTCTGCCCGCCGGAAAGCCGGCTGGGGTACTGGCCCGATTTATCGCCAAGGCCTACTTTTTCCAGCAGCTTCTGCGCTTTGACTTCGGCGTCGGCACGGCTCAGCCCGTTAACAACGCGCGGCGCGTAAGCCACGTTTTGCAGCGCTGTCATGTTGGCAAACAAATTAAAATGCTGAAAAACCATGCACGCATTTTTGCGGATGCTTTCAATTTTAACTTTGCCGCTTAAAATATCGGTGCCGTCAAAAATAATTTTGCCGCTGTCGGGGCGTTCAAGCAGATTTAAGCAGCGCAGAAGCGTCGATTTGCCGCTGCCCGAAGGGCCGATAATGGTTACAACTTCGCCTTTATTAATGCTGAGCGAAATATCTTTTAAAACTTGCAGCGTGCCGAAGCTTTTGGCAAGATGTTCAACTTTAATCACTTACGCGCACCTTCCTTTCAAGGTATGCGCCCAAAAGGTTGAGCAGCATTACCAGCACATAATAAACTGCGGCGGCCACAATAAAGGCTTCAAACGCGCGGAAGGTTTTGGCCTGAATCAAATCCGCCCAGCGCAGGGTGTCGGCCACGCCGATAACGGAAACAAGGCTGGAATCCTTCAAAAGCATAATGCTTTCGTTAACGAGCGAAGGCAGTGCGTTTTTAATTGCCTGCGGCAGAATAACGTCAAGAATAAAGCGGTGGGTAGGCACGCCAAGCGACATGGAGGCTTCCCACTGGCCGCGGTCTACGGAAAGGATGCCGCCGCGCAGCGCTTCGGAGATATAGGCGGCAGAGTTCAGCCCGAAGGAAAGCACGCCTGCTTCCAGCGCGCTGATGGTGTAGCCCGTAAGCTGCGGCGTGGCAAAATAGATAAGCATAAGCTGAACCAGAAGCGGCGTGCCGCGGAAAACGGAGATGTACGCTTTGGCAAGAAAGGAAAATACCTTGTTGTGCGAAAGCGTGATAAGCGCTAAAATAAAGCCCCCCAAAAAGCCGATAAGGGTTGAAAAGAACGTAAATTTAATGGTAATCCATACGGCTGAGGCTAAAAGCGGCAGGTATGGGTCAAGTACGGAAAAATCAAGCATAATGTTGCTCCTTTAAGTTAAAGCCCGGCAGTACAGCGCACTGCCGGGTTGGTTTTATTTTGCAATCTCGAGTTTGGCAATGGCTTCTTCATATTGTTTGGTAGCCGTTTCGCCAAGGTGCTTAACCAGAATTTTGTGCATTTCGCCGTTTTTCTGCATTTCTTTTAAAATGCCGTCTACCGTGGCAACATCTTTAGAGCCTTTCGGCAGCGCAATGGCAAAAGTATCGGCGTAAACAATCGGCAGGTTTAAGGTGTGCATTTCCAGTTTATCGTTCTGGCTGATGAATACGGCGGCCTGTGCTGCGTCAAACAAACCTGCGGCAAGGCGTCCGTTTAAAATGTCCTGCACAACCAGCGGCGTGTTGTCAAGTTCCACAACTTCAATGCCGCCTGCGTCTTTCAGTTCCTGTACATAGGTGGTACCCATGGAAGCGCCTGCTTTCTGGCCTTTAAGTTTTTCAAAGCTGTCGTAGCCTGCGCCCTTCTGGCAGATAATGGCTTTCATCGGGTAGTAGTAAGGTTCGGTAAAGTCAAGCACTTCTTTGCGCTCGTCCGTAGGGCTGATGGCCGATACAATCATATCGGCGCGGCCGCTTTGCAGGGTGGGTACAAGGGAAGCGAACTTCATGTCGGTGAAGGTAACTTCTTTGCCGAGCTTTTGTCCGATATAACGGGCAATATCAATATCGACGCCGACATAATCGTGCGTGCCTTCCTTAACGCTTTCAAACGGCGGGAAGGTGGCGTTAATGGCAATGGTAAGTTTGCCGTTTGCCGCTTCTTTCGGAGCGTCGGCCTTATCGCTGCCGCCGCAGCCGGCTGCTGCCAGTGCAAGCATTGCTGCCGCACCTAAAGCTAATAATTTTTTGGTAAGTTTTTTGCTGAACATTTTTTAAACCCCTCTCATCTTTTTATTTATTGCAGGCGCAAGCGCCCAAATCAGGCAAATTCGGTAAAGCCGTTCTGTGCCAGTACCCAGCGTGCGGCCTGTTCGTCGGTGCAAATCCAGGCGCCGTTGTCCCTGGCGTAGCGTATAAAATCGCGCAGGGCGCGCACATAGCCGGGGCGGCCAATAAACTGCGGGTGCATTACAAAATTCATCATGCGGCCTTCGTCGGCAAGCCCGTCAAATTCTTCCATCCAAATGCCGGTCATTTCGCGCCCGCTGCGCAGGTAGTGGTGTTCCGGCGCCTGAATGGTGTACATATCGTAGCTGGTGTCATCCACTATGCCGTCTTTGGGCAGTTCCACAATGGGCACGGTTTTGCCGTTTATTTTGTGCAGGAACGGCCCGTCGTTATCGCGCCAGTTGGAGGAATAAATATAGCCCCTGTTCAGCCACAGCTGAAGGTGAAAATCGTATATAAAGCCGTCCGGGGAGCGCTGGCCCACCATCTGCCTGCCGGTAAGGCCTTTAATGATGTTTTCGGCCTTTGCCATCAGCGCGTTTTCTTTTTCGTAAGTATCGTAAACTTCGTGCAGGTAGCCGTGGTAGGCAATTTCGTGCCCGCAGGCGGCAATGCACTTAATAACTTCCGGGTGAAGTTCTGCCGTGTAAGCCGTGGTAAAAAAGGTGGCGTGCTGGTTTTCTTCTTCCAGCATCCGCAAAATGCGGGGAATGCCCTGCTTTACGGAATACAGCCCGCGGCTTAGGTTGGCGGGGTGGTTTTTATTGATTTCGTTGCGCGTAAGCCACAGCGTTTCGGCGTCGATATCGAAAGAAAGCATCAGCGCAAGGCGTTTGTTATTTGGCCACAGCATCGGCGTCAGCCTCCTTTCCGTTTTGCGCCAGCACATAGCGCGCAACTTCTTCGCAGCCGGCAATCCACGCACCGTTTTGGCGCATGTAAAGCACCAGGCGTTCCAGCATGCGGATGCGGCTTGAGCGCCCAATCAGCTGCGGGTGCAGCTTAAGGCACATAATTTTGTCGCCCTCGTTTGCCAGTTCGTCAAAGGCGTCCTTCCACATGTTGTAAACATATTCTGCCGGGTAGCTGCAGGTAATGGTGTGCGCATCGGCGTACGAAAAATAAAAGAACGAAAAATCGTCAAAACCGGGTTCGGTCGGCAGTTCCACAACAGGGTGCTCACCTTCGTGGATGTAGGCCCAGTCGCAGTCCTTTAAGGTGCTGCTGTATAAATAACCGCGTTTTTGCATCAGCTTAACGCCGTAAGTCTGCAAGGTATCAAGCGGGGCGCGGTGGCCAACTACTTTTTTGCCGCTGATGGCTTCAAGAATGGCTTCCGCTTTTGCCATGTTAGCTTCTTCTTCCTCAAGCGGGATGCCGGGGCGTGCGTCGTGCGCATAGCCGTGGTAGGCAAGCTCGTGCCCTGCGGCGGCAATTTGTTTTACTTCGTCCGCGTATTTTTCGGCAACAATGCCGGGCACAAAAAACGTGGTTTTAATGTTCTGGCGCGCCAGCATGTCAAGGCAGCGCTTTAAGCCTTCGTGCGGCCCGTACTGCCCGCGCGAAATATCCGAAAAGCCGAGCGCACTCTGCCCGGTTACGGAATAACGCAGGTATTCGGCGTCAAAATCAAAGGTCAGCAAAACGGCAATGCGCTTGCCGTGCGGCCATTTGATGCCGTCACCGTTTTTTAAGGTAATCAATTTTATTTCCTCCTGCTTGTTACAGGTGCATTTTAAAAACATGCTGCTGTATTTTTATTAATAGTAAAATTATATCACAAGCATTTGCAATAAACAATTTAATATATAATTGATTTAATTTTTTGATAATATTATTCAAATAAAAAATCCCGCTTGTTTGCGGGATCTTTTTATTTGAATTTTGAAACGGCGTTTATTTTTTTAGGAATGTTTCTGCTTTGCTTTTGCAAGCAAATCCTTGCTGAAGCGTTTGATAATTATAACAGAAAGCACGGCGCAGACTATTGCCGTCAGCGGGTAGTTAAGCCATAGGCCGTCAAGCCCGAGCGGAAAAAGCACAATAAGTATCAGCGCGGGCGCAGCAAACGCCGTAACAACGGAAATAACCGAAGCCTGCAAATATTTGCCTACCGCCGTCATGTAGCTTTCGGTTGCCAGTGAAACCCAGCGCGCCAGATACGCCAATGCAAATATGGGCACGGCAGCAGCGGCAAGGGTTAAAAGCCCGCTGTCGCCATTGGGCACAAAAAACTGTGTAATTTTAAGCGGAAACAGTATCATCACCGCTGCCGATATAAGCGATACGCCGGCCGCTGTTCCGTAGCAGTAGCGCTCTATCTGGCTGATGCGCCGCGAATTGCCCGCGCCCCAGTTGTAGCCAACCGCAGGCTGCAAGGCATCGCACATGCCATACAAAAACTGCGTAATAAAGCTGTCGGCGTACATTAAAACGCCGTATACCGAAACCGCTGTGATGCCGCCGAAGCGCAGCAGCAAAAAGTTCATCATTATCGAAGTCAAGCGCCCGGAAACATTGTTTAAAAATATCGGGCAGCCGCATACAAAAATATTGGCAATCATCGCCGCCGAAAAACTGGGGCGGCAAAATTTAAGCTGCAAATATCCCCGCCAAAACGGGTACAGCGATACTGCCGCGCCTGCCATCATGGCAAGGCTGGAAGCAAACGCCGCTGCCCAAATGCCCCAGCCGAAAACGGCAAGAAATAAAAATTCCAGCACAAAGCTGATAACCGCCATGCCTATATTAAGGAACATACTGGTGCGTATTTGCCCGCAGATGCGCAGGTAGCTGTCTGCGCCGAAAACAATGGTGGTAACAGGCGCCGTTAATGCATAAACGCGCAGGTAGCTTAATGCCAGCGCGTGCAGCTCGCCTTTTGCACCCAAAAGCGCAAGCAGGTACGGCCCGCCAAAATACAGCAGCGCGCCCACGCCGATACTTGTTAAAAAGGTAAGCACGCAGGCGCAGGTAAAAATATTGTTGGCGGTGTGGTTCTTTTTTTCGCCAAGCTTAATGGCGATAGGCACGGAAGAACCGACGCCGATTAAATCGGACAGCGAAAAATTAATGATTACAAACGGCAAAGCAAGATTCAGCGCGGCAAACGCAGTTTCACCAAGATAGCGGCCTATAAAAATGCCGTCTACCATGTAAAACAGCACCGAAGCCAGCATGCCAACCGCTCCCGGCCCGGCCGTAATTAAAAACAGCCTGCCCGGCGGCATATGCGTAAATAAAAATCTGGTGTTCATAAAAACCTCGCTTAAAGTATGGTAAGGGTTTAAAATTTATAAATTTACAATTTTATTATATTATTGCCAAAAGGGCGCGGTCAATCTCCGGCGCGATATTTTACAAAACTGCGTTTAACGCCGCATTGCTCTGTGCTATACTTATTACAGAAGGTTATAAAAGGAGCATCAGCATGAAACAGGTAATTTTATCATGCCCGACACTAAAAAAAGAAATACTGCATTTAATTGATGAACTGAATCTCGATACGCCGGTGTATTTTCTGCCGAAGCGCCTGCACAGCAATCCGCAGGAGCTGGCGGAGTATTTGCAGAACACTATCGACAGTTTTGCCAACGTAGACCGCATTTTAATCTGCGTAAGCGGCTGCGGCGGCGGAACGGCAAAGTTAAGGGCAACTACGGCAGAGCTTGTAATACCCAAAACGCGCGATTGCGTGGATATTTTGCTTTCCAAAACGGATATTAAAAGCATTAACCGCGCGCCCAAAGGCATTTTTATGACGGAAAGCTGGCTTGATTTTATGCGCAGCGGCAGCCTGAACCTTGAAACGCAGATTGCCGAAAAGGGCGAGGAAGAAGGCAAGGCTTACCTGCGCAAAATGTTTAAGGGCTTTGAGCATTTTTACGTTGTGGATACTGGCACTTACAATACGCAGGCTGTTGTTGACGAACTGAAGCCGCTTGTAGATGTGCTTGACGGCACGATAGAAGTTATTGGCGGCGGTTACAGCATTTTGCGCAAGCTGCTTACGGGCGATATTGACAGCGATTTCCGCGTTATTGCCAAAGAAGGGTAAACAGCTTGTAAACCCTTGGCTTAACAGTGATAAGGAACTAAATCACTTATCAACTGTTAGCTGACGGTTTTCTGGTGCATACGAAACTCCCGTCTGATTCCTGACAGGAATTAGTCGGGAGTTTTTCTTGTTAACAGAGCCTATATTGGAGGATAGCATTATGAAAACATTACTTTCCTGTGAATTTAACATGGACACAGGCTGCGTTGAACTAAGATATTCTGACAACAGCATGATTTCCATTAATTGCACCGCTGTAGAGGACAAAGTTGCGAATGGCCGTTTCCAGCGGTCTGAACTGGACTGACTCATCTACAGCGATCCGCTGTCTTATGCAGAATTGATTTTGAATGGTGATCCAGAAAAATACTTACGAACCGTAACGGAGATCCCGCAGTTAGATTCTGATTGATAACTCTATAAATCTTGACGTGCAAAGGGCATCCATACGAAAGCATGGATGCCCTTTGTCTTAACTTAGCCTTGTGGTCGGCAAGCATTTTACCCACTTTTCTCCTTATAGACTTCGTGGAGCCTTTGGAGACCAGTGTTTTATCGAAATCAGCCTTTCGGCGGATGAGGGTCCCCTCCATGGCTATCCGCAGACTGAATACGACCGTCCAGCCCATGAATGACAAACTCAGTGCCTTGGTTTCGGCTGATTTGTCTTCCAGCATTTACTGCCTGTTCCTTGGTGGAATAGTGGCCACTGGAGCGTTGAGCTCCGCCACGTTTTACATCCCAGCCACCATTGGGATTGTGAACGACATGATGAGTAGAACGAGCCATACGATTACCCCCTATGTGCCTTAGGACAGCAGATTGTACAACCGTCCGCATCGAGATAGATTTTCTTCGCATGAGCTACTGCCTCAACCTCGCTTTCAAAGTAGCCCACATATTGTGCGCTACGGATGCCAAGCTGTTCAGCATGCTCTTTTGTATGGACTTCATGATGAAGGCCAGGATTTAACGTCTGATTGTTGTTAACATAGTAATAATGATACATATAATTTTCCTTTCTGCTTGACCAAACAAGCGATACATGATATTTTGATAGCGTACATATTGCAAATGAGCGGTTAATCTGTGCCAGCAGATTGCCGCTCTTTTTATTTGTACATAAGACACCACCTCCTTAAAAGCTTCGGAAATTCACCTGTTCACGGCTTCAGTTGGGCCGGTGAATTTCTCTTTTTCTGATAGTTCCATTATACAGCTATTTCTGCTATATAAAAAATTAAGATATTCGTTGTTTGGTGGCAAAATTAAAAAAAATAAGATAATAGTTAAAATTGTTTGATTTTTGGTGGCAAATATTGTATAATGAAATAAGATAGGAGGAGTGTGCCTTGGGAAAAAAGCTATACACAAAAGAAAACATCTCCAAAGCCGAAACCGAATGGCTGGGTATACCCGAACTTGTGGTATTAAAAACAAACAGGTATGATGTTGGTTTAGAAGTTGTACATCGTAGATACTTTGAGGATGAAAAATTGCTCTGCCCTGCTTGTCGTTCCTCGAGAACACGCTGCTCTAAAATTGTGGATCGAAAACTCAAGGATTTATTGTGGCTTGACGAGGACCACAAGACATTTCAAATAATCAGCCTACTTTTTCATCAGCGTTATATGCGCTGTGATAATTGCGGGCAAAGCGTTTTCCCTGAGCCTACAGAATTTGGAGAAAAGGGCTGCAAATTCACAAATCGGCTATCAGATGCCTTGGCAGATGGAACCTTTCAATTCTCATATAAAAAAGTATGCCAGCATTACGGTGTTCCAGCTTCTACTGCTTCAGTGGGTGAAGTAATGCGACGCAGAATCCAATATAGGGAGTCATTGTTGCCGCCGGTCAGAACACCGCATATCATTAGCATTGTCGAAGTGGTGTTTTTTGGGGAGTTCTATCCCGCTGTTTTAGGGATTTGGGATGGTGAGGTTTATTGCCTGGATATTTTGCGAGATTCATCTGAGGAAACCTGTGGTGCATTTCTGAAAACATTGGATGCTAAACAAGTTGAAACTATATATGTAGACCCAGTCGATAGCTTATTTAATGCCGTGAATCAGTACTTTCCAATGGCTTCAATTGTGGTGACTGATGAGGCGATTCAGCGATATGCCAGAAACGCTATGCTTGATATTATCCATTCCGACGGAAAGCGATTTCCGGTGGTTCATAAAGACCGGCGATTGACAGTACTCCACAAAGACCTGGATGATAAAACTGTCGTGCCCAGAATTAAGGAAGGGATGAAGAGTAGGCCGAGATTACAACGGGCTTACAATCACCATCAGAGATTGTTGGAGCTTATGGAAACCAAGTGGTCGATGGAAGATCTCCGAACATGGGCAGACCAGATTCCGGCAGAGGTAGATGAGTTTTTGGCAGTTGGTGATATTATTGAGATCTTTGGCGAGCAATTAAGCGGATTTTTGACACTGGGCGAGAAGCCACCCAACAATTATCAGTTTGCGGTGCAAGGCATCTGTGACGCTATCAAGGATATGCCGCACTGCATTTTCGATGTAATGCGTGGTCGCTGCATCTTTTCTATAACTCACGACACCATGGAGGAAAACGGAGAACTGTGGCGATACGGCATTAAGTCGAGTCGTTTAATCGAGAAAATCAATGAGATCTCAGCCAATATTAGGGAGGAACGAGATTATGGATACCAATGAAAAGATCAAAATAGTCGGTACAAACATTCAAGAAAAAGCAAATCTGATATGGAATGTGGCGAACAGTCTATTCGGAGCATATAAGCCTCATGAATATGGTCTGGTTATCTTGCCTATGGTTGTGATTAAGCGTTTTCATGACTGCTTACTCCCGACTAGAGAGAAAGTGCTGGAAACTTATGAAAAGGTGAAACAGTTAGCCGTCAAAGATGGTTTCCTGCGTACTGCATCTGGCTATCGTTTTTACAATACCAGCCAGTACACCTTTGAGCGACTGAAAGCTGACCCGGAGAATATTAAGACCAATTTCGAGGCGTACATCAACGGCTTCTCCGATAATGTTATCGATATTCTGGCGAATATGGGCTTTTTTACGCAAATCGAGCGTATGGCGGATGCGGGAGTTCTGTATCAGGTTATCAGCGACTTTACTGCTGACAATGCAGATATGAATCCTGAGAAAATTTCCGCAATCGATATGGGCTATGTCTTTGAAAACCTTGTTCAGCGTTTTTCTGAGAGTTATGATGAAGAAGCAGGTGCGCACTTCACCAGCCGTGACATTATTTATTTGATGTGTGACTTGCTTACCATGAATGCGGATTTTTCCGGCGAAGATGCCCCAGCCAAGACTGTATACGATATGGCGATGGGCACCAGTCAGATGCTTACCTGTATGGAAGAGCGTGTTCATGCCCTTGACAAAGAGGCTGAAATCATCTGTTATGGCCAGGAAATCAACCCGTTTACTTTTGGTATCGCCAAAGCGGACATGCTGATCCGTGGTGGCGATCCTGAAAATATGCAGTTCGGCGACACCTTGAATGCGGATAAATTCAAGGGTTATACCTTCGACTACATTATCTCCAATCCTCCATTCGGTATCGATTGGAAGCGTGAAGCGGCTGATGTGGAGAAAGAACACAAACTGGGCGATGCCGGCCGGTTTGGAGTTGGCTTACCTCAAAAATCCGATGGGCAGATGCTGTTCTTGCTGAATGGCATTGCAAAGTTAAAGGACACCGGCAGAATGGCTATCATCCAAAATGGTTCCTCTCTCTTCACAGGAGATGCAGGAAGCGGCCCCAGTGAAATACGCCGCTATATTATTGAGAATGACTGGTTGGATGCTATTGTTCAGCTTCCCAATGACAGCTTTTATAACACCGGGATTGCAACTTATGTCTGGATAGTATCCAAAAACAAACCCGAAACACATAGAGAACGCATTTTGCTGGTTGATGCCAGCAAGTGCTGCGAGGCTCGTAGACGTCCTATCGGTAACAAGCGTGTAGATATTACGGAATCTTGCCGCAATTTGATCACACAGGCATACAGCGAATATAGAAGTGCAATTTTTACAAAGACCTTGGAAGATAAAAAAACAGTGCTGACTTGCAAAAGCAAAGTGCTTGATGCCATATCGCTTGGCTACAATAAAATTACAGTGGAAAGTCCTGCTTTGGATGATGATGGCAACCCGATTGTGAAAAAAGGAAAGCCAGTAGCCGATACCTCCAAGCGTGACACTGAAAGTGTTCCACTTGATGAAGATGTGGATGCTTATTTTGCACGGGAAGTTCTCCCTTATCGTCCGGGTGCTTGGATTGACAAAAGCAAGACCAAGGTTGGGTATGAGATTCCATTCACTCGTACCTTCTATGAATATGAGGAACTGGAACCGGCAGCTAATATTGCAAAACGTATTGCGGCCCGTGAAAAGGTACTGATGGAGAAATTGCAGGCATTGTTCGGAAATGGTGGTGAGCAAAATGAGTGAAATTACTACCTATGAAAAAACAAAAGATAGTGGTATTGAATGGATAGGCAGTGTTCCCTCTCATTGGCGTGTCCACACTTTGTATCAACTTGTGACCCAGGTCAAGGAAAAAAACAGCAATCTTCAGGAAAAGAATCTGTTGTCTTTGAGTTACGGCAAAATCAAACGTAAAGATATTGATTCGCCGGATGGACTTCTTCCTGCGTCTTTTGACGGCTATAACATTATCGAAGATGGGGATATAGCCCTTCGTTTAACAGATTTACAAAACGACCATACAAGCCTTCGGGTAGGTTTAGCCACAGAGCGTGGTATTATTACCTCCGCTTACACAACCTTGCGTCCAATAGACACAGGCAATTCAAAATACTTGTACTACCAGCTCCATGCCTTTGACCTGAAAAAAGGATTTTATGGTATGGGTTCTGGTGTGCGACAAGGATTAAATTATGCAGAAGTAAAGGAACTACGAGTGGTTCTTCCAGATCAAGATGAACAAGATAATATTGTTCGCTTCCTGGATGACCAATGTTTACAGATTGATGCCATGATTGCTGAAGCTAAAATCAGCATTGATGATTATAAAATGATGAGAGAATCTGTTGTATTTGAGGCAGTGACTAAAGGACTCTCAAAAAATTGCAAAACAAAAGACAGCGGTGTAGATATTATTGGAGAAATTCCTCAGGCTTGGCATCTTTGCAGACTGCGCTTTCTCTGTGATGTATCTACGGGAAACCAAGATACGCAAAACGCAATTGAAGATGGCAAATATCCATTTTATGTGCGTTCTCCCATCGTTGAAAGATCAAATAAATACACTTTTGATTGCGAAGGAATCCTCATGGCTGGTGATGGAGCAGGAGCAGGACGGATATTTCACCATGCATTTGGAAAATATGCCGTTCATCAAAGAGTCTATTGTTTCCGCAATTTTCATAATATTTTGCCCAGATATTTTTACTACTATATGAGCAATAGATTTAGCAAAGAGATGGACAAGGGTAGTGCAAAATCCACCGTACCATCAGTTCGACTTCCTATGCTGCTAAACTTTAAAGTTACAGTTCCGACGGAACAAGAACAAATAGAAATTTGTGAGTATTTGGATAAACAAATTTCTTTAATTGATTCGTTGATATTAGAAAAAAATGAATTATTGCAAGAACTCGAATCATATAAAAGATCTCTCATATTTGAAACTGTCACAGGCAAAAGAAAGGTGGTGTGACCATGAACGAAACAGAAAAACGTTTTGAAGAATTCATAGAGTCCTACCTTGTTTCTGAGGACGGTGGATGGGTAAAGGCAACGGATGCCGGTTATTGTAGCGATGAAAGCAAAGATATGTTTCTGGATATCGTCACTCTGACCGATTTCGTAAAAAGTACCCAACCCATGGCATGGAAACGCTTCGAGCGGATGTGTACGATCACCCCGATTCGGCAGTTTTATAAGGCATTTGAAAATGCCGTCACGCAGGATGGTCTGATTTCTGTCCTGCGTCACGGCTTCAAGCATCGTGGCATCAATTTCCGTGTGTGTTATTTTAAGCCAGAGTCTGAGCTGAACGAGGTATCCATCACCAACTACCAAAAGAATGTCTGCCAGTGTATCCGCCAGTGGCACTATT
>ENA-OURU01000327-OURU01000327.1-human-gut-metagenome-genome-assembly--contig:-NODE-327-length-75073-cov-4.648111_pt1 | contig 75073 bp, 74 predicted proteins | sample MGYA00242137_ERZ509064 | MGnify/ENA primary metagenome ERZ509064 (study PRJEB26280, sample SAMEA2338777) | human gut metagenome | biome: human gut; feature: human-associated habitat; material: faeces...
TATGTTTTATTGAGGATTTTTAAAATAATGAAGATCTAGAAACGCAAAACTTCAGTTAACGAGCGCAATTTTGCGCTGGTTGAAGTCAAGGACGCAAAGGGAGAAAACAGACCTGCCTACAGAATGGACCGAAAAGGTTTTGTTCTTTTAGCGATGGGTTTCACAGGAGAAGTTGCCCTAAAGTTCAAAATTGCTTATATCGACACTTTTGACCGGATGGAAGAACAACTTCGTCGGCATAATCAATGCCCTGCCCTTGACCGCCTCGAAACCCTGACGCCTCTGCAGCAGGAAGCGATCCGGGAAGAAGTTTCTAAACGAGCCTTTCGTTCTGCAGCAGACTACCAAACGATTTACAAGGCTCTTCGGCTGAGATTTCAGGTTACACGCTTTGACCTGATTCCCCGGACAAAATTTGAGACAGCCTTGAAGTTCATTCAAGAAGTTGAGCTGAAGGCGCCAGTCTCCAGAGTTCCGGATGCTTACCTGTTTGCATACGATCCGAAAACTCTTTCGGACGATGAGCTTGAATCACTTGCCCGCCTAATCTACTTACTGGATCTGGCCAAGCCGACGAACAAACAGGTTTACGCAGGTCTGCGAGCTGTGTACTCCGACCTTTCGCCTCGTTTTTATTCACTAATGACGGAAACCGCGATCTCAGAATCGAATCTGAAAAAAGTCTTAGATCGGAATCGGATCGACTACCGACTTCCAAACCCTAACTAATTAACCGGCGCCCCTCAAATTGAGGGGCTTTTTTATTGGGAATACAAAATGAATGAATTAACCACTCTGCCTCCACCGACATTAGAAATTATTGATGGTGTGCCCACCGTCCTGTCAACTGTCGTGGCGGATTATTTTGGATACCGCCATGACAACTTGCTCCAGATTATTAGAGGCCTGATAGCTCGAAATTCGGAGCTTTTATGTCTCCTATATTTTCAGGAGACAACCACAAGCCGTCCACATCCTAAAAATCCGGATGTCTTTATTGAGTCTCCAGCATTCAGAATGAATCAAACGGGATTCAATATTCTGGCGATGAAGTTGTCCGGAAAAAGAGCGGAAAGGTATCAAATCAGATTTGCTCAAGCCTTCGAAGCAGCGGTGAAGGCTTTACAGAACATTAACCTGTCGACGTATCAGAAGGCCCTACGACTGGAGGCAAAGTTCGACGAAAGAAAACGGCAGATTAGTTTCTGCGCCTCTTCTCTTGCCAAATGGAAAGATGAAAAGAAAGTGATGCTTTTAAAAATGGACGAGTATCAAAAAGACGTACAGATGTCACTTCCTTTCGATTCAATCCTCATCGAAGTGCCGCACTAAATGAACAAATCAAACCTCAGAGCATCCGTTTCCCGGGTGCTCTTTTTTTTATGGGAAAAACAAGGATTCTTTAAATGAATTTAACAGAAAAACTACAAGCTATTGCGAACCATTACGGCATGGACCTTCAGGCTATCAAACTGGCTGAAGAAGGCGCAGAACTTGCCGCAGCTACGTTAAAGAACGTCGGTCTCATGATTCAGCAAGAGAACGGTGAAGGCGGCGAATCAATCGCTCAAAAACGAGCTGAGGCTATGGAAAAAACGGACGAAGAAATAGCTGACGTTCTCTTAGTGTCTCGGCAAATGGAATATCTGTTGCTTGAGGCCCCGGAATATGACGAAAAAATCACTCGGCTAATGAACGAAAAAGCCGACCGCCAGTTATCAAGAATCAAGGAAGAAGCAAAATGAACATTACTAGAATCAGCCTGAAGCACACAACCGAAAACATTCAAATTCCCGATTGGGCGAAGACGATCGTCATCCACGCAGACACCACGGCACCGTACTCGGAGAAAAAACTTCAGCAAATCTACTGTCTGTTTTTCAAAACCCTCGGAATCACAGACGAATCCAGAACCAAATACACGCTTCGTTTTCACGTGAGATTTGCCCGTCCTGACTCTGATTACTACGTTGAGTTTGCCGACATGATCATCAATGACCGCGTGAGGTTCTGATCATGCCCAGGAACAAGAAACCTCGGAAGAAATTCACGTGTCGAAGGATTGAGATTCCGCGCATTTCTGAAGAACGAATTGATGTGATTATCGACACGATGACGAATGTCGGATTCTCAGTTGAACTTAAATTGCCCAATGGCACGTTTGATCGAGATGATATGAGAGCTCTAGCAGATTTCAGCAATCTGACAGGCGTGACATTCAATGAACTGAGGGAGGATCGTTTGAGTGAGGAAGATCTGATTTCTTCCAATGAGCTGCAGTGTGCTCTCTCAGATAGTCTGACATCGTTATATCTCCGGACATACAAGAACAAAGCTAAGTTCTACGTTCCGACCGGAGAGGAGCTCAAAACGATTCAGGAGGCTGTCACGTTCTTCCTCCCGGTAATGGAGGAAATTGTTAAAGACAGTCCAAAACTCATTATCAAATTCTGGAACAAAACAAAAAACTTAATGACGCGCCCGGATGGTGCGTATAACGGAGTAAAGGTATCTAGCTATGAATGACATTGACTATGACAAATTGTCCAGCATGGTGGCAGATAAAGTCTCCAGCCAGATCGCTGAAAAACTGATTCAGAAAACAACAAAGCTCACACTCTCTCGTCCAGAAGTAGAGGTTAGGATCGGTTTTGCTCCTGGCTCTTCTGCCGCTCGTGAAGTAATGAAGGATCCGAAGTTCCCTAAGCCTGACGCATTCTCCGAGAACGGGCGCGATCGTTGGTACACAAAAGACATTGACGATTATATGGAAAGCAAAAGACACGCCCGAGCCAAGCTCGCTATTTCAGCCGCTTAGCAATTTCTTCTGCGCTCGCTCTGTAGTATCTCTGGAGCATCTTTAAATCTTTGTGCCCCGTTTGTCTAGCAAGCGCCAGGACATCTAAACGGGGCGCCCCTGTTTCTGGATCAGGGCTGGCGGCCCAAGTCGCAAAAGTTGCGCGACCGTCATGAAAATTCAGCCCTTCTTTGATTAGTCGGTTTTGAGAATCATATTCAGGTCCAAGGCCGGCTCTATCCCGAACTTTTCGGAATAACGTATCTCTGCTGTGATCGTTAAGTCCGCCAAAAATCCGTGGTTCATACCCGAGCTCCATAACTAATTTAAGAATTTCCCGAGCTCTTGCAGACAAGGCCACGTCTCTTCTTGACAATGTTTTTGTAGCCTCTGCCGGCACATGTAGCACATTGTCACCTAACCAAGAATATTCAATCTTTAAAAGCTCCCCTGCTCGCATTCCTGTTTGACAACTAAAAAGGAAGGCTGCTACCGCAAGTTGCATTTTGTTCTTTGGCACTGTGTGGCCGTCCCAACCGCTAGCCTGCAAAAGTTTCTCTATATCCTCGTCTGAAGCAACTCTCTCGCGGTGCTCTGGCTCCCGTGGTTTCTCCACACCCCGGCAAGGATTCACATCTGTGAGTTCGTTTTTAATAGCAAATTGAAAAACGTCAGAGAGAATTGTCAGCTCTCTATTAACAGTGGACGGTGAAATATAGTTGTCTCGGTTTTTGGCACGTTCGCTGAGGCGACGTTCAATGTAGTTCTCAATCGTTCTGTTTGTAAAAGAAGATAGAGTTTTAGCCGCCAGTTTATCTCTCTGGAGGCGTCTCAGTCGGATTTCTTCTGTACGTTTGGAGCGTTTCTGTGAAGTGACTTCTGAAATATATTCGTCTATCAGTGCGGCCAGCGTGATTGAAGAGGATCGCTCCTCTGCGCTAATTTCTAACTCAGCGCTGAATCGTCTCGCCTCAGAACGTGTTTTAAATGTTTTGGAGAATCGCTGTTTGTTTCCGTCCGCCTGAAGTCTGTATCCGTAAACTTCATACGTACCGCAAGGAGTTTTTCTAATTCCTGCCATATCCGCCTCGAGAATTTCCGTTAGCGTTTCCGTTAAATTTCCGTTATCTAAAACGGAATATAACGAGATATGCCAAAACGGACAACAAAAAATCCCGCTAAACCTAGACTTAACGGGATATGACAAGTAGGTCTGGTGCCCGGGACTGGACTCGAACCAGCACGCCCGTGAAGGCGCTAGCACCTGAAGCTAGTGCGTCTACCAATTTCGCCACCCGGGCAACAGAGAGCCGAGAGATTGTTAATGCACACAATCTCCTAGGCCTCTGTCAAACCGTCATTATTCCGGTTTTCTTTTTCCCTCTACCTTGGCTACCAGCTGTCCGAGGCGCATTGTGTCGTACTCTTCAAACGGCTGGTGAATCCAAGGATTGTCTCCGAGATATTCGACATAGTAGTCAGGTTCAACCTGAGAGCAGCCCTTCCACCACAAAACAGCGGTGCGAACTTCAGTCACGCCCGGATAGTTGTTCTGAAGGTGTTCGACTACCTTCTTCAAAGTCAGTCCGGAATCAACCAAATCGTCGACTAAGAGCACTCTTCCTTTGAGAGAGTCAGGACGACTGGAAGCAATGTACTTACCGATGTCCAAACTTCCCTGAATCGTGCCGGCAGCTTCTCTATAAGAGCTGGTTGACAAAATGTTCAGCGGCATATCGAAAATTCTGGAGAGGATGTCTCCGGGGCGAAGGCCGCCTCGAGCTAAGCAAAGCAAAGAATCAAACTTCCAGCCGCTGTCATAGACATTAAAAGCCAGAGTCTCAATAAGGCGGCGATATTCTTCCCAAGAAACGTGAAGATCTTTCATTCCTATTCCTAATTATTCAAACGGGTTATGAAGCAAAATTGTCTGAGAACGATCCGGGCCGGTAGAAACAACTGCGATCGGGCAGCCGGCAACCTCGGACAGACGAGTTAAATATTTTTGTGCGTTAACGGGCAGATCTTCCCACTTTGTGATGCCGAAAGTCGGTTCCTTCCAGCCGGGGAAGTCTTCGTAAATGACTTTGCACTGGGCAACTTCTTCTGCACCGACAGGCATGATATCGATTCTTTCGCCCTTGTATTCGTAGCCGACGCCTAAACGAACGGTTTCAAAACCGTCTAAAACGTCGAGCTTCATCACAGCCAGACCGCTTAAACCGTTCCATTCAACAGCGCGGCGAAGTGCGGCGCCGTCGAACCAGCCGCAGCGGCGGGGACGTCCGGTCACTGCACCGAATTCATTGCCCTTCTTAGCAATGGTTTTGCCGACTTCATCAAAGAGTTCGGTCGGGAAGGGGCCGGAACCGACACGTGTGCAGTAAGCCTTGGTAATGCCAAGAATGTAATTCAGTTTCTGAGGACCGACACCGGACCCGGGGCTGGCAAAGCCGGCAACGGTATTGCTGGAAGTGACGAACGGGTAGGTTCCGTGGTCGATGTCGAGCATGGTTCCCTGAGCTCCTTCATACAGGAACTGTTCGCCTTCCTTCATCTTAGTGTTGAGGATGTGGGAGATGTCGCGAATCTTCGGAACGATTCTCGGAGCCATTGCCAGCGTGTCTTCGATCATCTTTTCGACGTCGACGGGTTCGCTGTTGTAGTAGTTCACCAGCAGGAAGTTGATGAGCTTGCAGTTTTCACGAACTTTTTCTGCAAATACTTTCGGTTCAGCCAGGTCCCTGACGTGGACAGCGCGGCGAGCAATTTTGTCTTCATAGGCCGGGCCGATACCGCGGCCCGTTGTACCGATCTTCTTATCTCCTAAAGCATTTTCACGAGCGTGGTCGAGTGCGATGTGATAAGGAAGAACCAGAGGGCACTGACCGGAGACAAAAATACGATCTTCGGCATCCATACCGTGAGCCTTCAAGTCGTCAATTTCCTTCAGCATCGCTTCGGGGCTGACAACCGCACCGTTGCCGATGTAGCACTTGACGTGAGGATGCATAACACCCGAGGGGATCAAACGAAGAACCGTTTTCTGGCCGTTGATCACGAGTGTGTGGCCAGCATTGTGGCCGCCGTTGAAACGGACAACGCCTTGTACGCTTTCGGTGAGCCAGTCAACGATCTTGCCTTTGCCTTCGTCGCCCCACTGAGCGCCGACAACGACTACATTTTTACTCATTTCATCCTCTTAAAAAATTAACGGTTCGACGTACGAGCCGCTACCGTCCAAACACCATTGATACAAATTAATTCTTCATCCAAGCGGAAAGATTCTTCCAGCGAAGCAACATTGTCTTCGGGAAGTTTTTCAATCACGATGTCGCCGTTTTCGCGAAGTTCACGAATGCGGGACTGCAGGGCGGCATCATCCAGCTTGTTGGGCGCCAAAATCGCATAGGGACGCTTTGTGTCCATCACGGCGATAATCTCGCGCAGGTATAACGTGAAGCCGACCGCGGGACGCTTACGTCCGAAACGCTCGCCGATATCATCGTAACGGCCGCCGCGCAGAATCGGCTGATAACGGCCGGGAATATTGACACTGAAAGTTACGCCGGTGTGGTAGTTATAGCCGGCAACATCCGCAAAGTCATAGCTGACGATATCTGCGCCGGATTCACGGCCGAGCCTGCGGACTCTTTCTAAGATTTCCGGGATTTCCGGATAATCGGAAAACTCTTCAATAACTTGATTCAGGACGTCTTCCGACCCAAAGAGCATGGTCAGTCGGACCAAATCGTTCACGGTTTTCTCTTTGAGAACACCTCTGAGTTCTTCCAGTGCGGAGCGGTCTTTGTGACTCAATGCAAAGAGAATTTGTTCCTGAACTTCTGCGCTGGCCGGGTCGCTGTCCAGAATGGCTTTTACAACACCGGTGTGTCCCAAGTCCAAGAAAATATTTTCCAAGCCGAATTGACGAAGGGACTCAATGCCTAAACAAATCACTTCCCGTTCGCTTTCTACACTGGAAGAGCCGAACATTTCCACACCCGCCAAGTAGGGCTGGCGTGAAGCAAGAGGATGCAGAGGACGAGCGTGGAGGACGCTTCCGACATAACAGAGGCGCGATACACCCGAACGATTGAGAATGTGAGCATCGATTCGAGCAACCTGAGGCGTCATATCGGCGCGGATACCCATCGTTTTTCCCGTGACCTGATCGACGATCTTGAACGTTCTGAGATCCAGATCTCCGCCCGTTCCGGTCAGAAGAGAGTCAACGTACTCCACCAAAGGAGGGCGAACGACTTCAAAACCATGGCTTGTCACCAGTTTTAGGAAAGAACTTCTAAGATGCTCTATGGCCCTCGCCTCTCGTGGAAGCATATCCGCGATATTTTCAGGTAACAGCCACACTGACATAAAGATCCTTTCTAAAAAAGCAATGAACCAGCCCAAACGAGCACCAGCCCTAAGACTACACTTTCTAACCCGATATAACGGATTTTCTCGCTAGGAAATCGTGAGATAAATCTCACGGCACGTTTCCATAAATCGGGCGCCAACATAGGTAAAAGGCCCTCAAGTACGAAGCAGAAACCCAGTACGTACAAGAAGGCCTTCATGATTTAGATCACAAAAAATTACGGTTGTTTATTCGCTTGGACTTCACCGCGGGAACTCTTGAGATAGTCAAAGAATTCGCTGCTCGGATCCACCACCATCATGTCCTGAGGTTTATTGAAGGACTGACGGTAAGCATCCAGTGAGCGATAGAACTTCGCAAATTCGGGATCTTTGCTGAATGCTTTGGCGTAGAGTTCGTTGGCCTGGGCGTCCCCGGAACCTTTAATGTTCTGAGCGTCACGATAAGCTTCCGCCAGAACAACGGTTCTCTGACGATCAGCATCGGCCTTGATCTTTTCGGCTTCAGCAGCACCCTTGGAGCGCTCTTCGCTGGCAACGCGCTTACGTTCGGCTTCCATACGGCGATAGACAGACTCGGAAATTTCCGGTGTGAAGTCGACTCGTTTGAGTCGGACATCCACAACTTCAATGCCTAAATCAAAAACACGCTTCTGCAGAGCTTCAGAGATTTCTGCCATTGCGCGAGCTCTGTCGCTGGAAGTGATGTCGTTTACCGTGCGGCGGTTCACAACCTGGTTGAGAACGTCACGAAGCAGCGCAGACATACGATCGTCCGCGGCTCGTTCGCTGCCTTGGAAAGAAACCCAGTAGCGGCGCGGATCGTTGATGCGCCACTTCACATAGGAATCGATCATCAGGTTTTTCTTCTCACTGGTTTGAACCAGATCTGCTGCAGGCGTATCGATCGTAAGAATACGTTTGTCCAAATAGACGACGTTTTGAAGCGGAGCCGGCAGCTTGACATGCAGACCGGGTGTAGAAACAACGCTCTTTAATTCACCAAGCATGAAGACCAGAGCGTATTCACGCTCGTTTACCGTGTAAAGGCAGGTTCTCGCGAGCAAGGCGCCAAAGAGAACAACAATAACTAAGGAAAGTAATTTTTTCATTTCTCTGTCCTTATCTCAAAGTACGGGATAAAAGACGGGAAGTGGGCTGACTCGCGTCCGGTGTTAAAGGCGGCTGATCTCCGCCGGGCAGATTATGCGTCTGCTGAGCAGATGAAGCAGGAACAGTCGGCTGCACAGGCGCGGCCGAAGCTGCCGGAGCCTGCCTCGGGGCGGCTCGTTTCGCCAGCTGATCCAACGGCAGGTACAAGAGATTATTGGAAGACTCGTTGTCAACCATTACCTTGGTCGTGTTGTTGAAGATCTGCTGCATGGTGTCCACATACATACGGTCGCGGGTCACCTTCGGAGCTTTCTCATACTGTGCGTAGACCTGATTGAAGCGGTTTGCGTCACCCTCTGCCTGAGAGACAACACGAGATTTGTATGCTTCAGCTTCCTGGCGAAGACGTTCAGCCAGACCGCGTGCCTTAGGCACAACGTCGTTTGCATAAGCCTCGCCTTCATTAATCTGGCGTTCGCGATCCTGGCCGGCCTTAACGGCATCGTTGAAGGCAGCCTGAACTTGTTCTGGCGGCTGAGCGTTCTGAATAGCAACAGACAGAACCTGAATGCCGGAGTGGTAGCGGTCAAGCATTTCCTGCATCAGTTTTTTAACTTCTTCTGCAATTTCCTGCTTGGACTCGAACAAAACACTGTCCATCTTCTTACGACCGACTACTTCACGCATGGCGGATTCTGCGGTCTGAACAACTGCACCCATCGGATCGCGAGTACGGAACAAGAATTCTTCAGCGCCGTTGCCCTGCTTGATTCGGTACTGAACATTGAACATCACGTCAACAATGTTCTCATCGTCCGTCAGCATGAGCGCTTCTTTAAGACGCTGTGTACCGCCTCTCAAACCGATCTCGGCCTTACGAACAGAAGAAACGTCTACTAAAGCAACGTCCTGGATCGGATAAGGCAGGTGCCAGCGGAAACCGGCATTCGTGCTTTCGGTGTAACGTCCGAAAGTGGTCACAACGCCGTTCTGACCTTCCGGAACGATATAAAAGCCGGAGGCCAGCCACGCGGCCAAAGCGATAACAATGGCTGAAACAGCCATTCCGCCGGAGAATGAAGACGGAACCTTAAACTGCGGGAAAGGATTTCCACCGCCGTTTCCATTACCGCCGCCGTTGCCGAACGAATTCTGCTGATTTTTGAATTCGTGGTCTTTGCGCAGCGGAGGTTCGTCGAAGTCGTAGTCTTCGTTTTTCTGATTTTGTGCCTGAGAAGATGCTGACGGCTCTTCTTTCTGAGCATTACGATTTTGATTGCCTTTGGTGCCGCCCAACATCGAATTCAGACGATCGTTGAACTGTTTCCAAAGTTCTTCTAAATCTCCGTCATTGTTGTTCTGAGTGAAGCGGCCCGGCATTTCGTTTCTGCTCGGTTCGGCTTTTCTCGGTTCTTCATCAGTCTCTTTGGGAGGCTCTTTGATTTCATTTTCTTTCTGGGAGGAATCGTCCTCCGAGCCTTTTCGGCCCCAACGGGGGTCATTAAGCGACATTGTCGAATATTTCCTTAAAAATCACAGGACAAAGATAGGTTGTCCGGGTGAGTTAGACAAGAGAGCAGAGCATTTTAGCACTTGAAAAATAATAATATTTTTAGTGATAAGAGTTATTACATTTATCGAAATGCTCGCTGAAGGCCTTCGCTTCGAAGAAGGCCCATTCAGCACTAACGTTCAAATTCTGCGAGCCAATCCTCATTATCGGGAGTCTCTTGAGGCTCTTCCGGCTCTTTTTCTGCGATCTGACGGATGGCATCTTTAAGAAGATCGATACCTTCCCCGTTGGCGGCGCTGATGCCGACTGCTTTCGGCGTGCCGTCTTCGGCACAGGTAATAAACGGACTCTTCCCTTCCAAGTCAATCTTATTGAAAACCAGCAGCTGCGGAATATCTTTAGCTCCGATTTCTTCTAGGACTTTATTGACTTCGGCCATCTGCTCTTCTCTAGCCGGCGTTGATGAATCGACAACATGGAGCAGAAGATCGGCCTGTGCCGCTTCATCCAAGGTTGATTTGAAAGCCTCAATCAGCTGGTGCGGAAGCCCGCGAATAAAGCCGACCGTGTCACTTAATACAACTTCCACATCTCCGCCGACAAAACATCTGCGCGCAGTCGTATCCAAAGTTGCAAACAACTGATCGGCCGCATACACACCGCCTCGAGTCAGACGATTAAAGAGCGTTGACTTACCGGCGTTGGTATAGCCGACAAGCGCGACGGTCAGCACCTCGCCTCTTTGGCGAGATTTGCGTTGGGTATTGCGCTGACGCTCGAGTTTTTTAAGCTGTTCTCTTAACGCCTTGACGCGTGTTGCAATCATTCGACGGTCAAGTTCGATCTGCTTTTCACCCGGACCGCCGGTTTTAGACAAGCCGCCTCTCTGACGTTCCAAGTGCGTCCAGCCTCTGACCAAACGTGTTGACAAGTGGGTCAGTCGAGCAAGTTCAACTTGCAGCCTGCCTTCCCGGGTCTTTGCTCTCTGACGGAAAATCTCCAAAATCAGATTGGTACGGTCAAGTACTTCGAGTCCGACGGCTTTTTCGATATTGCGCTGCTGCGCGGGAGATAAAGCGACATCAAAAATCAGCGCTTTTGCCCCAGCGGCAGCCGCTTCATTTTTGATTTCTTCAATTTTGCCGCTTCCGACAAAAGTTTTAGGATCCGGACGGTCGCGTTTTGCTTCAGTCAGACCTGCAACTTGGAAGCCGCAGGATGTCGCTAATTCTGATAATTCAAGCGCCGCGTCTCGATGAATTTCGCGGCCCACAATGACAGAGACGAGCCACACCTTTCCGGGTGTCTCGTCTCCCTTTTGATATTGATAATCCACTATACGGTTTCTGCTTCTTCAGTTCCCTGCTGTTCATTGCCCAGCGGTACGGCGCGAGCCGGAACAACAGTGCTAATAGCGTGTTTATAAACCATCTGAGTTACGGTGTTGCGAAGCAGAACAACATACTGGTCGAAAGACTCGATCTGGCCCTGCAGTTTGATACCGTTCACCAAGTAGATGGAAACAGGAATACGTCCCTTACGAAGACTGTTTAAGAATGGGTCTTGTAACAATTGCCCTTTTGTCATTGTTTTTCTCCAAACGGAAAATTCCGCTCATAAATTTGACTAAATTCTAGCTGCGGCACACCGAAATTGTTCTTTGTATTAATCATTTTGGGCGCACATTTAATTCTTCTGCACTTCTATGATCGAAGGACTCTTGTTGGGCGACAACCCCCTTGAGGGAGCTGTGTTTCCGCAGCAGATTCTCTTACTACAGTAACTATTTTAGCGGTAAATGCCCTTCGGAAAGATCATTGTTAATGCTTATTTGAGGCGCACAACGAGCAGCCTCCGGCAACAAACCGCCTTACGAAAATTCCCGCGCACGGCAGGAATTTCTCGATTAAGCCTTTGGGGCGTACGGATTTTTGTTCGTTCTAAATTCAATTCGGAGCGGTGTGCCCTCGAGTTTGAACTTGTCTCTGAACCATCCTTCCAGATATCGCCGGTAGCTTTCCGGGACATCCTGAAGTGCGTTGCCGTGAACCACAATGACAGGAGGATTCTGACCGCCCTGGTGTGCGTATCTCATCTTCGGACGTCCTCCGCCGGCTCTCGGCGGCAGCTGACGAGTCGTAGCTTCAATCAAAGCACGGGTCAGCTTCGGTGTGGAGAGCTTCATGAACGCGGCTGTGTGAGCATCGTTGACGGCATTCAGCAAGTGATGCAGACCGCGCTTTTCAAGCGCGGAGATATAAACGATCTTCGCCCAGCGTAAAAAGTGAAGCTTGCGTTCAAGCTCTTCCTTCACACGGCGTCTTTCGTAATCGTCCAAGCTGTCCCATTTGTTGACACCGACAACCAAGGCACGCCCGCTTTCCAGAATGTAGCCGGCAATGTTGGCATCCTGCTCGGCAATACCGGCGTGGGCGTCTAAAAGAAGCACAACCACGTTGGAACTTTCGATCGCCTGAAGCGTCTTAATAACGGAGAACTTTTCGATTGCCTCAAACACTTTGCCTTTGCGGCGCAGGCCAGCGGTATCGATCAAGGTGTAATCGCGATCCTTATATTGGAACTCGACCTCGATGGCGTCGCGCGTAGTCCCGGGCATGTCAAAAGCGATCAGGCGATCTTCGCCGATCAGCGCATTGATCAGCGTGCTCTTGCCTGCGTTCGGACGGCCGGCGATCGCAACTTTAATCTTGTGTTTGAAATCCTCTTCCTCATCGATTTCCTTTTCGGTCGGGAAGGGTTCAAGAACCAGATCCATCAAGGCTTTAACACCTTCGCCGTGTGCTGCGGAAATGGTGTAAGGCTCGCCTAAAGCCAATTCATAGAATTCAGCTTTAGCTGTTTCTGTTAAACCTTCGGCCTTATTGACGACGAGGTAGGTTTTCTTTCCGGATTCGCGCAGGTTCTGAGCGATTCTCTGATCCTGGGGCGTTAAACCGGCGCGGCCGTCAACAAGGAACAAGACGGCATCGGATTCGGTAATGGCCAACTGCGCCTGTCCGGTCATCTCTTTGACGATGCCTTCGGTGCGGATCGGTTCAAAACCGCCCGTATCGATGACTAAGTAAGGTTTATCGCCGATACGACCGTCGCCGTAATGACGATCTCGGGTAAGCCCCGGGAAGTCCGCCACTAAAGCGTCTCTAGAACGCGTCAGGCGATTAAACAAGGTCGATTTTCCGACATTCGGACGACCAACAAGCGCAATGACTGGAACCATAATTCTTATCTATTCGACAAATAAGCGACTTCGCCTTTACTGGTTTGGAAAATAGCGCCTGCACTGAAAGGCTGTGCCTGCGTTACGATCGGACCGCTCAAACGAACGCGCGCCATTTCTTCACCGGTTCTCGGTGAAAGAAAATGAACGTAACCGTCTTCGTCACCGACAGCCACAGCGCCCGGGAAAACGACCGGTGCGGAAACTCCGCGGTACAGCATGGTCTTATTAGACCAGCGCTGCTCACCGCTTTCGCGGTAGAACGCCTGAACTTCTCCATTGACGCTGACGGCATAAACGTTGTCTTCGTCAATAGCAGGACCGGCAACAGCGTCAATCTTCTGCGTCCATTTTGTCTGTCCGTTCGTGCTGTCAACACAGGTTACGGCGCCTTGGAAGGCGGCGGCGCAAACTAAGTTTTCGCTAAAGGCCGGGGCACCGACAACGTCAACCAGACGCTCGACTTCCGTCACACCCTTCGCTTGGGCGACCTGGAATTCAAACACCGGTTTACCGGAGGCAATATCCAAAATCACGATATGGCCGTTCGGCTGTCCGACTAACAAAAAGTTATCATGAGCCAGCATTCTTGTGGGTAAACGGACCGTCAAAGCGGGCTGACTCTTCTGATATGTCCACTGCAGTTCGCCGGAGGAAGCCTCAAATGCGGACACACGGGTGTCCATGGTGCGGGCAATGACCAGACCGTGAGAAACAACAGGCGGAGAAGCCAATTCCGTTGTCAGTTTCTTTTCCCAGCTGACCTTTCCTTCGGCATCCACGACTTCCAAATTACCGTCCCAAAGACCGACAGCTGTGACGTAGCCGTCAGAGCCGACACCGCCGGTAATGGGGCTGTCAAAAGAAACGGACCATTCGGTTTCACCGGTTCTGGCATTTAAACGCGTCAAGGTCTTGCCGCCGGCGGCAAACACCATATCGTCATATACCGCGGGAACTAAGAAGCCCTCAGCAGACGAAAGTCCTTTCGACCAAACTTCGGTCACTTCCATGCTCGGTGTGAAATTTACCAGCGGCATGGGTTCATGTTTAGGACTGGAACAAGCCGAAAGCAGAACTGCTGCAGCAACGGCAGCCGCAATCTTGAGTTTTGTACTCATGAGTTATTCCTTGGGTAAAGAATTTAATTTGATTTCGATGACACCGACCAACGGATTGGTCATAGGAGCATGGCGCAAGGCGTCTTCCCAGCTTTTACGAGCGGCAGCGGCATCGCCTTTGGCAAGATAAAGGTCGCCCATACGGTCATAAACCGGAACTTCTTCGCCCTTGGCGTCTTTAACCGCGTTGAGAACTGCCAAGCCCTGATCGTATTTACCTTCATCGAGATAAACACCGGCCAAGCGGACGGAAGCAAGCGGTTTGAGTTCAGGATACTTATCAGACTCTACAATCCACTTGAGCGCTTTTTCAGCTTCTGCATATTTACCGGCGGTTTCAGCGTTATGCGCGGCAAGCAGAGCACCCATCCCGGCGTAGGTCGTCGATGCGTAGCTTTCATGAAGACGACCGGCGATCGCCTGTACGCGAGCCTCATCCTTCATATTGCTTGCCTGAATCATCTGAGCATACAGAACACCGGCGTCTGTGGATTCTTTCATCTGATACCAGCGCCAGCCTTGAAAACCGGCAGCGCACAAGCAGGCGACCGTCACAACGGTCAAAATTAGGTTGCCCCATTTCTCCCACCAAGCCTTAATCTCGGCAAGGGACTCTTGTTCTTCTAAGTCATAGGCCATGTAAAGTATCTCCCGGTCTATTTAAAGGTTCTAATTTCAATTCTTGAAAAAGAAGTAAAACGGAAGGGGACGCCGGTCCCCTCTTCTTCTTAAACGTGCTGTCCGAGGAACGAGATCGCTTCATCGATCGTGAGCGTCTTCTGTTCACCGTAACCCTCGAGGTTTTCACGAAGTGCCTTGAGACCGACCTTGCCGGCGGCGGCTTCATCAGCTCCGATCACCAGTGCATAAAGAGCCCCGGAAGCATCAGCACGCTTCATCTGGTTGCCGAACTTCATGCTGCCGCTGTGGATGATCGCGGCAATATCGGCATCTCTGAGCCTTTCTGCGGCGGAAAGTGCGTTGAGGTACAGCGCCTTATCCCAAACGACATAGACATCGCATTCTCTGGATTCGGGTTTAACACCGCATTCTTTCATCAACTCGAGCACGCGTTCAATGCCCATCGCAAAACCGCAGGCAGGAGCGTCTCGGCCTCCGAGCATTCCGATGAGCGGGTCATAACGGCCGCCGCCGCAGATCGTACCCTGAGCGCCAAGCTTATCGGTGACCCATTCGAAAACTGTGAGATTGTAGTAGTCAAGACCGCGAACCAATCTCGGGTTCACAACATAATCGATGCCTTCGGCTTTCAGAATCGCTTCTAAATCCGCAAGGAATTGTTTGGATTCTTCGCTCAAGGAGTCATAGAGCTTCGGCGCATTATTGACCAAGTCCTGCATGTCGGGGTTCTTGGTGTCGAGAATGCGAAGCGGGTTGGAATAAAGACGACGTGTCGCATCTTCATCCAGGACATCTTTGTGCGCTTCGAAGTATTTGATCAACACTTCTCTGTAGGCCTTACGATCTTCGAGCTGGCCTAAGCAGTTGAGTTCAAGACGAACGGGAGCGATTCCGAGACGCTTCCAAAGGCGGTTCAGCATTAAAAGCTGTTCGGCGTCCGTATCCGGGCCTTTGAAGCCCATTGCTTCCATACCAAACTGATGGAACTGACGATAACGGCCTCTCTGGGGACGTTCGTGACGGAACATCGGGCCCATGTACCAAAGACGCTTCGGTCCTTCGTAAAGAAGGTTGTGTTCAATACAGGCGCGAACGACAGAAGCCGTGTTTTCCGGACGCAGAGACAATTCGTCGCCGTTTAAGGAATCCACGAAGGAATACATTTCTTTTTCAACGATATCAGTCACTTCACCGATTCCGCGTTTGAACAGACGGGTCTGTTCGACGATCGGTGTACGAATATGCTGATAACCGTAGAGTTTTGCCAGAGAGGAAGCTTCTTTTTCAAAGAAGTGCCAAAGAGGGGCATCTTCCGGCAGCATGTCGCTCATGCCGCGAATTGCCTGAATCTTTTCAATCGCCATTATTGTTCCTTCGCATTTTGGTAATTTTTCTGGACGTATTCTTCGATAAGCGAATGAAACTCTTCGCTCATCTTCGGCCCTTTCAGAGAACCCCATTTCTTGCCGTCGATAAAGACGGGAGAAACCGGGGCCTCGCCTGAGCCGGGCAGAGAAATACCGATGTTTGCATGACGGCTTTCTCCCGGACCGTTCACGACACAGCCCATCACCGCCACATTCATGTTTTCAACACCCGGATTATGCTTGCGCCAATCCGGCATTCTCAACTTAATAAAATCCTGAGTTTCTTTCGCCAGCTCCTGGAAGAGACAGCTGGTGGTACGTCCGCAGCCCGGGCAGGAAACGACCTGAGGTGTGAAGTTTCTCATTCCAAGTGCCTGCAGGATCTCGCAGGCTAACTCAACTTCGGCTGTACGAGACTGGCCCGGTTCCGGTGTCAGCGAAACACGGATCGTATCTCCGATATTTTCCAGCAGGAGCACGGAGAGGGCCGCGGTTGTGGAAACCGTACCTTTGAGCCCCATTCCGGCTTCGGTCAACCCCAGATGCAGAGGATAAGCACAGCGAGCCTTGAGCTCGCGGTAAACCGCGATCAAATCTTTGACGCCGCTCACTTTCGCAGAGATGGCCACCTGAGAAGGTTTCATGCCGAGCTCAACCGCTCGATCCGCGTTCTCAACAGCGCTTCTTACTAAGGCCTCCCGCAGCACTTCTTTCGCGTCAAGCGGCTTTTCAAGCTTTTGGTTTTCCGACATCATGCAGGCCAACAGATCTTGGTCGAGCGAGCCCCAGTTGACGCCGATTCTGACCGGTTTGTCGTACTTCTTCGCGAGCTCAACCATTGTGCGGAAGTTTTCTTCCTGCTTGTCGCCTTTTCCGACGTTGCCGGGATTGATTCGATATTTAGAGAGCGCCTCAGCGCATTCCGGATACTCCGTCAGCAGCTTATGGCCGTTGTAATGAAAGTCCCCGACAAGCGGAACAAAGCAGCCGGTTTCGTCCAGCCTTCTGCGAATTTCAGGGATTGCTTTTGCGGCCGCAGGGGTATTGACCGTAAGACGAACAAGCTCGCTTCCTGCTTGAGCGAGCTCTAAAACTTGTTTAGTCGAGGATTCGACATCGGCCGTGTCCGTGTTCGTCATGGACTGAATTACTACGGGCCGGCCGGCGCCGATCTCAACGATATTGTCTTTCCAGCGGACAATCATCGGTTCTTTTTGTGAAGAAGACATTCGTTATTTCTGAACCAAAGTAAACACAGTGGATGTTGCGCGATTATTGATATTCAGATCAACGGGCGCGCCGTCAACTTTCACAAAGCCCTTGGCACGATTGCCGACGGAGACTTTGAAAGGATACGGAACTTCGTAATCACGAGTTTCACCGCTCTTTAACTGTGCATTGTGAACCAGCTTCTTGTCCTGATAAACACCGAACCAGCATTCACCGCCTTCGGCACCGATCGTCACTTTATACATTCCGTTGGCGGATTTCGGAACCACGAGATCCCAGCGGCCTTCGGCTTCGTTATGAGTCAGCGCCAAGGGCTTGGCAGAGGTCGTCACGGCAGGAGCTGCCGCGGAAGCGGCCTTCTTAGCTTCCTCAGCTAAACGCTTTTCTTCGGCGACTTTAGCTGCGGCTGCTGCCTCAGCTTCTTTTTGAAGTTTTTCTTTCAAAGCGGCATCCCGATCAGCCTGTGTCTGAGCTTCTGCTGCGGCAGGAGCCGGCGCAGCAGCTGCGAGCTGAGGAGCCGGTTCAACCGTTGTATTAGAAACCAAAACTGGAACGGCTTCAGGAGCCTTGGCAAGCTCAGAAGCCGGAGCAGATGCTTCAGCGCTCTGGGAGGCTTCTGCCTGAGGAGCTTCGGCAGCTTTTTCGGTTTTTTGACTCATGTAGTAGTTGTAGCCGATCCAGCCCAATGCGATCACAACCGCTAAGAAAAGCAGGCCGGCAATAAATTTACCGACGAAGTTTTTCGGCTGAGCGTCGTGATAAGGAGCGAGCTCCTGAGTCGTGCGGCGGATAAAGGTACGAGGATCTTTATCGTCCGGAGCTAATGCCGCGTTAAAGAGCGAAATGATCTTGGCTTCATCGACGCCTAACAAACGGGCGTAGCTGCGCAGGTGAGCGCGGGCGTAAACCGGTGTTGGGAAAACTTTGTAGTTATCCGACTCCAATCCTTCTATCTGATCCGGTGAAATTCTCAGCTGAGAAGACACCTGATCAATACTCAATTCTTTATTTTCACGGGCAATGCGCAGCAGACCGCCGTAAGTCGTCGCTTCGAACGGCTGGTCTTTGGCTTCCTGGTTGACATTATTCTCAGACATTTTTCTCGCCTCCTGTTGCTTTTGCCGGGCTCTTTGAAATCTCTTTAATGATTATCTCGCGATTTGCTCTCTTTTCTGCGAGCTTAGTACGGTCTTTAATTTCCCCGGCCAACTGACCGCAGGCCGCATCGATATCGTCGCCGCGGACCTTTCTAACGGTAGTGACAATACCTGCCCCGTTCAGTCGGTCGGCAAAAGCTTTGACCGCTTCGGGCTTACTGCGTTCAAGACCGGATCCCGGGAAGGGATTAAAAGGGATCAAGTTGAACTTGCAGGGAATGTCCTGAACCAAAGTAATCAGTTCCTTGGCCTGTGCGAGTGAATCATTCACGCCGCCGATAAGAATATATTCAAAAGTGATGAAATCTCTCGGGGCATGTTCCAAATAACGCTTGCAGGCCGCAAGCAGCTGCTCGAGCGGATGCTTGCGGTTGATCGGCATGATCTTGTCTCTAAGCTCATTGTTTGGAGCATGGAGACTTACTGCCAATGCGACCGGACACTGTTCGGCAAGCTTATCCATCTGCCTGACCAGGCCGGAAGTGGAGACGGTAACGCGGCGACGGGATAAGCCGTAGGCGTTATCGTCGAGCATCAGTTTCAGGGACGGGATGACAGCATCCAAATTCTGGAGCGGTTCACCCATACCCATCATGACAACATTGGAAATTACTCTTTCGTTTTCATCGGTGATGTCGAGATCTTTTCTTAAGGTGTGTTCGGCATGCCAAAGCTGACCAATAATTTCCGATGCTTTCAAATTACGGTTAAAGCCCTGCTTGCCCGTCGAACAAAACAGACAGTTCATTGCACAGCCAGCCTGAGAAGAGACACAAAGCGTGCCGCGGCCGTCCTGAGGAATGTAAACCATCTCAACGGCGTTGCCGTTGCCGACATCAAGCAGCCACTTACGAGTTCCGTCAGCGGCGGTTTTATCTCGAATAATTTCGGGCCCCCGAATCTCAGCAACCTTCTCAAGTTTGGCTCGAAAGGACTTGGCGAGATCCGTCATTTCAGAAAAATCGCGTGCTCCGCGGCGATGAATCCAACGCTCAAGCTGTTTCGCACGGAAAGGTTTCTCTCCGAGATCTTCACAAAACTTCTTCAGCCCCTCGGCGTCAAATCCAAGGAGGTTCACTTTTTGAGGCAACTTTTCTTCTGTCATGATCGGGTTTTATCCCCGCTTGCGCGGGGATATTCTTTACGTCGCTAACTAAACTACAGGCGCGGTCGATTAACGGCCGGCGTAGATGTCCATCTGCGGGAAGAAGAAAGCGATTTCAACAGCAGCTGTTTCGGGGCTGTCGGAGCCGTGAACAGCGTTAGCGTCGATAGACTGAGCGAAATCGGCTCTGATGGTGCCCTTGGCAGCCTTCTTCGGGTCAGTAGCGCCCATGAGTTCACGATTCTTCATGATGGCATTTTCACCTTCGAGAACCTGAATCTGAACGGGACCGGAAACCATGAAGTCAACCAGATCTTTGAAGAAGGGGCGTTCACGGTGAACAGCGTAGAAAGCTTCGGCTTCCTGACGGGAAAGCCACTTCATTTTGGAAGCAACAATCTTGAGGTTGTTGGATTCAAAGCGGGAGTAGATCTGACCGATAACGTTTTTGGCAACTGCATCGGGTTTAATAATCGAAAGTGTGCGTTCAATAGCCATTTCAATCTCTTAAAAACGAATAAAAGTAAAAAATAGAAATGCGGAGGATTCCGCACTTCTTTTGTCTACAAGACAATCGGTTGATTTTATCATGCAGGGAGATTGGACTAAGGCTTTACGAGAGGCTGAAACGCCTGATTACTTAGTTTTCTGTCGAGCATTTTCTCCTGCAGCCGGTCACGGCGCAGGTGTATTCGAGGGTTTGAAACGATAGGTCAAGCTGAGCAGGATCAGGTTAATCACGGCAACCACGATGAATGTTTCCCAGCCGGAAGAGACGAGCTCTGAAGCGCGATGCTGCCAGATCATTTTCGGGACTTCAATAAAGATGACGGCGGCAAATGCGGCCGGAAGGATAATCGCGAAACGCAGTGCTTTGAGGGTTAGAAGTTTACTTTCGATATAGAAGCTTCTGGCAAACCAAATCGAAGGAAAAATGAAAAGCAAATAAATCGCGGCCGCCGCCTTAACAAAGGTATAGGCATGAATCATCAACCCCCCGTTAACGGATGCTATATCGTGCACTACCCAAACCAAGAAGGCCAGCATGCCGGGTTCAAACAGCATAATCAAAGACAAAATCAAAACGGCAGAAACCGGAAGTCTCGGACGATGGATCTTTAACTGCCGCGCCAGCCATAATGAGCAAAACAGCATCACGGTTGTTGCAATCAGTGTGCGGACAGTTATAAGAAATTCCATGCGTTCACTCCTATTTCTTCTCTCGATCTTTTTTCGGCTGGTGGCTAATCGGGTAATTATCCGCTACCTTCGGACTCATTCTCAGGTAGGCAGTGATCAACATGAGCACTGCGATGTAGGCAGCCATCGTATAGCCGGCCGGCACGGCGACGGTAAACCCATGCGCGCCCAAAATAATGAGCGGAAGAATGCCTGCTGCCAGCACGATGAAGAAGGCAGAGGTCCACATAATTCGCAGAGCGCGAATCAGACTCTCGCGGTTGTGACGGATATACAGCAGCCATGAAGCAAAAATACTCTGACCGATAGCAACCAAAATACAAATTATTGCGAGCGCCACATAAAGCTGATCAAGTGTTGCCATCTTATTGATCGTCCCAAAGAGCATCGAAATGCTCGGAGACTCATAATTCGCGCTTGTAAAGCTCAGCCACAAAGAAGGGATGATATCTCGGATCAAACTGATCGAAAGCAGCGGCAGTCCGATAAACAAAACGACAATGCAAAGGGCCAGTCCCCAAGTCGAGATGCCTTGGCCCTTGGTTTTAACGACATAGGTCGGAAACCAGACGCAAAAGCCCAATGCAAACAAAAAAGCAAACCAGTACTCAAATACTCCGCTTTCTTCCACTCTCTTTCTCCTTAGTTTTATTTGTTTATTAGTTGCTGAATGTTTTTCCAGCGGCCTCAGAATACTTTACGTAAATACCCACGCTTAAGGCAAGTACCAGCGACAAGCATAAAAACGGTAGGTCTTCTTTGGCAAGATTTGCTCCGAAAGATCCGAAAAGCAGGTACGGCGCGGCCGCCTGAGAAAGCAAATTTAAGAGGTAGCCGAGGCCCGTGAAAAGCAGAACCAAATTTATCGTTCCGCGGGAGCGGCTTTCAACGATGAGGTAAGCCGCATACAAAAAAGAGATGATGGCTCCGGTCGACAGCCCCCAGGTCATCCAGGATAAGGTCAGCACGGAAGCCACACCCCATGCCGCAAAAGGCAGTATGGTGTTGTTTAACTCGGCGTTGTTTACGTAAGTGAGGACGGGCAGCAGGATCATCAAAATAGAAGCCGAAAACGCCAGTCCGAAACTTAAATCTTTTTTGAAAAATTTTAAGGCGAAGGCCGGCACCAGAATGATGAGCAGCAGCTCCGCCAAAATTTTGACAAACAGAATTACGATCTGAATAACCAAAGGCGTCATTTCCGTCAAATCATCGGCTCTTCGGATCGAGCTTCTTGCTCAGCCTCTTCAGTCATTCCGCCGATTTCGATTTCATCGATTTCGTCGACTTTTACCGGTTTAGGACCCGGTTCAAAAACGGCAATGCTCTCGACGTGTGCAGTGTGAGGGAACATATTCATCACACCGGCAGACAGCAGTTTCCAGCCCCCTTCCCTAACGAGCAGCGCAGCATCGCGGGCCAGCGTGGCCGGATTGCAGGAAACATAGACCAGACGTGCAGGACGTTTGTCCGTTTCGGCGAGTGAGCGGCAAAGTGCCATTGCGCCTTCGCGGGGCGGGTCGATAAGAACTCGATCTACACCGCCGAGCTTATTCCAAACGGCATCCCAATCGTCCAGTGTCCAGTCAAACAGATTACGAGCCTCAAATTCGGTCTTATCCGCGAGGTTATTGTCTTTAGCGCCCGCGCGTGCACGTTCGACCAGCTCGGAGCTGCCTTCAATACCAAGAACTTTCGCTGTTCTGGTTGCCAGCGGCAGCGTAAAGTTGCCGAGCCCGCAGAAGAAATCGATGACCTTAGACGAGGGTTCAAGATGCAGCAATCGAAGCGCTCTAGTCACCATCACTTCGTTCAAGCGATGGTTTACTTGTGTAAAGTCTGTAGGTCTAAAGACGACTTCCACACCGGTTTCCCGATGGTGCAGTTTCAAGCGAGCAGCGTTTTCGGGATCCATCGGATAAATGGAGTCCGGGCCTTTTGGCTGATACCAAAAATCGACGCCATAGTTCTTCTGGAACTGTCTGAGCTTTGCTTCATCGTCGGCAGTCGGTTTTTCTAAAACACGCAACACTAACGCCAGTGCTTCATCGGTCACGGCCAATTCAATCTGAGGAAGCTTCTTGCGCAACGATAAAGAATTAATGAGTTCACGGAGCGGCACCAGCAGATCGCTGACACGCTTGGGCAGGATTTCGCAGCTCTTCATGTCTGCGATAAAGCTCGAACGCTTTTCATGGAAGCCGACCAGCACGGTTCCTTTTTTTGCGACTTCACGCACGGACAAACGAGCGCGGTGGCGGTATCTCCATGCAGAGCCATAGATCGGTGCCAGCACCTGCTCGGGGCGAACCCTGCCGATATGCCACAAGGCGTCCATCAAAACCTTTTGTTTCATCGCAACCTGAGCATGCGCTTCGAGGTGCTGCATGGCACAGCCGCCGCAGCTGCCGTCCTTGACGCCGAAATAAGGACACTTCGGCAAAACGCGAAGCGGAGACTCCTTATAGATTTCGGTGGTCAGTCCTAATTCAAAGGAAGGTTTGCTGCGGTAGACCTCGTATTCAATTTTTTCTCCGGGGAGCGCCCCTTCGATGAAAACGACCTTACCGTCGCGGCGTGCGACACCACGGCCTTCCTGATCCAAGGACTCAATAACGGCGACATACTTTGCCCGTTCTTTTTTAGCTCGTGCCATGAATTTTCCTAACTTCTAACTTAGCGCTTTTGGAGCATTGTAAGAGGATCAATCGGTTTGCCGTTTTTGCGTATTTCAAAATGGACACGGGGAGAAACATCCGTCGTTCCCATCACGGCAATCGCCTGTCCTTTGCGAACCTGATCGCCCTGTTTTACCGTGATCGATTTCACGCGGCCATAGACAGAAACGCAGCCGTCCTTATCGCGAATCATTACGACCTTGCCGTAGCCCTGTACCTGGCCGTCAAAAAGTACCGTACCGTTCACAGCGGCGTGGACCTTTTCTCCTTCGGAGCCGGCGATATCGATACCTTTATTCATACCGCCGAAATTTTGAATAATCTTTCCGGAAGCCGGCCAGCCGTAGGTGCCGTTGGCACTGCCGACAGAAGTGCTTGAAGAAGCCGCCTGCGTATTACTTGCAGAAGCGGCAGGAGCAGCACTTGAAGAAGTCGAGGACTTCGCAGAGCTGCTCGAGCTTGTCTGCGTCTTAGTATTGGCTTCTACTCTGCGAATATTGGCATCTGTTGAAGAAGACACGGACAAGCGGAGTTTCTGACCGACCAATAGGTGGGACGGATTCGTCAAGTGGTTTTCGCGTGCGACCACGGCAGGATCGAGACCATAACGGGAGGAAATCGCATACAGCGTGTCTCCGGGCTTAACGGTATAGACGGAAGCCGTCGCTGAACCGTCGGATATCGGGGCATTGCCTCCGGTAAACGAACAGCCGGCCATCAGCGAAGCAAACACCATCGGCCAAAGATACTTACTGCAATTCATAACTCCTCCATGAGCCTCTTTTATTTCTTTACCGAACAGATTTTAAGTAAAAAGACTTCAATCGTCAGAACAAATCAAATTATTCTCAGGACTGAAAGCTGTTACACCAAGCGCGAACGGTATCCAACATCCCGTAATTGGTCATATCCACTTGGAGCGGCGTCATGCTGACGTAGTTGTGCGATGTGGCCCAAAAATCGGTGCCCTGAGTGCTGTCGCGGGCATCACCGGCGGCACCGAGCCAATAAATTGTCTCGCCTCGCGGGTTAACCTGCTCGATCACGGACTGAGCTGCGTGACGACGGCCAAGGCGTGTCACGACTAATCCGGAGAGCTGGTCAATCGTTGTATTGGGAATATTGACATTCAGCAGGAACGGTGCGGGAAGCGGATTTTTAATAAAGTTGTCCACAATATACTCAGCGACCTCCGCGGCGGAATCCAAACAGGACCAACCCGAATGCACTTGAGAAAAAGCAAAGGACGGGCAGCCAAATAAAAAGCCTTCCATCGCGGCTGCAACAGTACCGGAATAAAGCACATCGTCGCCCATATTTTGTCCGCAGTTGATGCCGCTTAAAACGATATCGGGTTTTTGGGGGAGTAAACCGGTTAAAGCAATGTGAACACAATCTGAGGGTGTGCCGTTCACAAAGAAAACATTTTCCTGAACCTGACGAACGGAAAGCGGACGGTTAAGCGTTAAAGAATTGCTGGCGCCGCTGTGATTTTGCTCGGGCGCTACTACTGTGACATTGCCGAATCGGCGAATACGACGAGCGAGTTCCTGAATGCCGGGGGCTAAGTAACCGTCGTCGTTTGAAATCAAAATGTTCATCGCTTCCTCAAAGATAGCCGAAGTGTTCAGCCCTCAATTATCGCGATTTTCCGAGATCTTATCCAATGCCACGCGCGCAGAGCGAGGACCGAATACGGGAAAGTATTTTTGAGGAGCTCCGAAAAGGCAAAAGCCGTAGGTTTACTGAATCACTACGGCTGCACATCAATGTCGGCAATCGGCCGACGAAATTTTTAGTCCTGTCGAAAAGTTAGGCAGTCGCCTTAGACAAGGTCATTCCTGCAGATACAGTAACGACTTTTTGCTTCTTCTCTTTTTTCTCAGACTTTTTAGCAAGGGAGATCAATTGGAGAGAAGCCCCGGCTAATAAAAGACGAGTTTTCATCGGAAGAGATTCAGGCATTTAGTCCTCAAAGGTTGTTATGAAATCACCTTCCAATTTAGTAACTTAATATGACAGCTTTATGACAAAAATGACATAAATTTCAAAATTAAGTGTTTATCCTTAAACACTTACCATGACGCGGAAACCTCTTTTTTCAAGTTTATCTCGAATTTTACAAAGAGACTCCTTGTCCGCCTTTTTTAACCCTGCAGCCGGAGTGTCGCGATCAAGGGTATAAATCATTACCTCCCGAGGCTTGATTTCTTCGAGCACGTCAATCCAGGGATTTACAAACTCGTCTATCGTATTATCCACAGACTGCCCTTCAAACTCGCCTTTCATGAACATCGTCTGGATAATCGGACGAACCGGCATATTTTTAAGCTTTTCGATGACTTCTTTTACGTCGTACTTGGCGTTCGGACGATCAATCCGCCTGATGTAGTCCGCGTTCACGGTATCGAGTTTCATAATCGGGTTGTCCACTTTTGCTAAAGCTTTAACTACTCTGTCGCGAGCCAGAAATGTGGAATTGCTTAAGACGCTGATTTTAGCGTTGGGAAAATAACGATCTCGAAGTTCAATCGTATCGTCAATGATGAGGTAAAAATCAGGGTGAGAAGTCGGTTCTCCGTTTCCGGCGAACGTAAAGACATCGGGTACGACTCCTGTTTTCTGCAGATAAATGAGTTTCTTTTCTAACGCAGTACGGACTTCTTCGCGCGTAGGCAATTTGCGCTTAGCATCGTGATCTTTATTAAAGCCGCATTCACAGTACACGCAGTCAAAAGAACAGACTTTAGCTTCAGCCGGCAAGAGATTGATACCTAAAGAAGTGCCTAAGCGTCTGGAATGAACCGGCCCGAAGATTGGTGAAGGAAAAAGAATACAAGCCATGCTGAATTCCTCCGTAACAGCCGCAGAAAACAAAAAGGTTGTCGCTTGGACAACCTTTCGAGAATTTGTGGTCGGGGCGGCGGGATTCGAACTCGCGACCCCTTGCACCCCATGCAAGTGCGCTACCAGGCTGCGCTACGCCCCGACTCAAGAACCGTGATATTACACGATTTTTTTTAATTGTGCAAAAACTCTTCGATTTTTTCCAAGTTATAGACGACAGAATCAAATTCGTCCCAATCGATTTCCGGCTGAGCAAACGCTCCGGCCCCATCAAAACCGGGTAGATAAGCTTCCGGAAGCTGCGGCGCCGAAGCGCCGGCTTTTGCTTCCCTGTCTTCTTTATTCAAAATTTCTCTTGCCGCATCAATACGATAGCCTTCTCCGTAGAGCAACTCCCGTATTCTGCGGGCAATCAAAATATCTTTTGCGCGGTAAGCACGCTGGCTGCCGCGCTTCATCGGTCTGAGCTGAGAAAATTCTTTTTCCCAAAACCTCAGGACATAATCTTTTACACCACAAAGTGAGCTCGCTTCCCGAATCGGAAAATACCTTTTCGAAGGTATCGGCGGCAATTCAGGAAGCTTTTTCTTTCTGGGCATCCGCTATCAAGCCTTTTGGCGGAGGTTGTAATCGATAAAGTCCGTCAGTTTCTTGGAAGGATGAAAGTAGACATCCAAACGGGTCGGAGCGTCAAACCATTCCTTGGCCTCCGGGTCAAAGAACATTTTGTATGCTCTGCCGCAGATTTCAAACCTGCCGAGTGTCGTGAGTTTTACCTCTTCTCCGGTTGCTAAAACATCCGAAATGGTCTGGAAAAACTGAGTCACAAAAACTCGAGACATCTCGCGGCTGAAACCGAGCTCCTCGAAAAGAACTTCTTCGAGCGTGCTGCGGTTCATTGTGTTCTTATCCCCAAGCAACTCTTTGACGAGTTCAAAATTGTCAGGACCAATGTTTGCCATGACTTCCCCTTAATCTCTCAAGACTGCGCCCTCTTTAGCGAGGGCTTCTACCACAGCGGCGACGGCCTCGTCAGCCTCTTCTTCAGAAAGCTGAGCATCCGGACGCTGGAGCAACATGTTAAACGCAAGGCTCTTCTTCCCTACATTAGCACCATCCTGAGGTTTGTAAAGATCAAAGAGTTTGAAAGATGACAAACTCAGCAGGCGCGGATCTTTCTTCGCGGCCTTGCGAACGGCGTCCATCAGTTTCTGAACCGGAACTGCATCGTCAATAAACACGGCGACGTCGCGGGACATCGGCTGGAACTTAGACAGGCTGCGGTTGACCGGAACTCCGACATCAAGAAGCGCTTCTTCCTTGAGCTCGAAGACGACCGGAGAATGCGGCAGCTCATACTTATGAGCGAGCTCGGGATGAAGCTCTCCAATAAATCCGATTTCTTCGCCGTCGAGATAAACAGTAGCGGCGCGTCCCGGATGGAGTGCAGGATGGTTAGATTTTTCAAAGCGGAGGTTGCGGCCCGGAAGCAGCATCTCAACCGCACCCTTCAAGTCGAAGAAGTCAAAGTTTCTAGCCTTCTCTCCCCACTGAGCCGGGCGAGCTGAGCCGTATACCAGAGCGGCAAGATGCAGCGGCTGATACACGCCTTCAACGGCAGCGTCGGAGCCCTTAACGGAGGGATCACGTCTGAAGATACGGCCTAATTCAAACAAGGCTGCTCTGTCGGCTTTACGATTGAGGTTGTACTTAAGACGATCCACCAAGCCGGAGATCAGCTGTGTTCTCATGACAGCCATCTGGGAAGCGATCGGATTCAAAACTTTAATCGGATCCTTAACTTCGGCAAAGTCTGCTTCCGCTTCTTCACTGATGAAGGAGTAGTTAATCAGCTCCTGGAATCCTAAGCCGGCCATCTTCTTGCGAAGTTCATGACGGTCGAGTTTGGCTTCAGGACGTTCGAGCATGGCTACGCGAGCCAGCGGAGGAATTTCCGTCAGGTTCTGATAACCGTAAAGGCGAGCAACTTCTTCGATCAGGTCTTCTTCAATCTCGATGTCAAAGCGATAGCTCGGAGCATCCACAACGAATGTGTCTCCTTCTTTCTTGAAAGAGAAGCCTAAGCGAGTAAAGCACTCGGCCATTTTGTCGTCGGAGATATCTGCACCGATAACTTTTCTGCAGCGGTCAGCTCTCATGCGAACGGGCTCGCGAACCGGAAGCTCTTCAATTTCGTCGACAACCGGACCAACCTTCGTTTCAGAGGTACCGCAGATCTCGAGAATCAGTCGAGTGATATATTCCATATGGTCCACGTTGGACTGGAAATCCACCCCGCGCTCGAAGCGATAAGCAGCGTCCGTGGAGAAGTTTAATTTTCTGCAGCGGCCTTGAATGGCTTTGGGCCACCAGAAAGCAGCCTCAATAAAGACATTTTTCGTGTCTAATGAAACAGCAGCATGATCGCCGCCCATGATGCCGCCGATGGCTTCAATACCGTTGTTATCGCTAATCACACCAAAGTACGGATCGATATCAACAGTCTGACCGTTAAGGAGTTCGGCTTTCTCACCTTCTTTACCCCAGCGAACGGTCAGAGGACCGTCAAGCTTATCGAGGTCAAAAATATGAGTCGGACGGCCGAGCTCGAGCATGACGTAATTGGAAATGTCCACCAATGCAGAAATCGAACGCTGCCCGGAACGCTCCAGACGGTCCTTCATCCACTGAGGAGTCGGAGCCTTAGCATTGACGCCGCAGACCACACGGCCGGCGAAGCGTCCGCAAAGATCCGGAGCTTCATTGCGTACTTCGTGAACGCAGTCACAGGTAGCCGGAACCGGAGAGAAATCCGGGAGGGAAAGCTCGGCACCGGTCAGCGCTCTCAAATCACGGCCGACACCGATCACGCTTAAAGCGTCACCGCGGTTCGGAGTTGCTTTGACTTCAATCTTCTTGTCGTCAAGACGTTCGTAGACGCGAATGTCTTCACCGACAGGGGCGTCTTCCGGAAGAATCCACAGACCGGAATGATCTTCGCTGATGCCTAATTCTCTGCTGGAGCAAAGCATACCGTTGCTCTCGACACCGCGGAGTTTGGCCTTTTTAATCTTAAAGTCGCCCGGAAGCACGGCGCCGATGGTAGCGCACGGAACCTTGACTCCGGCTCTAACGTTCGGAGCACCGCAGACGATTTGCACAGGTTCCTCTTTACCGATATCCACCGTGCAGACATGCAGTTTGTCTGCATTCGGATGCTGTTCGCAGGTCAATACCTGAGCAACGACCACACCGGTGAAGGCCGGCGCAATCGGTTCTGCGCCTTCGATTTCCAGGCCGCCCATCGTCAGGGTTTCGCACAGCTCATCGCTGCTGAGGGCAGGATTGATGTAATGGCGCAGCCACTCTTCTGAAAATAACATTTTTATCCTTTCGCCGATTAGTTGAACTGTTTGAGGAAGCGGAGGTCGCCTTCGAAGAAAAGACGAAGGTCATCGATTCCGTAGCGGAGCATGGTCAGTCTTTCGAGGCCGGAACCGAAAGCAAAACCGATGTAGCGTTCCGGGTCTAATCCGAAGTTTCTGACCACATTCGGATGGACTTCACCGGAGCCGCTGATTTCCAGCCATTTTCCCTTTCTCGGGCCGCTGGTGAACATCATGTCCACTTCAGCGCTCGGTTCAGTGAACGGGAAGTAGCTCGGACGGAAACGAACGATTAAGTCGTCCGTTTCAAAGAAACGCTTCAGGAAGTCAACGTATACGCCCTTCAAGTCGGCAAAACTGATGTTTTCGTCGATCCAAAGACCTTCGACCTGATGGAACATTGGAGAGTGCGTTGCGTCAGAGTCCACACGATAGGTTCTTCCGGGAGCGATAACTTTAATAGGCGGCTTATGCTGACGGGCATAGCGAACTTGCATCGGAGAGGTATGCGGTCTCAACGGAAGCTGCTTGCCGGTTTCATCCTTCATGTCAACGTAGAACGTATCCTGCATACTGCGGGCCGGATGATTAGGAGGATTATTCAGGGCTGTAAAGGTGTACCAGTCGTTTTCAACTTCAGGGCCGTCGGCAACATCAAAGCCGATGGTTTTAAAGATTTCTTCAACGCGCATCCAGGTTCTCATGACCGGATGAATACCGCCGTTGCCGAATGTGCGGCCCGGCAATGTGATATCGACCGATTCAGAGGTCAATTTACGGTTAAGTTCTTCGCGGACCAAAGCTTCGCGTCGATTATTGAGCAGCGTTTCGACTTCACGTTTGGCTTTATTGATTTCGGCTCCGCGAGCGCGTTTTTCTTCGATGGACAGTTTTGCCATCCCCTTCAGCAATGCTGTCAAAGAACCGTTTTTGCCGAGATAGACAGCTTTCGCGTCTTCCAGGGCTGCCGGCGTTGCGGCCTGATCAAAAGCCTCTTTGGCAGATTGAATGATTAGACTGAGATCTTCCATATTGGGTCAGTTGGATTTTTAGTAACCTGAAAAAACAAAAGCCTGGCATATCAAACCAGGCTTTTGTAGGTATTTTAGCAGTTTCAAAGCACTGAAATCGGCTTGAAACCTGCGTGTCTGAAGCTAATTAAGCAAGGCTAGCCTTAGCTTTGGCAACAACAGCGGCGAAACCTTCTTTATCGAAGATGGCCATGTTGGACAGAACTTTACGGTCGAGTTCAATACCGGCTTTCTTGAGGCCGTTCATGAACTGGCTGTAGTTCATGCCGTTGGCACGAGCACCGGCGTTGATACGAGCAATCCACAGACGGCGGAATACACGTTTCTTGTTGCGGCGATCGCGGTATGCGTACTGACCGGCACGCATAACTGCCTGCTTAGCGACACGATAAACATTATTGCGGCGAAGGGTAAAGCCCTTGGACAGCGCAAATACTTTCTTATGACGGGCACGAGCCGTTACACCACGTTTTACTCGGGGCATCTTATTCTCTCCTCTAAATTAAGCGTAAGGCATCATCGCGCGGATTTCTTTTTTATCCGACTCGCTGATGGTTAACATGCCGCGCAGGTGACGTTTGTTCTTCGTCGTGCGCTTGGTGAGAATATGACGCTTGGTAGCGTGTGCACGCTTGATGGAGCCGCCGGAGCGAACTTTAAAACGCTTGCTCGCAGCTTTTTTAGTTTTCATCTTGGGCATTTTGCCTAAGTTCCTTTTATTAGATGATTGCAGGCGCCCTCAGACACTGAGGATCTTGTTCAGCCTGGTTTCACTTATTTTCTGCCCGAAAGCAGGGTCGTAATAATACTCCAAAACAAATCATTAATTTGTAAGAATATTATTTCTTTTTCTTAGGAGCCAGAACCATAATCATCTGGCGGCCTTCAAGTTTAGGAAAGGATTCGACCTGAGCGATATCGGCCAAATCTTCCTTCACTTTATTCAGGAGATCTGTACCAAATTCCTGGTGAGCCATTTCACGGCCTCTGTAGCGCAGTGTGACCTTTGCTTTATTGCCGTCGGCTAAGAAACGAGTCAAAGCACGAAGTTTCGTGTCGTAGTCGTTCTTATCCGTCTGCGGACGGAACTTCACTTCCTTGACCTGAATGACCTTCTGCTTGGCCTTCTGTTCCTGTGCCTTCTTCTGCTCCTGATAGCGGAATTTACCGTAATCCATCAAACGGCAGACCGGAGGACGAGCGTTCGGCGCGACCTCCACTAAGTCAACATCTGCCTCTTCGGCCATGGCTAAAGCCTGAGAGGTCCTGACGATACCGATCATCTCGCCGTCAAGACCTGTCAAGCGAACTTCAGGGACGCGGATCTCGCCATTGATCCGGTGTGTACGTTCTTGAGCTATTTTCGTCTCCAATTAGTTATTCAATTTCGTTCACGTTGCGGCGTGTGGCCACATCTTCCTGAACGAGCTTAATAAAGTCTTCCACGCTCATGGCGCCAAGATCCTTGCCGCCGCGAACTCGAACCGCGACTTTACCTTCTGCCTTTTCCTTAGCTCCGACAACGAGGATGTAAGGAAGCTTCTGCAGGCTAAGTTCGCGAATCTTATATGTAATTTTGCCGTTTCGCAAATCTGCTTCGGCGCGAAGACCCGCCTTTTTGAGCATAGAAACAACTTCCTGAGCGTAATCGGCCTGATCGTCGGTAATGTTGGCAACGGCGACCTGTACCGGAGCGAGCCACGGAGGAAGCTGACCGGCATAGTGTTCGAGCAGCATGCCGATGAAGCGTTCCAAGCTGCCGACAATCGCGCGGTGAAGCATGACAGGAGTGGCTCTGCCGTTGCTTTCGGTCACATATTCGGCACCGAGACGAGACGGCATCTGGAAGTCAACCTGGATCGTACCGCACTGCCAGCCGCGGCCTAAGGAGTCACGCAGATGGTATTCGATCTTCGGACCGTAGAATGCGCCTTCACCCGGAAGGATGTCATATTTGATGCCGGAAGCATCCAAAGCATCCATCAGAGCTTTTTCTGCTTTGTCCCAAGTTGCATCATCGCCGATACGTTTTTCCGGACGTGTTGCAATCTTGTAAGAGATGTCCGTAAAGCCGTAGTCGGCATAGACCTTCTGAACGAGCTTGGTGTAAGCAGTGCATTCGGAAAGAATCTGATCTTCGGTACAGAAGATATGTCCGTCGTCCTGAGTGAAGCCGCGGACGCGCATCAAACCGTGCAGAGAGCCGGACGGTTCATTTCTGTGGCAAGCGCCGAACTCACCGTAGCGGATCGGCAGATCGCGGTAAGAACGAACGGCGCTGTTGAAGATCTGAATGTGGCCCGGGCAGTTCATCGGTTTCAGTGCGTAGTAGCGGTTTTCCGACTCTGTCGTGAACATATTCTCTTTGTACTTGGACCAGTGGCCGGATTTTTCCCACAGAGAACGGTCTAACAGCTGAGGTGCCTTAACCTCCTGATAGCCGTTATCTTGGTAAACACGGCGCATGTATTGTTCGACCTGCTGCCAAAGTGCCCAGCCGCGTGCATGCCAGAAAATCAGGCCGGGAGCTTCTTCCTGGAAATGGAAGAGATCGAGTTCTTTGCCGAGGCGGCGATGGTCGCGTTTTTCTGCCTCTTCCAGCATGTAGAGGTAAGCAGCCATATCGTCTTTCTTAGCCCAGGCGGTACCGTAGATTCGCTGCAGCATTTCGTTCTTGCTGTCACCTCTCCAGTAAGCGCCGGCAAGTTTCATCAGCTTGTGAACTCTCAGGCGACCGGTGCTCGGGACGTGGGGTCCGCGGCAAAGGTCGACATAGTCACCCTGACGGTACAGAGAAATGGTTTCACCGGCAGGGATAGAGCCGATGATTTCGGCCTTGTAGTGTTCGCCGATGGAGTTGAAATATTTAACGGCCTCGTCGCGGTCCATCTCTTCACGAACAATCGGAAGATCGCGTTTAACGATCTCGTCCATCTTCTTTTCGATGAGCGGAAGATCTTCGTTGGTCAAATGTTTCGGCAGAGAGAAGTCGTAGTAAAAACCGTTTTCAATCACCGGTCCGATCGTGATCTGAGCCTGCGGGTACAGCTCTTTGACAGCCTGAGCCATCAAGTGAGAGGTCGAATGACGAATGATCTCAAGGCCCTCAGGGTCTTTGTCAGTCACAATCGAAACCGTACTGTTTTCGGTAATCGGGTGAGACAGGTCCACGAGTTTGCCGTTAACTTTACCTGCCAAAGCAGCGCGAGCGAGGCCGGCGCCGATAGAGGCTGCAACGTCACCTACGGTAACCGGTGAATTGAATTCACGTTTGGAGCCGTCGGGCAGAGTTACTTCGATCATTAATCTTTCTCCAAAAATTCTTCAAATTATTCGATTGGTTCGAGCGCGGACGCAAAAAGCCCGGCCGAACATAAAAAATAGATTTTACTGTCTAACCGGAGCCTAATGCTTAGTCCCGCCTTACTTTTTCAGCTTTTCAGCCTTCTGTTCATTAGCGTTTGAACTTATTTCTCGGGTTTATTCTTAAACGCTTTCCCGCTCAGGATGACACCGAAAATCGCAAGAACCGCAAGCCAAATACATTGGCGAATAAACCAATCGGTATTCACTGAGCCGATTACTTCTACCCAAAGGAGGAATTTGAGAATCAGGTAGGTTGCCAAGATACCGATAAATGCACCTATGACACAAGCCAAAACCACCCCGAGAAAATTAGGAACTCTCTTCCGAAAAAAAAGGCCGGACAGAATTCCGATGCAAAACGACAGAATCAGTGTCAAAAATGAAATTAGCACTTTCGCTCCTTATGCGATTTTCTTAATATGAATGTTGCAAGGATACCTATTCCAAATCTTCAATTACTACAAAAAGGTCCGAAAATGGAACACTTCTCTCCCAAGATTGTCAAAGCTGTAGAAACAGTCAAAACCAGCCCTTCCGTACAACGTGCTTTCGACTATGTGAAAGAGCATCTCGAAGAAACGATTCGTGATCAGAAAGAACTCGTACTGATCGAAGCTCCGACCGGTCACGAAAAGGCCAAAGCAGAGCGTTACCTCAGCATGCTGCGCGAAGCCGGGTTAGATGACATCTACATGGACGAGCACTTCAACGTCATCGGCAAACTGCATGGGACCGGCAACACCGGCTGCAGCGTTTTACTCGAAGGCCATTTAGACACCGTGTTCTCTTTCGGAGACGTTAAAGGTATCGAGACGGATGCCGAAGGACGTATCCACTGCCCCGGCATTTGCGACGATACGCGCGCCATCGCCGCCAACCTCGCGGTTCTGAGAGCTTTTAAAGCGGCAAATCTTCGACCCGTTCACGATATCTACTTCTGCGGTACGGTCTGCGAAGAAGGTCTCGGAGGCATGAAAGGCATGGCCTGGACGCTTGACCAGCTCAAAGACAAAACCAAACTGCTGGCCACAATTTCTATTGACGGCGCGACGGCAGAAATTTTTTACGCCAACGCCACCGGCATGATCGACCTTGAGGTCACGATTGAAGGCCCGGGCGGTCACGCGTGGACAGCGTGCGAACGCGTCAGCGCCATCCATGCCGCAGGCTTGGCCATCGCGGAAATCGCCAAGATCGTTCCGCCGAAAGATCCTAAGACAACCTTGACCGTCAGTTTGATCGAAGGCGGTCAAGCAATTCACGCCATCGCTCAGAAAGCAGTCTTCAAGATCAATGCTCGTTCAAATTCTCAGGCTGCACTGAATGAAGTAGAAGAACAAATCTATCAAGCCATCCGCGGAGGCGTTGAAATCGAACAAGAAAAAGAAGGCAGCGAAGGAGAACTCAGTCTTTCGATCGAAAAGACGCTGGACGTCCCGGCCGGAACTCAGCCGGATGACGCTCCGATCATTCAGCTTGCCAAACTAGCCACTCAGGCGGTCGGCAGAAATTACAAATTCTTGCCCGGCGGGTGCACCAATACCAACATGTCCATTGAGCGCGGCATCCCTGCCGTGACACTCGGACGCGGCGGCGAAGAATACGGAACCCATACGCTTAAAGAATGGTTCAACCCGAAAGGCGTCTATGCCTGCGAACAGAAGTCCATTCTGATGCTGTCCGTGCTCGCCGGATTAGACGGTGTTATTGCGCCTCTGGACAAAGCCTAAAGGAGCTATAAGTGTTTTCTATGATTTATTTATGGCTGATCGGAGCCGTCGTATTAGCCGGCGCCGACATTCTTCTCGGCACGATCTACCTGCTCATTATTGCTGTAGCCGCATTGGCCGCCTTTATCTTTGCCGTGATCGGAGCAGGGATACTGTTTCAGCTGCTCGCGTTTGCCGTCTTTGCCATTGCCGGCTGTGTTTATCTGTCCTATCGGAAAAGGAAAAACTCCGTAAGCACGGATGCCGACCATTTGCAGCACATCAACGACGGACACTCCGTCGAAGTCAAGGAATGGAAAGAAAACGGCAAAGCTCGAGTTTTCTATCGCGGAACCGTCTGGGATGCCAAACCGGAAAAAGGTTCACCGATGGTTCCAGGCCTTTGGGAGATCGTCGGGATGAGCGGAAATACTTTAATTATCAAACTCAAACAGGAGAAATAATATGGAAGCAATCGGAGGGTTCGCCGTATTCATCATGGTGCTGGCAGTTTTTGCCGTCATCTTCATTGCAAAATCGGTTCGCGTCGTTCCTCAGCAGGAAGCCTGGGTCGTCGAACGATTCGGAAAATTTCACACCGTGCTTCAGCCGGGCCTGAATTTCATCATTCCGATTATCGATCGCGTTGCCTATCGCCAGACGCTCAAAGAAATTCCGATGGACACATCGAGCCAAATCTGCATTACCAAAGACAACACTCAGCTGCAGGTGGACGGCGTCCTCTACTTTCAGGTCACCAATCCGGAACTTGCCAGCTACGGAACGTCCGACTTTGTGATGGCCATTACACAGCTTGCGCAGACATCTCTCAGAAGCGTTATCGGTACGATGTCGCTCGACAAAACGTTCGAAGAACGTGAAGAGATCAACGCTAGAGTCGTCCAGGCCGTGGACGAAGCCGCCCAGACCTGGGGCGTGAAGGTTCTGCGTTATGAAATTAAGGATCTGACGCCGCCGAAAGAGATTCTGCGCGCGATGCAGCTGCAGATTACGGCAGAGCGAGAAAAACGCGCGGTCATCGCCACTTCGGAAGGCCAGAAGCAAAAAGAAATCAATATTGCAGAAGGCGAAAGAGCGGCCATGATCGCCCAGTCCGAGGGCGAAAAGCAAGCTGCCATTAACAAGGCCGAAGGTGAAGCTCGTGCAATTGAAGCCGTTGCTAAAGCGCAGGCAGAAGCCATCCGTGCCGTTGCGCAAGCCATCAGCGAGCCGCAGGGCATGCAGGCGGTGAACCTTCAGGTCGCAGAAAAGTATGTGGAAGCTTTCGGAAAAATTGCTAAGGAAGGCAATACGCTGCTTCTTCCGGCCAATCTCGCCGACATGGGTTCGATGGTCGCTTCAGCAATGACGATCATCCGCGAGCAAAACGGCAAGCAAGCCGCCGCACCCGCCGTCCGCAAGGCCGAATAAACCGCAAAGACGAAAATGCCCGGGAGCTTACGCTACCGGGCGAAATCTTGGTAGGCACAATTGGACTCGAACCAACGACCCCCACCATGTCAAGGTGATGCTCTAACCAGCTGAGCTACGTGCCTGAAGAAGTCGAAACTATACAGTCATTTTTTTAGTTGTGCAAGTCGATCGCATGGCTGTTGCAAACTCTTACGTTCTTCTTGCTGAAAACACGCCTTTAACTTCGCGAATCGCGGCCAAAGTACGATTCAAATCGTCCTTACCGTGGATTTCGATCGTGAACGTCATGTGCACGTCACCTTTCACGCGAACGGTCTGCATCGCAGAAATACTCTGTTTTTCCCGAGAAAGGATTTCAGAGATATCTTTGAGCAAGCCCATACGGTCAGCTGCGATCACCAAAATCTGGACCGGGAAAACGGAAGATTCGTCCTGCGTCCAGGAGACTTCAATCAAACGATCTCTGCCTTCTTCGTCCAAAGAACGAATGTTCGGACAGTCGGCGCGATGCACCGTTACGCCGCGTCCGCGGGTCACGAAACCGACGATCTCATCAGGCGGCACCGGATGACAGCAGCGAGCCAGCTGAGTCAGCAGTGAGTCAACGCCCACCACCAGGATCTTGCCTTTCTCGTGCTCGGAGGTTTTCTTCGGAGCCGCGGTTTCCAGCTTTTCTTCTTCCTGCGGATTCTTCTGCGGACGAGGTGCTAAAACGTTTTCGATCGCTTTCTGACCGAGTTCGTCTTTTCCGGCAGCCAAACACAGATCATCGACAGTGTTGAAACCTAAACGCTTAGCCAAATCCTCAAGCTTGACAGCGGTTTTACCCAAGCGTGCCAAGTCCTTGTCAATTTTTTCTCGGCCGGCTGTGACCGCCTGCTCCATTTCCTGAGCATTGAACCACTGACGAACCTTCGTGCGAGATCTGGGAGAAGCCGTAAAGCCTAAGTCCGGGTTTAACCAGTCTCGGCTCGGAGCACCGACTTTTGCCGCAATAATCTCAACTGTTTGGCCGCTCTGAAGTTTGGTATTCAGCGGAACCATCACACCGTCAACTTTGGCGCCGCGGCAGCGGTGGCCGAGTTCGGTATGCAGAAGGTAGGCGAAATCGATCGGCGTACTGCCGGCCGGAAGGTCAAGGACTTTGCCCTGCGGCGTCAGAACGTAGATATGTTCGTCTTTCGCAGCTTCCGGGGTCGGAGCAGCTTGAACGTCACTCTTCCAAGCCAGCATCTGGCGCAGCCAAGCCACACGATCTTCTTCATGTTCGCCGGCCTTGCGTTTGGAGCCTTCTTTATAGCGCCAATGCGCGGCCACACCGAGTTCTGCGAACTCGTGCATCGCGCGGGTTCGGATCTGGATCTCGAGCGGTTTACCTCTGGAGCCGACAATCACGGTGTGCAAAGACTGATAACCGTTGGGTTTCGGTTTTGCAATGTAATCGTCGAATTCCTTAGAAAGAACTTCGAAAGATTCCTGGATCAGCGAAAGCGTCTCGTAGCACTTTTCTACGGAATCCACGATGATGCGGATGGCTCGAACGTCAAAGAGCTGTTCGAACTTCAAGTTCTTCTTGCACATCTTCTTCCAGATGGAATAGATGTGTTTCGGACGTCCGGAGACAGACGCCTGAATTCCGCGGGAAGCCAGTAATGCCTGAATTCGGCGTACTGCTTCCTGAATAGAAGCAACACGCTCCTCACGGGTTTCTTCAAGATTATTGGCGATCGTGTGAAAAACTTCCGGTTCGGTAAAGCGCAGAGACAGATCTTCAAGCTCCCACTTCATCTGCCAAATACCTAAACGGTTGGCAAGCGGAGCGTAAAGCGCCAAAGTTTCGGCACCGTATTCTTTTGCACCCGGAGCTTTGGTCGCTGCGAAATAGCGCAGCGTCTGAAGACGCGAAGCCAAGCGAAGCAATACCACGCGGAGATCGGTACACAGAGCGAGCAGCAAACGGCGTACGGCATCAGGCTGCTGACTGATGCGTGCCTCTCCCTCGCGCGAGCGGGCCTTCTCGCTCACGTCAATAACGACTTTGAGATTTGCGACGAGTTCGCAGACTTGTTTTCCGAAGTGTTTGGTCAGCCATTCTTTCGGATTTTTGAGTTGGTTCCAAACACAAAAAAGATAGGCTGCTGCCAAAAGGTCATCGTCATCGCGAATGCCGCGAAGGATATCCACGACGCCCTCGGCATGAGCCATTACGGACTCGCCGGTGAAAAGTTTCTGACCCTCGTAAAGAGGCTCAATGGTACGACGGACATCAGCCAAATTAAGAGTCGGAGCAGATTCTTCCATTCTTCTACCACTAAACAAAAGAAGGCAGTCCTGATACAGAAACCACCTTCTACAAAAGGATGCGTAATTTTACCGAATCTGTCTGATTTGTCTAAATTTCGGCGCGTTAATCCACTACAACTGCGACTGTTGAAATCTGTACTTTCCAAGACGGATCAGGAAGCGCAGACTCAAGGACGGATCGGGCCGGAGGATTGGATTTGCTCACCCATTCTTCCCAGGCCTGATTCATTTCGGAAAAGTAACCCATGTTCGGAAGGTAGACAGTGCAGCGAAGAATATGCTCCTTATCGGATCCGGCTTTTGCAAGCAGATCATCGATTGTTTTGAGCACTTCTGCCGTCTGTACTTTCGGATCCCGGTTACGGGCCAGATCCACTTGTCCGGAGATATAGACTACTCCGTCACAGACCACCGCCTCACTGAAACGGCGTCCGGGCTCGATACGTTTAATCTCGGGCATAGCGGTTTCCTTTTGTTAGTTCTTGAAACTGTGGATCGGAGCCGGAATGCGTCCGCCGCGATTGATAAAGCCGGCTGCGGAACCCTTCTGAACCGCCATAATATCGGCACCGCCGAGCAAACCGCCGAATTCGGCACGTTCGCCGACCGTCTTGCCGGGAACAGGGATGAGACGAACAGCCGTTGTCTTAGCGTTGATCATACCGATCGCGCTTTCGTCGGCGATGATGGCGGAGATGACGTCAGCCGGCGTGTCGCCCGGGATCGCGATCATATCGAGACCGACGGAGCAAACACAGGTCATGGCTTCGAGTTTTTCGAGTGTCAGGAGGCCTTTAGAGGCGGCATCGGCAATGGCCGCATCTTCACTCACGGGAATGAAGGCGCCGGACAAACCGCCGACGGAAGAGGAAGCAAAGACACCGCCCTTCTTCACCGCGTCGTTCAGCATAGCAAGGACGGCTGTAGAGCCGGGTGCGCCGATAGAAGACAACCCGACGCTCTGGAAGATTTCACCGACGGAGTCTCCGACTTCGGGGGTCGGAGCTAAGGACAAATCGGCCACACCGAAAGGCAGGTTCATTTTTTCGGCAACTTCAGTACCGATCAGCTGACCGACCTTCGTCACCTTAAAGGCAGTGGTCTTAATGATTTCAGCAATTTCTGTGATCGAGACCTGCTCGCCCCTTCTGCGAACGGCGCGGTCAATTGCTTTTTTCACAACGCCCGGACCGGAAACACCGACACTGATCACCGCATCAGCTTCGCCGACGCCAAGATAGCCGCCGGCCATGAAGGGTACGTCTTCCGGAATATTGCAGAAGACAACCAGTTTGCAGCAGCCGAGACCGTCGCGGTCTGCGGTAGCGGCAGCAACATCGAGCACTCTATGGCCCATAAGTTTGACAGCATCCATATTGATACCGGTGCGAGTGCGGCCGACGTTGATGGAAGAGCAAACGTGGTTCGTGGTTGCCAAAGCTTCAGGCAGCGCATCAATCAGGTTTCTTTCTCCCGGCGTGATGCCTTTTTCGACCAAGGCGCCGAAGCCGCCCAAGAAGTCGACGCCGGCGTCGGTGGCGCAGTCGTCTAAGAGTTTGCAGACCTTGACCATCTGGTCACGGCTGTATCCGGCACAGACGGTTCCGATCGGAGAGACCGTAATACGCTTATTGACAACGGGAATACCGTAGCGGTCGCCGACTTCGTTGCAGATGGCAACGAGGTTCTTGGCATGACGATTAATTTTGGAGCGGACGCGGTAAGCGAAAGTGTCGAAGTTATCGCTTGCACAATCGAATAAGTTCAAGCCTAGGGTCACGGTACGAACATCCAAATGTTCGCTTCTGAGCATATCCAGCGTGGAGATGACCTCGCGTTCTGTAAGCATTTGATTGATTCCTTTTTGAATTAAGCGATAGACACACGATGAACCGCTTCAAAAATTCGGCGGTGCTGCATGCTCATGGAAAGATGACGGTCGTGGGCGATGTCGGAAAGAGTTCTGCTCAGAGCTTTTCTGTCCACTTCGGGAGGAACAGTGACTTCAAACACCAGAAGAACACGCGGCTGCGGCAGAGGGTTGCCGGCATCGTCCAGTTTTACTTCAATCGTTCTGAAACTGTCGATGTTGATGCGGCCTTCATAAAACACTCTGGTAAACGCCGTCAGAATATCCCTGCTGTCGGTACCGTCCACGGTCAGAACGAACGGTTCACCTTGGGTAACGGTAGCTTCGCCCGGAACGTAATCACGGACGAGGACGGACATATCGAAGCCTTTGCCCTTCAGTGCTTCTTTAATAATCTTTGCGACTTCGTCGTCGCCAACACTCTCCGGTTTATCCACGATCATGATGGCGGAGTATTCGTTTCTCACCGTCGTTTGATCCATATCTATAATGGAGCAGCCGAGTTTGTTCAGAGTATCGGAGGTTGTGTAAACAACACCGAAGCTGTCGGGACCGGTGACAGCCACTAAAATTCGCTTCACGTTAATTTCCTAAAAGAATGAGTTTTTGCCGAAGACCCGGATGTCATTTCCGGCCTTGGCAATTTATGAGGACAAATTCTCCCGACTCGGCGACCGTGATCGTCGAGACAGTCTTTATATTAGCCAAGCAAAAGGCTTCTTTTAGGAAACAAAAGGACTTTTTTCGTCTCGGGAGGCAGAAATTAACACTCTGAATTTCGGGATCGCTTTAAGCGTGTTTTGAATGCTCTGCTCCGAGATTTTTTTCACAGGCGTATTTCTTAACTCCGCGGCAAGCGCGCCGTAGCGAGCCGTATCGGCGAGCGCGCTTTCGGGGTTCTCCTGATTTTGTTCCCGCACCCAGCTCGGGGGCATATCCGGACAATCCGTCTCCAGGACCCAAGCATCATCAGGAAGCTCGGACAAGATTTTGCGAATACGTTTCGAGCCGTCGTACGTCATTGCTCCGCCGTAGCCCAGCTTAAAACCATTTTGCAGGAACGCTTGCGCCTGAGCCATGCTTCCGTTAAAGGCGTGAATGATTCCGAGCTGCGGCGGCAAACGACGAATGTATTTGAGGACGATATCCATCGCTTCACGGCCGTGAAGACTCAGCGGCAAGCCGTACTTACGGGCAAACTTTAACTGAGCAGAAAAAACTTCTTCCTGAACGTCATGCGGAACGCTGCAGGCAGCAGAAAAATCCAGACCGCACTCGCCCACCGCAGCTAAACGAGGATCATCTTGATGCTCTTCCAGGAAGGCTTCCAACGCTGTCAGATCTTCTTTCCAGGAAGATCTGATGTAAAGCGGATGAATGCCGCACGCGTAAGCCTGGTCTTGTTCATACGCACAGCGCCGGGCATCTTCCAGATTATCGACACCGCCCGCGCACACCAAAGAAGAGACGACGCCGAGCCGGCGGGCCTCCCAAACTTCTTTTTTCTGCTGTTCTTCCGAGAGAACGAACAGATGGTTATGGGTGTCAATCCAGCGAAGCATTTAATTTTCCTCTGGCAAGATGCAGCCGTTCTTTAAACGCACAACGCGATCGCATCGCGCGGCAATATCAGGATCATGCGTCACAATGACCAGGGCCAAGCCCTGAGAGGACGACAATTTGAGCAGGTAGTCGATGACAACCTCAGCCGTCTCGCCGTCCAGGTTGCCGGTAGGCTCATCGGCCAAAAGACACAGCGGGGAGGCGCTGACTGCTCGGGCGATAGCGACACGCTGACGTTCGCCGCCGGACAGCTGGCTCGGCAGATGATCGGCGCGATCGGCAAGTCCCATTGCGTTGAGCAGGCTTTCAGCCCTCTTTTGAGCGACAGACGCTTTTTCGCGGCGGATTTTGAGCGGCATGGCCACGTTTTCCATGGCCGTAAATTCCGGCAGCAGATGATGGAACTGATACACAAAGCCGAGCCTGCGGTTGCGCAGCTCGGTTAAACGCTGCTCGGAGAGTTCGGCGATGTTTTCTCCGCCGATTTCGATCAAACCTTTATCAAAACGGTCCAGACCGCCGATGCACTGCAGGAGCGTTGTTTTTCCGGAGCCGGACGTGCCCACGATTGCCACCGACTCACCCTCGTGAACTTCCAGATTGACGTCTTTCAAAACATGCAAAAGTCGGCCGCCCTCTTTATAGCTTTTCTGCAGGCCGACAGCCTTTAATACGACGTTGTTATTCATATCTCAGTGCCTCAGCCGGTTGAATGTTTGCCGCTCTCCAGCTCGGATAGACGGTTGCCGCAAGAGCCAGCAGGAAAGAAAAGACGGCAATGGGGATCACGTCGGATGCACGAGGATCACTTGGCATTGCGGAGATGAAATAGATTTCTTTGGGCAGGAACTGGACACCGAAGAGCTGCTCGATGGCACCCACGATTGAACCTACATTGCAGGCAATGAGCAAACCGAGGCCCACACCGATCAGCACGCCGGCCGTCCCGATGAAAGCGCCCTGAACCATAAAGATGCGCATGATTGAGCCGCGCGTTGCACCTTGGGTTCGAAGGATTGCGATGTCGCTGCGTTTAGAGTTGACGGTCATCACCAAGGAAGAAACAAGACCGAAGGCTCCGACTAAAACGATGAGGAACAAAATAATGCCCATCATGCGTTTTTCGACCTGAACGGCCGCAAACCAAGTCCGATTCTGACGAGACCAATCGGTTGCCAAAAGACCAGGCGGCATTTGATTATTGAGTTCAGCGGCGACTCTCGGTGCATCCTGCATGTTGGAGAGCTTCAGTCGAATGCCTCCAGGTGTTTGAGTACGCATGAGTTTTTCGGCGTCCGTGAGATTGATGAAGCTCATTGCGCTGTCAAACTCGTAGTGGCCGGAATTAAAGACGCCTGCGACCGTGAACTGGCGCATGCGGGGCATGGTTCCGGCCGGCGTGAACTGTCCCTGAGGCACCATCACGTTGACCTTTTCTCCCGGAATCACGCCGAGGATCCTGGCTAAGTCCGTGCCGAGTATGATCTTGAATTCCCCGGGCTTTAAGTCGGACAGCTGTCCGATCTTCATGTTTTTTGCGACGTCGCTAACTTGAGATTCTGTCTGAGGATCGATGCCGTTTAGCTGGACGCCGCGCACGTTGGTGCCGCTCGTCAGCAGTCCCTGTCCCCTTAAGAAGGGCGCTGCGCCGATGATCTCCGGCTGCTGCTTCTTCAGCTCTGCGGCAGTCTTCTGCCAGTCCGGAATCGGAGCTCCGATCGACAGCACTTCGGCATGCGACAGCACGGAGAGCATCTTGTCTCGGACTTCTTTCTGGAAACCGTTCATCACGGATAAGACTATGATGAGGGCCATGACGCCCAAGGCGATGGAAGCCATGGACATGGCTGATATGAACGATACGAATCCGTCGCTGCGCCCTTTGCGGCGCGACAGTGTGTATCGCAGACCGATCATCCACTCGAAGGGCAGACCTGATAAAGGTTTATTTTTCACAAATTTTATCCAACTAAACGTTCAGGCTATTCTAGCTGTGAGATCAAACAATTAGAATTTAAGGCTATGCCCGCATGTATATTTTTATTGCCCAATTCACTGCCTTCTCCTAATGAAATTAAAGCGTTAGGAAAGGACGCCTATCCGCCCGTTTTGCGGAATTTCCTTGAAGGTTTCGGAGAACCGAAGGTCGCCACGATTTTTGAAAACCCGGCGCTCAGCGGTTTTGCTTCGATGCAGTGGGTATGGATGCTACTGACTCAGCGCGAAAATCTAGCCCCGACCGCTCCTTATCTCTGGAAGGGTCTCGGAGGTCCGAAAGTTCATCAGGAATTTTGGGCCCTAAACGGCTACCGCATAGAAAACGGCGTGCTTAAAAGCGCCGGCGACATCTTTGATATCGATGAAGAATGCGATCTGAGAGATCTTTTGAATCCGGTCGCTCGTCAATTTGATTTTGAAGTGCAGGTTTTGGACGGACGCTTTTTCCTTGCGCGCAAGAAAGCATGGCAAGTTCTGATTGCTCCGTGGCTTGCTCAGAAAAACAAAGAACCGGCGCAGACTGCCGGTCCCCAAGCCGCTGAATGGACTGAAATCACTCGAGTCATTGAAGATAGCCTTGCAAAAAGCGCTTTCAATGAATTCCGGGCAAAAGCCGGACGGCCACCTGTTGAAGGTTTTTGGATCAACGGCGGTGCTTTTGAAGAGCAGCTCCTACCTTACACTCAGATTCGCTGTGCTCTGACAAGCGATCCCACGATTCGCGGCATCGCCGAGGCGGCGGGCATTGCGCGGGCCTACATTAAATCTTCGACGGCCGCTTGGCCTGACTGCCCTGAAGGCGACCGCTTCTGCATCCTCGACGAGTTTAACGATCCGACTGTCAAAGCAGATCCCGCTCACTGGCACGCCGCCTGGACACGCGCCGTTGAGCGCATGGAGCATCTCACGGCCACGGCAAAAGGATTTGAGAAATATCATCCCCGCTTGGTCGCTTCCGACGGTCTGCGCGTCAGCGTCATTGAAAAACTTCAGGAACAAAAGTCTTCTTTCGCCTTTTGGAAGAGTCCTAAAAACTACACCGAAGCATGGCTGAACTCCGGCCGCTAAAAACAAAAAAGTTATGACCAAAATAACGATTCGCCGATTTGACCGAAATGTCGTTCAGGCGCTCACAAACCGCGGCTTCCCCGAACCGCTGGCCCGCGCTTTAGCGGCCAGACACGTCACAAGCCCGTCCGACCTTGATTATGAATTCAAGGAGATGCTTTCTCCGTGGGATCTTAAAAACTGCAAAGAAGCCGGAGAAGCCATTGCCGATGCAATCTGGAAACAGAAAAACATCGTGATCATCGGCGACTATGACTGTGACGGTGCGACCGCTGTTTCCGTCGGCATCCTGGGACTTCAGGCGCTAGGCGCCTTCAACGTCTCTTATTTAATCCCTGACCGCGACAAGGACGGTTACGGTCTGTCTCCTCAGCTTGTTGATCGAGCTGCGGCTGCCGGCGCCGAGTTCATCATTACCGTGGACAACGGAATTTCTTCGGTGGCTGCGGTCGAACACGCCAAAGCCCTTGGCATCGAGACAGTTGTCACCGATCACCATTTGCCGGGCGATGAAATTCCTGACACCCTCGTCGTCAACCCGAATCAGCGCGGTGACACCTTCCCGAGCAAATCTTTAGCCGGTGTGGGCGTCATCTTTTACGTGTTGATCGCCGTGCGCTCGGCACTCCGCGCCAAAGGAGCCTATCCGAACGGAAAACAGCCGAATCTCCAGCATCTCATTGATTTGGTGGCTTTGGGTACGGTTGCCGACGTTGTGCCGCTGGACCGCAACAACCGGATCCTCGTTTCCAAAGGTTTAGACAGCATTCGCGCCGGCAAAATGCAGCCGGGCGTGAGCGCCCTGCTTTCCGTAGCAGGTAAGAATGCTCACCGCATTTGCGCCAATGACTTGGGCTACATTCTCGGACCCCGCATCAACGCTGCGGGTCGTTTGGACAGCATCAACAAAGGTGTTGAGTGTCTGACAAGCTACGACTACAACACGGCGCTTTTCTACGCAAAAGAGCTTGACCAAATCAATGCCGAGCGCCGCAATCGCGAAGTATCCATGCAGTCCGATGCAATTCTGTCCCTGCAGACAATTTCCGTCGATGACAGCAATTCCATCGTCCTTAAGGGCGATGACTGGCACGCCGGAATCATCGGTTTAGTGGCCTCCCGCATCAAAGAACAAACTTACCGCCCGGTGATCGCTTTTGCTCCGTCGGAAGAAAACGGTGAACACGTCCTCAAAGGTTCGGGACGGTCTATCCCCGGCATTCATCTGCGCGATGCCTTAGACCGCGTCAGCAAGCTCAAGCCGGGGCTGATCCTGAAATTCGGCGGTCATGCTATGGCTGCAGGCCTTACGATCCGCAAAGATGCTTTTGATGAATTCAAAGAACTCTTTGCCCGCGCCGTTAAAGAGCTTTCCGATCCTGAAATGTTCGAACGCAACATCGTCACAGACGGCGAGCTCAGGGCTTCGGACTTCAACATTGAACTCGTTGAAGCCATCCGCAAACATGTCTGGGGTCAGGCCTTCCCGGAACCGCTCTTTGCCAATCAGTTCAAAGTACTTTCTCAGAGAGTCTTGAAAGATCAGCATCTGAAACTTTCTCTCGAAGTTGACGGCAGAGAAATCCAAGCCATTTGGTTCAGGCATAAGCGCGAGCTGCCTCCGACCGTGCGTTTGGCTTACAAGCTCGACATCAATGACTTCCGCGAACGTCAATCGGTTCAGCTCATCATTGAAGGCATGGAAGACGAGTTTGAGGACTGGACGGCTTAAGAGCTTTTCAGTCGTGCAAACAAACTTACACAATTGAGGGAATACGGACCCATTTCCGCCCGCTCATCGGGTTAAGGATTGGGGCCGCTCTTATATAATCGAGGGTTCTTTTTAATATCAACACGTTAAGAAATGGAAGTTGAACGTTTAAACCTAATCGGCACCACCGCCGAGGACCTTCAAGCTCGCACGGAAGAGCTGCGGAGGTATCTTTGACTACGACCACAAAGAGCGTCGTTTAGAAGAAGTCAATCAAGCCCTTCAAGACCCGAGCATATGGTCTGATCAAGAGCGTGCTCAGCAGCTGAGCAAAGAAAAGAAACGTCTTGAAGACGTTGTCCTTACCATCAAACACCTTACTACCGGCCTTTCCGATGCTTTGGAATTATTTGAAATGGCCAAAGAAGAGGACGATGACGCCTCTTTGGAAACGGTAGAAACTGATATCAGCAGTCTCAAAAAAGAGGTCGAACATCTCGAATTCCAGCGCATGTTCAATCAGGAACATGACGAGGCTAACTGCTTCCTGGAAATTCAGGCCGGCGCCGGCGGAACCGAAGCGCAGGACTGGGCCAGCATGCTTGAGCGTATGTACATCAAGTTTGCGGAACGCCAAGGCTTTAAGCCTGAGATTGTTGAAGAAACCGAAGGCGATGTGGCCGGTATCAAAGGCTGCACGATCAAAATCACAGGCGACTATGCCTACGGCTGGCTCAGAACCGAGACCGGTATTCACCGCTTAGTTCGCAAGAGCCCGTTCGACTCCAACGCACGCCGTCATACTTCTTTTGCTTCTGTGTTCGTCGTTCCCGAAGTCGACGATTCTTTTGAAGTCGAAGTCAATCCGGCCGATCTGCGTATTGACACGTTCCGCGCCTCCGGCGCCGGCGGTCAGCACATTCAGAAGACTGATTCCGCCGTCCGTATCACGCATATTCCGACCGGCATTGTCGCTGTCAGCCAGACCAGCCGAAGTCAGCATCAGAACAAGGAAGAGGCTATGACGATTCTGAAGAGCCGTCTTTATGAAGCCGAACTCCGTAAGCGGCAGGCTACTCAGCAGGCCTTGGAAGACAACAAGAGCGATATCTCCTGGGGTCATCAGATCCGCTCTTACGTGTTGGACCAGTCCCGCGTCAAAGACCTGCGTACCAATGTCGAAACCGGCAACACCACTGCCGTTTTAGACGGCGCTTTGGAACCCTTTATCGAGGCCAGCCTCAAGCAAGGAGTTTGAGCGTGAAGACTCTCACCATTATTACCGGTGCCTCTAAAGGGCTCGGTTTTGAATTAGCCCGTCAGTCGCTTAAGGCCGGCGACACCGTCGTGACGATGGAACGCCGTCCCTCGAAAGCCTTAGTAGAAGAAGCCGATAAGATCGGCTGCAATTTCATCCAGTTCACAGCGGACTTGCTTGACCGCAAGGGCGCTGTCGAGCTTTTGATGTGGCTGCTTTCCGATAAGGAATACGCCGAACACGACCGTCTGATTCTGATCAACAACGCCGGCGTGCTCGGTCCGGTCGGCCCGATTGAAAATGCTTCCCCGCAGGCTGCTGTTGACTGCATCCGCGTCAACTTTGAAATCCCGGTGCTGCTGACTCAGGCTTTTCTGAATGAGACACGCGACTGGAAAGGCGAGCGCCGCGTTATGAATATTTCTTCCGGCGCCGGACGCAAGTCCGTTCCCGGCTGGGCCATGTACTGCTCAACCAAAGCAGCCCTTGACCGCTTCACCGCCGTCACCGCCGAAGATCAGCAGGGAAAACCCAATCCAGCACGCCTGAGCGCCGTTGCTCCGGGCGTTGTAAATACCGACATGCAGGGCAGCATCCGCGCTTCGTCTAAAGAAGATTTTCCGAACGTTGACCGTTTTATCGACTTAGAAAAAGACGGAAAACTTCAGAGCCCCGAAGACACTGCCAAACGACTTTTAAATTACCTCAACAGCGACGAGTTCGGCAAAGAGCCCATCTCGGATATTCGCAATATTTCTGTTGGAGACTAAAGTGGAAAACCAGAAAGAAACCGTCAAAAAAGAAGACGTTCTTGAGACTGAGAACCATATCATTGCCGAACGTTTAGCCAAACTCGACAAACTCAGAGCCGAAGGCGTTGCTTATCCGAATGATTTCGTTCAGAAAGACCGCATTGAAGAAGTGCGCGCTGCCAACGGCAGCAAGACGCCGGAAGAGCTTGAAGCTGCTCCGGTCGAAGTTACTGTTGCCGGCCGCGTCATGCTCAAACGCGTCATGGGCAAAGCCAGCTTCCTGACCGTCAAAGACGGCACCGATCACATCCAGTTTTTTATCACCAAGGCTGAAGTGGGCGATGAAACTTACGACTTCTTCAAGAAGATGGTCGACATCGGCGATATCGTCGGCGCAACCGGCACGCTGTTCTTCACCAAGACCGGCGAACTTTCCGTCCGCGTCAAGAACTTCCGTCTGCTGACCAAGAACATTCGTCCGCTGCCGGATAAGTTCCACGGCCTCTCCGATCCGGAAACCCGCTATCGTCAGCGCTATGTCGATCTGATCATGAACGAAAGCACACGCCGCACCTTCATGATCCGTTCCAAGGCGATCGCCGAAACTCGTAAATTCATGATGGAACATCACTTCATGGAAGTGGAAACTCCGATGCTCCATCCGATCCCCGGCGGTGCCAATGCCAAACCTTTCATCACCCATCACAATGCGCTCGACATGGATATGTACCTGCGCATCGCACCGGAACTTTATCTGAAGCGCTTGGTCGTCGGCGGCTTTGAACGCGTGTTTGAACTCAACCGCTCTTTCCGCAACGAAGGTGTTGACGTTCGCCACAACCCTGAATTCACAATGATGGAGTTCTATGCAGCCTACAAGGAATATCACTGGCTCATGGACTACACCGAAAAACTTCTGCGTACCGTCGCAGAAAAGACGATCGGTACCGCTGTCATTCAGTATCAGGGTCATACCATCGACCTCACAAAACCGTTTGATCGCCTGACCGCTAAAGAAGCCGTCCTGAAGTACGCTCCGCAGTACACCGCCGAGCAGCTCGAAGACAAGGACTTTATGCAGGAAGAACTCAAGCGCCTGGGTGAACCCGCTAAGGCTGACGCAGGCGTCGGCGCTCTGCAGATGGCTATGTTTGAAGCCGTTGCCGAATCCAAACTCATTCAGCCGACTTACATCATTGACTACCCGGTTGAGATTTCTCCGCTGGCTCGCGCCTCCGACAAAGTCCCGGGCATCACCGAGCGTTTTGAACTCTTCATGGCCGGCCGCGAAACTGCCAACGGGTTCTCTGAGCTGAACGATCCGCAGGATCAGGCTGCTCGCTTCATGGCTCAGGCAAAACTGAAAGCCAGCGGCGATGATGAAGCTATGTACTACGACGCCGACTACGTCCGCGCACTGGAATACGGTCTGCCTCCGACAGGCGGCTGCGGCGTGGGCTTAGACCGCTTTGTCATGCTGCTCACCGACTCTCCGAGCATCCGTGACGTTCTGCTCTTCCCGCATATGCGTCCTGAGGCCTAAGAATCATGAGCGAAAGGAAGCTGAAAATCGCGGCTCTGTTAAAAGAGCTTTACGGCATGGCCGAAGTTCCCGTGCCCTCCTCCCGTATTCCGTTTTACTTTAACGACGTACGAGCCGGGCATATTGAACGAACTGATGCCGAGTTTTTAGCGAAAACCTTTCGCTTCTGTGAAGCTCGTCCGGATGCTTTCGTGTTTACCGCGGAAGGCCCCGGACAGGCTTCGCGCCGCTTGGCTGCCGTTTCGCACCTTTATAAAGGCGCGGACAAAGTCTTTGCCTGGCGGGATGAACTGCTTTCCGTTACTGCTTCGGATGACATTGCCTGCGAGTCGCCTTTGACCGTTATTGAGCGTGCAATGTGCCGTCCCTTTGCCTTTAACACCTTTGCCGTTCACCTGAATCCGTTCACGCGTGACGGCAGGATGTGGGTCGCTCAGCGTTCTTTCAAGAAGGCGATCGGCCCGGGCTATTGGGACAATTGTGCGGCCGGCTTAGTCGGCGCAGGCGAGCCTTTCGGGCTTGCGATGGAACGCGAAGCGTTTGAAGAAGCCTGTGTAGCACCCGGATCCATTGAAATCTCTTTTAGCGCGCGCAATATCATTTCTCGTCCCGTTCATGAAGGCTGGATGCGAGAAATCGCCTACATCTGCAACGCTTACGTTGAAGATTCTTTCCATCCTCACAACATGGACGGCGAAGTGGAGTGTTTTGAGCTCTTAGAGCCCGAAGCGATTATTGAACGCATAGAAAAAGGACGATTCACTTTCGAATCGTCCCTTGCTGTTTTAGCCGGTTTAGCTTGGCAGGAAGGCCTGCTTGATCTCTTAGATCAGCCGGCCGGCTAAACACTATTCTCTTTCGTCCATCCAAGCTACCAGGATGGCTTCCAATATTTTTTCGTTGCTTGCTTCCGGATCGTCATCAAAATCCGGGAGAGCGACGATCATCGCGTGCATCTTCTCAAAGCTGATCGTCAGCGGATCTAAATCCGGGTTTTCATCGTAGAGCTCTTCCGCAATGGCACGCGGATCCTTCCAAGTCAGCTTCATCATTCGTTTTCTCTCGCATGATTACGGGAATATTTCGGAATTTCGACCGTGATGTCTTCTTTGCCGACTTTTGTCTGGCAAGTCAGGCGGGAATTCGATTTCAGACCCCAAGCCTGATCAAGCAGATCTTCTTCATCGTCTTCAGCCGGCTCCAACGAGTCAAAGCCTTTGTCGATGTAGCAGTGACAAGTCGTGCAGGCGCAGGAGAACTCGCAGGCATGGTCGATATTGACGCCGTTAGCGACCAAAGCCTTAGCTAAGTTTGCACCTTCGGGGACTTCAAACTCAGCCCCGTTCGGGCAGATTCCGGGATGCGGTAAAACGGTTACTTTCGGCATTTTTTAAACCTCGTCAACAGATTTGCCTTGGAGTGCTTCCAAGATCGTACGGTTCATTCGACGTGCAGCAAAGTCCTTGGTTCCCTCGGACAGTGCTGAAATCGAATTTTTAATTTCATCCTCGTCATCTTGCGCGCGAACGGTCTCGAGATGTTGAATCATGGCGTCGATCTGAGCGCGCTCGGCTTCATTGAGAAGGTCGGCGTCGGAGGACAGTGCGGAGTAAATGCTTTCCAGAAGACGCGCAGACTCGACTTTCTGCTCGCGCAATTCGCGCAGCTTCATATCTTCTTCGGCATGACCGAAGGAGTCTTTCAGGATGCGGCTGATTTCATCTTCCGACAGACCATAAGAAGGCTTGACCGTAACGGATGCTTCCACGCCCGTGGTTTGTTCGCGGGCCGTGACCGACAAAAGTCCGTCGGCGTCGACCTGAAACGTCACACGAATACGAGCCGCACCGGCAACTTTCGGTGGAATGCCGCGCAAAGAGAATTTGGCCAAAGAGCGGCACTCTTCCACTAAATCTCGTTCACCCTGAAGGACATGGATCGACATCGCGGTCTGACCGTCCTTGAAGGTTGTAAAGTCCTGAGCCATAGCCACAGGAATCGGCGTATTGCGGGGAATGACTTTTTCGACCAAACCGCCCATGGTCTCAAGACCGAGGGAGAGGGGTGTGACGTCAAGCAAGAGCCAGTCTTCGTCGCTGCGGTTGCCGGCAAGCAAATTGGCTTGGAGCGCGGCACCGATTGCCACGACTTCATCCGGGTCGATATCAGTCAGCGGTTCGCGATCAAAGTAATCAGCGACAGCTTTGCGGATGCAGGGCATGCGGGTGGAACCGCCGACGAGCACCACACCTTTTACTTCATCACGCTTGAGACCGGCATCTTTTAATGTCTGCTTTGTAGCTTCAATAGTTCTTGCCACCAGGTGATGCGTAATGGAATCAAAAACTTCGCGAGTAATCGTGACATTGATAATACGGTCACCGGAAATCTTGGCATGAATCGTTGCCTTCTTTTCCGTTGTGAGCATTTCTTTAGCCGCCTTGGCTTTTGCCATCAGCATACGGCTGTCGGAATGCGTCAGAAGCGGGCGACCGGCCTGATCAATGACCCAGCAGTAAAGGCGCTGATCAAAATCGTCGCCGCCCAACTGACTGTTGCCACCGGTGGCGAGCACCTCAAAAACGCCTTTGCGCAAACGAAGGACAGAGACGTCAAAAGTTCCGCCGCCTAAGTCATAAACAATGTAAAGACCTTCCGCGCCGGTATCGAGCCCGTAAGCCAAGGCAGCGGCCGTCGGTTCGCTCAAGAGACGAAGAACATTCAAACCGGAGAGTTTGGCAGCGTCTTTTGTAGCCTGACGCTGAGCGTCGTCAAAGTAAGCCGGTACGGTCACAACAGCGCCTACCAGTTCACCGCCTAAGGCGTCTTCGGCGCGTTTTTTAAGGACTTTCAGAATTTCTGCAGACACTTCCACGGGGCTCTTGGCACCCTGAGAAGTGTTGAGTTTGACCATGCCTTCGCCTTTAATGAAGTCATAGGGCATGTAGCGATTGTTCTGAAGTTCGGAAGCACTTCGGCCCATCAGGCGTTTGATGCTGGAAATGGTATTGAGCGGGTCGGCTTCTGCACGCAGCCGAGCTTCTTCACCTACGACAACGTCTCCGTTCTTCTCATAATGAACAACAGAGGGCAGCAGTTTCTGATTTTTTTCATCGACAAGAACTTCAGGAGAACCGTTTCTAACGGTGGCCGCCAATGAATTCGTGGTGCCTAAATCAATACCGACAGCGAACCGCTCTTGATGCGGTGCTGTCGACATTCCGGGTTCGGCAATTTGCAGAAGTGACATTATTCAAAATCCAGTAGCTGGCGATTTAAAAACATAACCTTTTTTAAATCCTCTGCCGCCAGCGAGACATCAGATTTCACATCGAACGCATCTGCAACTTCGTTAAGCAGTTCGTTCTTTTCCTTTTCTATGGCTTTCTTCATGACTTCGAGCTCAGCCGTATCGCCAGCGCCTTTGGCGTCAGCAATGGCCTCTCGGCGCTCGAGCTGTTCAAAAAGAAACTCTTCGGAGATCGAACCGCTGCTGTCCTCATCAATCGGATGTCCGCGCAGAGCGCACAGGACCTTGCCGCACTGAATCGGATCGCTGAGTTTTTGATAAGCGTCATTGATCAGCGTTGCCCACTGCTGGGCAACGCGTTTTTCAGCGTCGCTTGCCGAGGCAAAACGGTCGGGATGAACCTTCTTTTGGATCTCAAAATACTTTTCATCCAGCTTTTGTTTATCAATTCGGAACTGTGGCTTCAGACCGAAAATTTCAAAAGGGTTCAGCGCCGCCATAATGCCTCCGCTTTAGTTAGACATGGAAAGATTTGCCGCAACCGCAGCTTTCTTTCTCGTTCGGGTTCTTGAATTTGAATCCGGTATTGAGACCTTCACGGACAAAGTCCAGTTCAGTCCCGTTGATATAAGGCAGGCTCTTAGGATCGACGATCACCTTGATCCCGAAGCTTTCATAAACCTGATCTTCGGGCTCGATTTTGTCCGCAAACTCTAAGGCGTAAGCCATACCGGAGCAGCCGCTGGTTTTGACACCGACTCTAAGGCCGATGCCTTTGCCGCGTTTACGAAGGAATTCTTCAACGTGGGAAGCTGCTTTCTCTGTCAATGTGACCGACATTATTTTTCCTTAATCTGAGCCTGTTTGTGGCGATAATCTTCCACTGCGGCCTTGATGGCGTCTTCTGCAAGAATGGAGCAGTGGATCTTGACGGGAGGAAGCTCAAGCTCTTCGGCAATAGCTGTGTTTTTGAGCTGTTCGGCCTCTTCCAGGGTCTTGCCCTTGATCAGTTCAGTGACCAAAGAGCTGGAAGCGATGGCGCTGGTGCAGCCGTAGGTTTTGAACTTAGCGTCTTCGATAACACCGTTGTCGTTAACTTTGATCTGCAGGCTTAAAACGTCGCCGCAAGCGGGGGCGCCGCGTGTACCGGTTCCGACGTTGGGATCGTTTTTATCTAGTCTGCCGACATTTCTGGGGTGCTGGAAATGATCCATCACTTTATCGCTGTATTGCATTCTTTTCTTTCCTTATTAGTGTTCTGTCCATTTAACTTGTTTCATGTCCACGCCTTCCTTGTACATCTCCCAAAGCGGGGACATTTCACGAAGCTGTGCAACCTTTTCTTTGATGAGCTTGATGGTGTAGTCAATCTCTTCTTCCGTCGTAAAGCGGCCTAAGCTGAAACGGATGGAGCTGTGAGCCAGTTCGTCATCGATACCGAGGGCACGAAGAACATAGGACGGTTCCAAGCTGGCGGAAGTGCAGGCGGAGCCGGAAGAAACGGCGATTTCCGGGCAGCTGGCCATAAGGGCCTCGCCTTCAACAAACGCGAAGCTGACATTGAGATTGAACGGAGCTCTGTGTTCCATGCTTCCGTTAACGTGAACGGCTTCGATTTCGCTTAAGCCTTTCCAAAGTCTGTCGCGAAGAGCGCCGATACGCTTCATTTCTTCATCCATTTCCAGACGGCACAGTCTGTAGGCTTCGCCCATACCGACGATCTGGTGTGTGGCGAGCGTGCCGGAGCGCATGCCTCTTTCGTGGCCGCCGCCGTGAATGATGGCTTCAATACGAGCGCGCGGTTTGCGGCGAACATAAAGCGCACCCATTCCCTTCGGTCCGTAGAGCTTGTGGGCGGAAAGGCTCATCAGATCCACCTTGAGTTTTTCCATATCCAGGGGGATCTTGCCGGCTGCCTGAGTGGCGTCGACATGGAAGAGAATTCCGCGTTCGCGGCACATCTCACCGATTTTCTCGATGTCCTGAATCACGCCGATTTCGTTGTTGACGGCCATCACGGAAACCAGAGTCGTATCCGGACGCATGGCTTTGGCCAAAGCGTCGAGGTCCAAAAGACCGTCCTTGCCGACATCCATGTAGGTGACCTCAAAGCCTTCGCGTTCAAGTTCGCGCATGGAGTCCAACACGGCTTTGTGTTCGGTCTTTACCGTGATTAAATGCTTACCTTTGTCCTTATGGAAACGGGCTGCACCCTTGATGGCGAGGTTGTCGCTTTCGGTGGCTCCGCTGGTCCAGACGATTTCTTTCGGATCGGCATTGATCAGTGCTGCGACTTCAGCGCGGGCATTTTCAACGGCTTCTTTAGCTTTCCAGCCGTATTCGTGGCTCGTGCTGGCAGCGTTGCCGAAATTCTCACAAAGGAAAGGAATCATCTTGTCGACGACACGGGGATCGACAGGAGTGGTCGCAGAATAATCAAGGTAAATAGGGAACTTCATGATTAGCTCCAATGAAGAGATAAATTGGGGATTGTTTAAACCTTCGGTTTGATAATTGAGACGGGGCTTAAGCCCTGATCTTTGAGTTTTTTCTTGTCAGCCAAGGTTTTCAGCGAGATCCCTTTTAGGAATCTGCGGATTTCCTCGTTGAGGCTTTCCCAAAGATCGAATGTGATGCACTCACCTTCTCCGTCGCAGACTGCTCTGTTTTTATCGCAGCTGGCTTTCTCCAGCGGGTCGTCCACGGCTTCTAAAATATCGATCACCGTGATTTGATCCGCGGGCTTAGCCAAACGGTAGCCGCCGGCAGGACCGCGCACCCCTTCAAGGAGACCTGCTCTGCGCAGCTTTCCGAAGATCTGCTCAAGGTAGGCACTCGAAAGATGGCGTCTGTCACCGATCGCGGCGATCGACACATACTCTTCAGGGTCATGAAGAGCAATATCTAGCATCGCAGTAACGGCAAAACGGCCTTTAGTAGTGAGTTTCATCTTTATTCCGATTTAATTTGTCGGAAATAATAGACCGTTTTATTTCCGAGCGCAATAGTCGGAATTGAAAAAGCCCTCCGAAGAGGGCTAAGAAGGAAAATGAATTTTCAGCGGCTACAGAGCTGAGCCGGGAATGTAGACAGAAGCGCGTTTCTTAACGACTTCCAGCAGGCCTTCGCAGGCGTCTTCACAGTAGTCGAGTACCGTGTTGAAACCCTCGTTGCCGCCGTAATACGGATCGGGCACTACGGCCGTATCGTATTCCGTTGCGTAACGCATCAGAAGCGCCAGCTTGTGTTTATACATCGGAGGACAGATCTGCTGCATCGCAGTCAGATTTTCCCAGTCCATCGCCAAAATGAAGTCGCACTCTCTAAAGTCGTCGGATGTAATCTGACGAGCCCTAAGTTCGGATAAGTCATATCCGCGCTTACGGCCTGCTATCTGAGCGCGCACGTCCGGCGCCTCTCCGACGTGATAACCATGTGTACCGGCAGAATCCACGATTACTTTGTCAGTCAGTCCGGCTTCCTTCACCATTTTCTTAAAAACTGCTTCAGCCGTAGGGGAACGACAAATGTTCCCCATGCACACAAATAAAACTTTTACCATGTTTTTTGCATTCTTCTTAATTGACGAATTAATCACACCTCTCTCGCGTACACCGCAGGCAGGTTGCAATAGCTTACGAGCCCCTAACGTTTTTTGCAAAAATGTATAGGGTAATTACTAATAATTCAACTCAAAATGAGCACCTATACGTTCTCTTTTGCACCTTCCTCATCTTTTCCAGGCGTCGCGCCGAAAACTTGTTTACGAATTGAAGCCAATTTATCACGGACTTCCGAGGCTTTTTCGAATTCGAGATTCTTAGCATGCTCAAACATTTCGTTTTCGAGCCGTTTGATTTTGCGCGCAAGTTCCTTAGGTCCCATTTTTTCGTAATCCTGACCGTCAACCAGCCCGAATTCGTTCTCAAGGCTATCGCTCTTATAGACGCCGTCGATAATGTCTCGAATCTCTTTCTTAACGCTCTTCGGCGTGATGTTGTGCGCCACGTTATAGGCAGTCTGTTTTTCTCTGCGTCGAGCCGTTTCGTCCATCGCTCTGCGCATGGAGTCTGTAATCGTATCAGCGTAAAGGATGGCTTTTCCCTCAACATTACGTGCCGCACGACCGATTGTCTGAATCAGTGAGCGTTCGCTTCGCAGGAAGCCTTCTTTATCCGCATCCAAAATCGCGACCAAAGCTACTTCCGGAATATCCAAGCCTTCTCTCAGCAAGTTAATGCCGATCAGAACATCGAAGACACCGGCACGCAGGTCTCGAATAATTTCCACGCGTTCCACCGTATCAATATCTGAGTGCAGGTAACGCACTTTGATGTCGTTGTCCTGCAGGAAGTCGGTCAAGTCTTCGGCCATGCGTTTGGTCAGCGTCGTGATCAGAATGCGCTGGCCTTTCGGGATTCTTTCTTTAATTTCGCCGAGTACATCGTCCACCTGAGTCGTGGCCGGACGCACTTCTACTTCCGGATCCACCAGGCCGGTCGGACGCACCACCTGCTCCACGATCTGGGAAGAATGATTCAGTTCATAGTCGGCCGGAGTGGCCGAGACAAAGATTGCTCGGCGCATCTTGCTTTCGAACTCGTCAAAGCGGAGCGGACGATTGTCCTTGGCGCTCGGAAGACGGAAACCATACGTCACAAGCGTTTCTTTTCTGGCGCTGTCTCCTCGGTACATACCGCCGATCTGACCCAAAAGAACGTGAGACTCATCGAAGAACATCAGCGCGTCCTTCGGCAGATAGTCGATCAGGGTCGGAGGCGGCTCTCCGGGCAGACCGCCTGCAAGGTGTCGGCTGTAGTTCTCAATGCCTTTGCAGAAGCCCACCTCATGGAGCATTTCCAGGTCAAAGAGCGTTCTTTCGCGGATTCGCTGAGCTTCAAGCAGCTTGCCGCTTTCTATGAATTTTGTCTCCTGGTCTCTGAGCTCATCTTTGATAGCTTCAATAGCGCGAAGAATATCGTTTCTCGGCGTGACGTAGTTAGACGTCGGATAAATGGCGAAGCGGTCTACCTTCTGACGTGTTTTACCGGTCAGCGGATCGAAGAAGTACATTGCTTCGATTTCGTCATCGAAAAGTTCGATACGCAGCGCCATTTCCGAGTGTTCCGCCGGAAACACGTCGATCGTATCGCCGCGGACGCGGAACTTACCGCGCGTAAATTCCATGTCGTTGCGCTCGTACTGGATGCGCACCAAATGAGAAATCAAACCGCGCTGCTCGATCTTGTCACCGACTTTCAGGATCAGACGCATTTCGGTGTAGGACTCGGGCTTACCGATACCGTAAATCGCGGAGACCGTGGCCACAATAATCACATCGCGGCGTTCCAACACGCTCTTTGAAGCCGAAAGACGCATCTGTTCGATGTGCTCGTTGATCGCGGAGTCTTTTTCAATAAACAGATCCCGCTGAGGAACATAGGCTTCCGGCTGATAGTAGTCGTAGTAACTGACGAAATACTCCACCGCATTGTTCGGGAAGAAGTCCCTCATTTCCGCATAGAGCTGGGCGGCAAGAGTTTTATTCGGCGCCATGATGAGCGTCGGGAGCCCCGTTCTGGCAATGACGTTAGCCATTGTGTAGGTCTTGCCGCTGCCGGTCACGCCGAGCAGCGTCTGAGCCGTGAGGCCGTCCTCGATACCTTCGACGAGCTCTTTAATTGCCTGAGGCTGATCTCCGGCTGCCTCAAAGGGCTGATGCAGTTCGAACGGGGAGTTCGGGAATCGGATGATTTTCAAAATAGCGCCTATCTGAAAGATTCTTCGGTTGCGGAAAGTTTAGAACGAATCGCCAGAAGCTCGTTGCGCAAAAATCCGATCTGGTCAGTTCGGGAAAAATCCGAGATGTCTCTTGGCAACAGGCAAGTCCTTCCCTTCCAATGTCTTACAGCCTTCGAGAGCGTGCTATCGTGTGGGGGACGGAATGACAGCCTCTCTAGCTTGCTTTAATCGATTCCAAATAAGGGCGCAGCGGGGTCGGAACACAGGCAACACACTTGACATCAAGACGCACAGCGACGTCCATGCCATCACGCCAACAACCGCTGCGGTTAGAATCAACATGAAAAAGGGTGCGATCAGCGCCAACTATAACGATTACCTCACCTTCATTAAGCTCGACGGCCGCTAGCAGGCTATCGCCAAGGTTTTCCATCAGTTCAACTGCCAGTGACGTTTTAGAGGTCGCGCACAGAGGCCTCACTGGCCTTTACGTATATAAAAAGTCTACTTTTCAGCTTCGGAATTCTCGACTGTCTTGTCGGCAACTCAGGTCAGCAGCCTGCCGCACTCATCAACGGAGATGCAGGAAAAGTGATTCGATTCTCAGATGATGGACTAACACCATTTCCATACGGTCAGCGGTTTGCCAGGGTGGATGTTCTTGAAGGTAAGCCGGTGTTCAAAGTAACCACCGGCGACAAGACAAACGGTATCAACGCCGGCTTTTGGGAAAGCTCGCAGGGCAAGTAGCATTCCACAACGGTAAACGATCATTGAGAGTCTTGCCATCTACTGTAGGGGAAATTGAAATTACAGAAGACAGCGATTTCGCGCCGGTCTGAGCTTCATTCTTCACCCTGGATTTTCCGTTACCTGGCGCTCTATCGAGCCTACTAAGAAAGAATTTGTCATTACCCGACCGCATAAAACATCTAAGTAAGAGTTTCCCGTTTACCTACCCGAAGGAACGACAATGAGCAAGGTATCAATTATCAACGACAGCGCAAAGTGGCACGGAACAGGCGGAACTATAAGCGATAGTATCGTTAAGGCTGCCTAAGACATTTTGAACTCACTCGGTCGTCAAGTCACTGTGAAGACTGTGGACCGAGACTTAGACGCTTACGGGGAAGAGCAAAAGATTTTTGAAGCAGACGGCTTACTCATTCAATTCTCGGCCTGGTAGATGAATTTGCCTTGGCAGATGAAACGCAATCAAGACGAAGCCCTACCCGATCCGCGCATTAATGGAGGAGGCGGCCCCTGCATCAACAAAACCTACAAGCTGAGTTCAACTTGAAATGTACCACTAGAGGCTTTTGAGGGGCCGATTCAATTCTTTGAAGGAAAAGGCATTGACGCTGTCCTGATGGAGGTTCATAAAACCTTCCAATTCTTCAGGAGGAGGCTGCTTCACTCTTTCATGATCAACGACGTATTGAATAATTCGCAGAATGAAAATGACCGGCGTCGTTTCGGGACGCACCTGAAACGGTTCGACTAGACGCCGATCGTTAAAGAGGCAGGATTTAACTTTTAGGGAGGGTCTCCCCATCACTTTGGATAAACATACCTCACTAACCGACCTCTAGCTCAATATTCTGTATTTTTTGATCAATTCAATGTAAACCTAAAATAATTACAGAGTTTTAGTCAACAATCGATCACGATGTGTTCTCTAGCCTTCCGCGAAAAGTCTCCGGGTATCGACATTTGGCATTCCATTTGATGTGAAATTTAGACTTCTTGTTTTATCCATTTGTTTTTTTCAAGGAGTCGTTTAGTTATTGTTTAAGTTAACGCTGTTGACTGACATAATCTTTATTGTCAAAATGCGCGTGTTTAGATCTCGGCGACATGACAATTGGGGCCATTGCTATGTGCACTATTAACATTGGCAAATGCCTATTCAACATAGGTATACGCCGTACACTGCATCTCACGCGATTCACCATGCGTGACTGCTTTTCTTTCAACAAATTCGTCTCCGAAGCTGCCAAGTAACCTGCCGACCGTTTTTATCGGTTCGCCGCCTCTTTTGCTTCTGAATAACTTCGTCTCAACCGCTTTTTGCATTCCTGCTAAAGCTTGTCGAAGTCATCTTGAAGAAAAGAACTCGTCTACTCGTTCATTAAATTTGCGCGGATTCATTCAAGTTAATCCGGAACATTAGCCATGCAAAAACTTAAGATCGCAGCCTCTGCCGTATTAAAAGACAAACTTCAGGTCGATCGTGAGGTTGTCAAGCTCTCCACAGCAGACTTTACCGAAGTCTCAGCCGTCGTTATTGATATTGAAGACTACCGCAAGGGCGGTCTAAATAAAGTCGACGGCACAGCCCTTGGTATTCCTGTCTTCCTTTATCTTCGAGACGAAGAGAATACCCCGGAAGAACTCGTCGGACACGTCGTCGGCGTGATCAGCGACAATCTGACGGACAGACGCTTATTCGGCCGCCAGATTGACGAAGCCGCCAAACGCTACGAAGACAAAGTTCTGCCTCCTTTCTTCGGCGCCTTGGCTCAGTACGTTTATAAAGGCAAATCTCAGTTTGACTGCCCCGGTCACCAGGGCGGCGCTTACTTCCGACGCCACCCTGCGGGACGCGCTTTCTACGACTTCTACGGTGAAGAGCTCTTCCGTTCCGACCTCTGCAACGCGGACGTTGCGATGGGCGATCTTTTGATTCATGAAGGCGCACCTCTCAAAGCCCAAAAAGCCGCCGCGAAGATTTACAACGCCGACAAGACGTATTTCGTTCTCAACGGAACTTCCGCATCGAATAAGGTCGTTCTAAATGCAGCTCTTACGCCGGGCGACTTAGTTTTATACGACCGAAACAACCATAAGTCGGTGAATCACGGCGCTCTGCTGCAGGCCGGCGCCACACCGATTTATCTTGAAACCGCGCGTAATCCGTTCGGCTTCATCGGCGGCATCGATGAAAAATGCTTTGACGAGAAGTATCTTCGCGACCTCATCCGAGAAAAGTGTCCTGAGAAAGCCGATGCCAAGCGTCCGTTTCGCCTTGCCGTCATCCAGCTCGGCACTTACGACGGCACGATTTACAACGCCAGACAGGTCGTCGACAAAATCGGACATCTGTGCGACTACATCCTGTTCGACTCTGCTTGGGTCGGCTATGAACAATTTATTCCGATGATGCGTGACTGCTCTCCGCTGCTTCTGGAACTCGGACCGGAAGATCCGGGCATTTTTGTGACTCAGTCTGTGCATAAACAGCAGGCCGGCTTTTCTCAGTCTTCTCAGATTCATAAAAAGGACGCTCATATCCGAGGACAGGACCGCTTCATTCCGCACAAAGTGCTGAACAACGCCTTCATGATGCACGCGTCCACGAGCCCCTTCTATCCGCTGTTTGCCTCTTTGGACGTCAACGCCAAAATGCAGGAAGGAGAAGCCGGACGCAGACTTTGGGCCGACTGCGTCAAGACCACTATCGACGCACGCAAGCTGCTGCTGGATACCTGCCACCACATTAAGCCGTTTATTCCTAACAAAGTTCGAGGCGCTGACTGGAAGTCCTACCCGACGAATCTTATTGCTCAGGATCTGGAATTTTTTAAATTTGTTCCAGGCGAAAAATGGCACTCCTTCGAAGGCTACGGTGAGAACCAGTACTTTGTTGATCCGTGCAAATTCATGCTGACAACACCGGGTATCAATGTTGAAACCGGTGAATACGAAGACTTCGGTGTGCCAGCCACCATCCTTGCGAACTACCTGCGAGAAAACGGCATCATTCCGGAGAAAAATGACCTTAACTCCATTCTTTTCCTCATGACGCCGGCAGAGAACAAGGAGAAAATGGATCACCTTGTGAGTCAAATTGCCCGCTTTGAAAAGTATCTCGACGAAGATGCGCCGCTGGAAGACGTACTTCCGGGCCTCTACAAGCACTACGAGTATCGCTATCACGACTATTCGATTCGCCAGCTCTGCCAAGAGATGCATGACTTCTACAAGGAACGGAACATTAAGGAAATCCAGAAACAGATGTTCTGCAGCGAGTACATGCCCAAGAGCGTGATCAATCCTCAGGATGCTCATTTCGCATTCCTGCGAGGACAAGCCGAACTCGTACGGATGGAAGATGCTGAAGGGAGAGTCGCTGCAGAAGGTGCGCTTCCCTACCCTCCGGGTGTTTTGTGCTGCTTCCCGGGCGAAGTTTGGGGCGGCCCCGTGCTCAAGTATTTCTTAGCGTGGCAGGAAGCGATGGGTAGAATGCCGGGCTTTGCACCCGAGCTTCAGGGCGTTTATGTCGAAGACAACGGCAGAGGCGGGAAGCAGGTTTACTGCTACGTGCTGAAGGAAGATGTCGTCGAGCGCCTGAAAGCAAAAGGCAAGTAGGACGATTAGGGCGACAGCTCCATGCTTTCGCCCTGATCGCGATGAAGGATTGTTATGTCTGAACAGAATCCGAAGAAGATGTCGGTTACTCAACTGACGCTTCTGACTGCTATTAATATGATGGGCTCCGGCATCGTGATGCTGCCGACGAAGTTAGCTGAAATCGGAACCATCTCGATCCTCTCGTGGGTGATCACCGCGTTCGGCTCCTTGTGCCTTGCCTATGCTTTCGCTAAATGCGGGATGTTCAGCAAACGACCGGGAATGGGCGGCTATGCCGAATATGCCTTCGGAAAAGCGGGCAATTTTTTAGCCAACTATACCTACGGTATTTCTCTGCTCTTTGCCAATATTGCCATTGCCTTAACCTGTGTCGGCTACGGGTCTGAGCTGCTGGGCATCAGTCTCTCACCGATTCACGTCTGCCTTTCCACGATTGTCGTCCTCTGGCTCTGCACATCCGCCAACTTCATGGGTGCATCCATTACCGGAAAGTTCAGTTCTTTAGCCGTTTGGTGCGTTGTTCTTCCCGTTCTGCTTCTGAGCGTCATCGGGGGGTTCTGGTTCAATCCGACCCTGTACGTCGAATCCTGGAATCCGCATCATCACCCTTTCTTCTCTGCGGTGGGGGCTTCTATTTCCATGACGCTTTGGGCTTTCTTAGGCCTGGAAAGTGCCTGCGCCAACAGCGATGCCGTTGAAAACCCTCAGAAGAACGTGCCGATTGTCGTCATGGCGGCCACAATCGGCGTTGCCATTATTTATATTGCGTCCACCAACATCATTGCAGGTATTGTCCCGAATACCGAGCTGGTGAAATCCAACGCGCCGTTCGGTCTGACTTTCAGTCTGATGTTCAATTCCACCGTCGGAAAGTTCGTGACCTTCCTCTTGATTCTTTCCTGCGCGGGTTCCACGCTTGGCTGGCAGTTCACGATCGCCAAAGTGTTCCAGCAATCCGCCGCAGAAGGTTTCTTCCCGAAATGCTTTGCGAAAGTTAATCGCTGGGGTGCGCCGGTTCTCGGCATGATCATCATTGTCGCCATCCAGACGTGCTTCTGCTTTATGACCATTAGCCCTGAACTCTTTAATCAGTTCAATCGGCTGGTCGACTTGGCTGTTGTTACCAACATCATGCCGTATTTGCTTTCGATGGCGGCGGTCGGCGTCATTATGAAGGCCGCGAACGTCGAGCCAGCCAAGGCCAAGTTTTACACGTTTGTCGCCCTGATCGGCGCGCTTTACAGCTTTTACGCACTATTTTCCACAGGCATTACGGAAGTGTTCTACGGTTCGCTTGCTACCTTCTTCGGCTGGACGCTGTGGGGCCTTCTGGCAACACGCTTTGTCAGCGATAAAAATTAAGCTCAGTCAACAGATCTTTAAAGGACTGTCCGCGCGGCAGTCCTTTTTCATTTGAACTTTCAAGATTCCAAATATTTTCGTTAGAAAAACGATTTTGCCGCCAATTTTGAATTAGGCTAAGTAATTGACATTTTTTAACACCTCTAGAGAATCTCATGTCCAAATCCATTTTTGATGTTGTCGGACAAGCTCCCGACGATCCCATTCTCGGCCTCAACGAAGCCTTCAAGTCCGACCCCCGCGACAAGAAAGTTAATTTGAGCATCGGCGTCTACAGCACCGAAGACGGCAAAGTGCCTCTCCTGCGCGTTGTTGCCGAAGCCGAAAAAAGAATTCTTGAAGCCGGCGAACCGCACACCTACCTGCCGATCTCCGGTATTCCTGCCTTTACTTCCGGCGTTCAGAAGCTGATTTTGGGAGCCGATTCTCCGATCATCAAAGAAAAGCGTGCCGTTACCGTTCAATCTCTCGGCGGAACCGGCGCTCTTAAAGTCGGTGCAGATTTCCTTGCAGCTATCCTCAAAGATCCGCAAGCTGTTGTCAGCACACCGACTTGGCAGAACCACGTTGCGATTTTTGAACAGGCCGGTTTCAAGGTCGGCAAGTATCCATACTATGACAAAGAAAACAACGGCGTCGACTTCCCTGCCATGCTTGAGAGCCTCAAGGGTTTAAAAGAAAACACCGTTGTGATTCTGCATGCCTGCTGCCACAACCCCACAGGCTACGACCTGACTCAGGAACAGTGGGCTCAAGTGGTTGACGTCTGCGTTAAGAACAAACTGATTCCGTTCCTTGATATCGCCTATCAGGGCTTCGGCGACGGTCTTGAAGAAGACGCCGGTTCCATCCGTCAATTTGCCGATGCCGGTATTCCCTTCTTCGTTTCCAGCTCTTTCTCCAAGTCCTTCTCTCTCTATGGCGAACGTATCGGCGCACTGACCGTCGTCTGCAAGGACCAGGAAGAAGCCTCCCGCGTCATGAGCAAACTGAAAGCTTTGATTCGCGCCAACTACTCCAATCCTCCCGCTCACGGCGCAAAGATTGTTGCCCAAGTTCTCAACGACCCGAAACTGATGGCTCAGTGGCATGAAGACTTGAGCGAAATGCGTGAACGCATCAAGGAAATGCGCAAGGATCTGGCCGCTGAACTCAAAGCACTCGGCGCCAAGAAAGACTTTGACTTCGTCACCCAGCAGAAGGGCATGTTCTCCTTCTCCAGTCTGAACCCCGAACAAGTTCAGCGTCTGAAAGACGAATTCGGTGTCTACATCGTTAAGAGCGGCCGTATGTGCGTTGCCTCTTTGAACAAAGACAACGTGAAATACACGGCAGAAGCTATTAAAGAAGTGTTCTAAGCTCGAAACTACGCGTTTTTACGGAAGGCTCCGAAAAAATCGGAGCCTTTTTACATTTTTAAATTTCCTTTTGAATCAAAGAGTTCAAATAAGAGGCAATATAAAAACGAAAAAGAATGAAAAAAAATTTAGTTTTTGATTTGCACGAGTTCAAAAACTTGTATATAGTCTCGTCTTGTTGATTCCCCGATAGCTCAGTCGGTAGAGCGACGGACTGTTAATCCGCAGGTCGTTGGTTCAAGTCCAACTCGGGGAGCCAGAATTCTGAAAAGCGCATCGTCAAAGATGCGCTTTTTCTTTGCCCAAATTGATTGGGGCGCCGCACCTTCGTAATCAAAATAGCAATCCCAGCGCGGCCGAATTATCGGTACCTCTGCGATTAATTCTTCAGGCAATCAGACATAAATTTCTTGCGAAGCTCGCCTTTAAGCGCTTTTTCTTTAGCCTCCTTGCTGCACTTGACCATTTTTTCCTGCTGTTTGGTCAGTTTCTTTTTCCCGTCATCAACTTTCTTAGACAAGCATTCCTTCATGAATTCTTTACGCTTATCGCCGTGAAGATCTTTAGCTGCGGCTTCCTTGCTGCAGTAAGACATCTTATTTTGCTGAGCGGTGAGATGCTCGGAAGTGTCTTTTGCAATAGCCGGATTCATACATACGGCAAACCCAAGTAGAGAGGCAATCAAAACCAAACGTTTCATAATCAGTCCGTTAAAAGGTGGCAAAGAAATTGGTACCTCTTTTATAACCCGTTGGAGGTAAGAGTTTCAGGCAAAAATCCAAGATTGAGCATGGCAGCTGCCGTATTTCTTCCTTTCCGGTGACGGGTAATTTCCTCTCTTTACCTATTAGTCCTACCTCTAAATATCGGGTTTTTTCTGTCTCTTCTCCGAAAATCAGCTGTTTTTTCTCTCTAAAATAAGTTCATGTTCAGCGCGTGTTCTCGGCGAACCGCAGGCATTTTTACGGATAACCAATGAATACATCTGAATATTTAACTTTGATGAGGAATCGACTCACCGCAGCTTTCGATTTCAAAGAAACGCCTCAAGGACTCAATCCTCAGCCGGCGCTTTGGGCAGTACACAATCGAACTTCGGAAAAGTACTTCCTCTCTAAAAGCATCTCGTTATACACAGTGAACAATGACGAGTATGTCGGGCTTTATGGCTGTACTGACAAAATCAAGAAAACAGACATCGAAGCCGTTTTCGAACAGTTCAAAAGACTGATTTCGGAACTACCGACGGACGAAAAGCATATGTCCTCAATTTTCACTGCGGCGTTGATTTCCGAGGAGGAAATTGACCCGAAGATTGTTGAGACGGCGTCTGCCAAAAAGTTTCATAAAGACTTTTGGTTCTCTCTTCGCGGTTGGGCCGATCTAGCCTTCATTTTGGTCGATCTTAAAAACGAAAAGGTTTATTCCAATTCGTTCGGCAAAAGGACTGTTAGAAACTTCGGATTCCCAAAGAAGTCTGACTAAAAGCTTTATTTAATTTATCTCAAACACCTAGGAATGGAAATGAACGGTTTTACCTTACTTATCGGCTCAGCGGTCATCTTTCTGATCGCCTATGTCGTTTATGGCTCCTGGCTTGCCAAGCAATGGGGCATCGACCCAACGCGCAAAACACCGGCAGAAACTCAGAAGGACGGCATTGACTACCTTCCGACAAAACCGGCTGTTCTCCTCGGACACCACTTCTCTTCAATTGCAGGCGCCGGCCCGATTGTCGGTCCGATTACGGCTGCTGTCTTCGGTTGGGTTCCCGTCACACTGTGGATTATTGTCGGCAGCGTCTTCTTCGGCGGCGTACATGACTACGGTTCTTTGGTGGCTTCTTTGCGCCATAAAGGCAAGAGTATCGGCCAAATTATCGAAGCCAACATCGGAGAAAAAGCCAAGATTCTCTTCGCCATCTTTGCTTGGATTACCTTGCTGGTTGTGATTGCCGCCTTCGCCAACATCGTTGCTGCTACTTTCGTAGCCAACCCCGGCGCCGGCACATCCTCCCTGCTCTTCATTCTGCTCGCTGTCGCTTTCGGCCTGCTCGTCTATCGTACCGGCATGTCTCTTTTCCTCGGTACGGTTCTGGGCCTCATCGGTATGGCTGCCGCTTTCTACATCGGCCATATTTTCCCGATCGTCCTCTCTAAGGATATGTGGCTCCTGATTATGATGGGCTACATCTTTGTTGCTTCCATCGCACCGGTTTGGATTCTCTTGCAGCCTCGCGACTACCTGAACTCCTTCCTGCTCTATCTGATGATCATTGCCGCCTTCCTCGGCATTTGCTTCTATCAGCCAACCATGGAGATTTCTCCGTTCGTAGGCTTTGATCTCGGAGGGGGCCAGTGGCTCTTCCCGGTTCTATTCGTTACCGTCGCCTGCGGTGCCATTTCCGGTTTCCATTCTTTAGTCAGCTCCGGCACCAGCTCCAAGCAGCTCGACAACGAAAAGAACGCCAAGCTCATCGGGTACGGCTCCATGCTAATTGAAGGCCTCCTGGCAATCTGCGCCATCATTTCCGTTGCTTACGTTGCCGCTGACAAACTGCCTGCTCTCCTGAAAGCCGGCGGCCCGGTCAATGCCTTCTCTCAAGGCACCGCAACCTTCATGACCGCGCTGGGTCTTGATTTCAACCTGTCTAAAGAGTTCGTTGCTTTGACGATTTCCGCCTTTGCACTTACTACGCTGGACACCGCAACCCGCCTCGGACGATTCATCTTCCAAGAGCTGGTTACACGTCCTGTCGAAAGCCGCAATGGCGGCAAGGAACAGCCTATTGCTGCTTTCCTCGGCAACCGTTACGTCGCAACTGCGATCACGATCGCTCTGGCCTGGTACATGTCTATCGGTTCTTACCTCACGATTTGGCCGATTTTCGGTACCGCCAACCAGATGCTTGCCGCTCTGTCTCTGCTCGCTATCGCTGCTTGGCTCAGAAAAGAAAACAGAAAGACATTCATGGTCACGATTCCGATGTACTTCATGTTTGCCGTTACTTTCTGCTCTCTTGGTCAGCTCATTTATGCCAACCTTGGCAAGAACTGGCTGATCGTCGGCATCTCTGCCGGTCTGGCTGTTCTGTCTGCCGCCCTGTTCATTGAAGCCTACCGAGTCTTCAGCAATGACAAGGGCTAATGGCTAGCCATTGAATATCTATTCAAACCTGCACATACTCAGCTTCCACTGGAGGGAGAGTATGAAAGAAATTCATAATTTGATGACAATCGGGGAAGTAGCCGGATCTTTTGGAGTTTGTGTTGCAACCGTACGACGGTGGTGCAAAAACGGCAAATTCGCACGAGTCATCCGAACAATGGGCAATCAAAGACGTTTTGATCCTGATGAAGTTCATGAAATGCTTCATCCGAACAGCGATAAAAGGATCGTGGTCGGATATGCAAGAGTCTCAAGTTATGATCAGCGCTCGGATTTGACAGCCCAAGCCGAAAGACTGTGCTAATACGGTTGTCAGCTGGTAATCAAAGACCTCGGAAGCGGGCTCAATTGCAAAAAGCCTGGCCTTAAGCGTTTATTGAGACTGCTTTTACTTCGACGTGTCAGCACGTTGGTTCTTACCCACGACGATCGACTCCTCCGATTCGGTACCGAATTGATTTATTTCATCGCTCACTATATGGGCACTCGCGTAGTCATCCTTGATGAACCGGAACAAGAGTCTTTCGAAACGGAGCTCGTCAAGGACGTTATTACCTTGATGACAGTCTTCTGCGCTCGCCTTTACGGGAAGCGCTCATAGAAAAATAAGGTAAAGGAAAATACGGGTATAAAAAATCTAAGTTTTCGTTAGTATCCAATTATTACTTTATTTTTACCCCTAAATGTCCAGCCTTGAGCGAACACTCGTGCGTCAGTTTGAGATGCCCAATGAGACCGATAGAGTTTCATTGGATCGGATGTGTTCGTCATATGGTTTTGTGGCTTCCAAATTTCTCTTTGCCTTCCAAACCAGAGAACTTCGAGGAGAGGTTAGGGACTTCCGAGCTTTTCGAAATAAACTGGTGGCAGCTCTGAGTAAAAAACCTGTTGAATTTAATCAGAGACTCGCGGACTTGCGAACAAACGGCAAAGCGGCGGAGGCAAATCTGCTTACTTTGCTCCGGGAACTTAAAGAGACGTCAGGGCCTCACCTGCAGGTGCGTCACTGGAAGCTGGCTTTGGAAGAAACATCCAAGATGGCATTGACGCATTGGAAAAGCGTCATTGCAGAAGCTAAAAAGAAGCTTGCGCATACGTTAAAGCATTTTAACGATCAGGATCGTCATTACGCGTGCTGGCTGCTTTGCGGTGTAAACCGTCAATTTTTTGAATTGTTGGACGGAAGAATCCCGGTGCCGAATCCGGAAGTATCTTTCGATCGGAACTATTGTCTCAGCTACGATCGGCCTCTTTCTTCAAAGGCACTTCGGTCAATCGCGGGAGTTGTAAGACGAACCGTTAATAAGGTTAGAAGAGACAGCGTCTGTTATCCGCGAACGCAAGCTTTTCACAACCGCATTGACTTTGATGCAAGCTGCTATACAGTCAGATCAACGGAAGATGCTCAATTTCTTGAGCTTATGTCACTGCAGCCCGGTAAAAGAATCTCCCTTCGGCTTAAAGGCAGAAGCAAGATCCGCGGAACGCTCCAGCTGATACGTGATACTGCGGGTACTTACTCGCTAAGAGTGTACGTGCCTCAGCAATGTGAAGAAAAAAGAAAGACCGGCACCGTCATTGGAATTGATCTCGGCTACACAGAGATGATGGCCACGAGTGAACAGGAACTTCTTGGGACGGATCTGGGACAATACTTTTCTGCTATTTCAGACAAACGACGAAAAAACAGCGAAGGCCGAAATCGCATGCATTCGCTCTTTCGCAATCTTTTGAAGAAGCCTAACAAGGACAATCTCGCTAAGGCAGAGCGGATCCGAAAACATAACCTCGGCAGAAAGAAGCAGCGGGCCAGGTACATCCGTGATATCGGAGTTATCAAGACTATCGTTAACAGAGAGTTAAATCTTCTTTTTACTCGGAAGACAAACCCGATCAAGCAGATAGTCGTTGAAGACCTAAGCGCACGTATGAAGGTTCATTTTGGAAAGAAATGGAACCGACGACTGAGCGGCTGGATGCGAGGATACCTACAGGAGAGGATCAGATATAAAGCAAAAAAACATGGAATTGAAGTAAGCGAAGTCAATCCGGCCTACAGTTCGAGAGAATGCCCCCGGTGTCACTGCACGGACAAAAAAAACCGATACGGGAATTCATTTAAGTGCTCGCTTTGCGGGTACCACGGACATGCTGACTTGGTTGCTTCGTTAAACATTCTCGGCCGTCTGGGGGATAAGGAGATCCGTATAGGAATGTCTCCGTCTCGGGTGAAAGCAGTACTGGATGGTCGTTACGTCGGTTGGAAATCATTAAACCATACCGTTTCCGACAAGACTTCAGGTGTGGCGCGTGTTGTGAACGAATCTCCCCGTTCAGCCTCATCGAAGAGCGAACTGAGAAGCAATGTACAGGTTTGTACGGCTTCCAGATAACGGTTCGGGAAATATTTTAGCTATTAGAGGCAGTTGGATAATTCGGTGAAATCCTTAAAAAACTAGAGATATTGAGGAACTATAAGTTCTCATTAAAATAGAGAAAATCATGATGGTGGAATGGCTTGATGACTGATAATAACTTGAAGAATTTGCCGCTGGGAACATCTGATTTTGCTGCCTTAAGGCTTGCAAATGAGATTTACGTGGACAAAACGGATTTGGTCTACGAACTGGCTTCTAAAAGACGCAAATATTTTTTGGCTCGTCCAAGAAGATTTGGAAAGTCTTTGTTGATTTCCACCTTTGAGTCGTTGTTCAGACACGGACTAAGAGATTTCAAGGGTTTGGCTATTGAGAAGCTGTGGATTGAAGAGTCAAAACCTCTTGTGGTGAGGCTAGACTTTTCGGAAATAAAGAATTTTTCCTCGCCTGAAGACTTCTCGAGAAAATTTACTTCTCTTATTTCTAGATGTTTCGGCATGGTCGGATTCCAATATGTTGACGACGACCTTAACAGCGCTTCAGGTCAATTATCAACATGGCTTCAAACATTAGACATCAACGCGTTAGTAGTCCTGATTGATGAATACGATGCACCATTAACCTCTTGCCTTAATCAGCATGGGTTGTTTAATTCTGTTAGAGAGAGGATCTCTGAGTTTTATGCCGTTCTGAAATCCAACGACAGAGCACTCAGATTTGTGTTTGTTACCGGAATCACAAAATTCAATAAAACCAGTATTTTTTCCGAACTCAATAATTTGAGCGATATTTCTTTAGCCCCGCAATTTGGTTCCTTGTTAGGCTATACGCACGAAGAAGTTCAAACATACTTCGGATCTTACATTGCTAAGTCAGCAGAAGTTCTTTCTATAAGCCAAAACGAATTAATGAATCGGCTTGCTGCTCATTACGATGGATTTTGCTTTGAGGAGACTGGGACGAAGAGGGTTTTTGCACCTTGGTCGCTTCTCAATTTCTTGGCTCAACCTGATCGGGGGTTAAAAGATTATTGGTTTGAAAGCGGAGGTAAGCCTGCCGTTTTGCTTGAATATTTAAAGAGCCATGCTCTTAAGGATCCTGAAGAGTACGCCAGAGATAAAACAATTGCGCTGTCGGAATTGGCTGGCTCTTCTGATGTTGAAACTTTGTCCGATATCGGTCTGTTAACGCAGGCCGGCTATCTCACTATTAAGTCCGTCGAATTTGGTAATACGGTTTTTCTTGATTATCCTAATTTGGAAGTTAAACGTGCAATGGCTCAGCTTTACACCGAGCATCTTTTGGACGGAAAGGTGGCAGGACAAGTAGGAGCAGGGCCGATTGTTAAGGTCTTATATGAAGAGTCGGCGGAGTCTGTTTTCCATATCCTTAATCGACTTTTTCTGGCGATTGATTATCAAAGGTATCCGGTGAGGGACGAAGCTTCTTTAAGAGCCTATGTTCAAGTCTATTTTGCAGGCGCCGGCCTAGAAGTAAAAGTTGAACATCACAATGCACATGGCAGGAGCGATTTGGAGGTGAATGCAGGCAACAGACATTGGATCTTTGAGTTTAAGGTTGTGCAGGGCAACAAAGGCGAAACCGAAAAACTGAGTGAGGCTGTTGAGCAAATTAAGCAAAGGCGTTATGGTGATCAACAATACTCAAAAGAAGTGAAGAAGGTTGCGCTTGTCTTTTCTATTGAAGACCGAAAATTCGTCAAGTGGCAAGAAGTTTAGAGGCGCGGCCTGCACGGAGCCGGACGGGTTTGTGGCTCCAGACCGCGTTAACTTTTCAGTGAGCAAAAATTATGCTATCTCGCTTCTGTCTATTTGCAGTTTTCTAGTTAATCTTGGATAAGATCAACAAGAGCTCCAAATTTCCAAACGGTCGGTCTTCTTCCTCTTCCTTCACTAATTTTTGTCACTAACCCCGCTTTTTCGAGTTTTTGAACGGCGAGGAGCAGGGTCGCTTTCGAGGCCTTCACTTTGGTTTGGTTAATCAAGTTCGGAATCGTAAATATTGGTTGAGCAAATAAGTAATCAAGCAATTCCATCGCC
>ENA-OURU01000334-OURU01000334.1-human-gut-metagenome-genome-assembly--contig:-NODE-334-length-74132-cov-78.997314_pt1 | contig 74132 bp, 66 predicted proteins | sample MGYA00242137_ERZ509064 | MGnify/ENA primary metagenome ERZ509064 (study PRJEB26280, sample SAMEA2338777) | human gut metagenome | biome: human gut; feature: human-associated habitat; material: faeces...
AAGGAGATGATAACCGCTGGTTTCCATAACTTTTGCTGATTTTCTTTCCGGCAAAAATATAAATTTATCGGATTTACCCCTCAGATTATTACGTTGACCCGGTATCAGCCTATCATCAAGGTTTAGCTGAGAATTTCGGGTTAACGTAAAATTTACCAGGAGGAAGATCTTCATGTACCAGCATAAATTGGATTACCCTTCAAACAAATAAAAATCTGAGTTGTGTATCACTTGGCTTTTGTTTCAACTAAAGAAGTGCTCGATTCCTTCTTAATATATACAAACCTTTATTAATATTTCCCGCAAGAAAAAGCGTAAGAACAAATAATGTCTGACTCTCAAAGAACTGAAGAAGAAAAAACACATACGAGAATCCTAAAGACAGAACGAGAATTATTCTTTCGTAATGAAATTTCCGCTTCTATAAAATTTTGAACGCATTTTTATAAAGAGGAGAGAATGCTATTTTTATAATTAAACATAATACGGATTATATTCATTATGCGTTTATCAAAAAACGTAAGTGTATTTAAAGGAAAACGCCTAAGCGTTTTGAGTTAAACGCAAGTGCGTTTGAGTTAAAACACAAGGACGTTTGGTTTAAAACGCAAAGGCGTTTTGATATGAATGTACTTGCGTTTTTAAGGCCTTATTCGCACGATTCTATACATCAATAAACAGATGATCTCAAAAACCATTTTTATTCGTTCTTGGGGCTTGATATTGCCAATTCTGCAAATCATAAGAACAAGGGCCGAATCCATACAAGATGGAAACGGCCCTGAGAATTCGTTTTTCTAAAATCAAACTTTATTTAATCACCAAAATCGGCGTGTTGGAATGGAAAATCATCCGACGGGCAATGCTGGGATTAAACAAGCGTGCAAAGACGTTCCGCTTGTAATTTGACAGACACAGCACGTCAATGCCTTTTTCCTTGACATATTCGTCCAAATTGCTGAGCAGACTTTCTCCACCTAACATGTCGTAATCAATTGTCAGCTGCGGATATTGCTTCTTGAAATATTCCTGGATGCCTACCAGCTTGATTTCATTCCACGTACGCTTCTGCGCATTGTCGCTCAGATGTATGAACGATACTTCAAAATGATAATCCTTGAAAGTAGTTACCAGTGAGTCGAATGCAATCAGGTCGCGCTGGTCAAAACTGGTAAAGAATGCCACCTTATGGATTTCATCGAAGTTTTTCTTCTGCGCATTTTTCGGGATGGCATAGACAAATACCGGACTACGGTCGATGATTTCGGCCGTTACACTACCGATAAGATCCATTTCCTTCTCACCTTTTCCGCGCGTTCCCATGATGATTATGAGCGGCTTTTCCTCGCGGGCATAATGCAGGATTTCTTCTTCCGGTACACCTTCTTTCAGAGTGCAGGTGTACTTCACATCAGGAAGTTCTCCTTTCTGAATTCGTTCTTTAATACTGTTTATCAGATTGTTAAGCTGTTCGTGGATACTATCGAGCATGCTCTTGATGCCCAATTCATGCTCCATCGGCAACCCGTAGTTTTCTGTCGCATACTGCAAACTCGGCATGTATACCGGACTGAAATACACGTGCATCAGCACTACTTCTGCCTGTATCTTGGCTGCAAAATTGAAACCGAATTCACAGGCAGCCATTGAATAATCGGAAAAGTCGACCGGTATCAGCACCTGCTTGCCATGCTTTTCTTCCGTTTTTTCCTCATTGACCACATCTTCGGCCAACCACGCAGAACTTTCAATGATTTTCAATGCCCTGGGCAGATCACTTTCGCGGATGCGTATTCTCACGCCCGAAGAAATGACAGGCTGAATCAGGTTGACATTATGGATGCAAGCCTCAATTCCTTCATTTTCAAGCACATTCTTTAGAATCTGGGCTTTAGAATAAGTAAGAATGGCCAGTGTTACAAGTTTTTCTTCCATGGCTTCTGCATTTTTAGGTTAATATCATATTATCGGATAAACAATAAGGGCCGTAACAGGAACGGATACTCTCCCACCCTCTTGTTACAGCCCTTATCTTATATCAAGCGCGTTGTTCTTCCTTCAGAATGGCTATTGCCTTATCGAGTACCGTAGTATCGTCAAGCATCACCAGCCCTCCGTCAGGCCCCGGTTCGAGATGGATACCTACGCTTTTTCCGTCCTTGAAGTTATGTCCGCCAAAGAAATTACGCACCGTTTCCACGCTGAGGTTCAACTCATCCGCAATGCGATGCATGCTTCCCGTGGGCAAAGAATCTTTGATTTTACGAAGTTCGTTAAAGGTTATTGTTCTGTTCATAGTAGTCATAATTAAGTGTTAGACAAAATGTTGTTTTTAATATCGATTTAAATATAGCAAAAGATTGTGACAGCACAAACTTTCCAACCGTTTTTTTCGAAAATATCTTACTTTCTGGTCAGAAATGCAGACTTTTTGCCACTATCATTCCTCCGATTATCGCATAGAGATAAGTCAGCAGCAATGTGGCGTGCAGAATGGAAATGTCATCCTTAGTATATCCGCCCTTGGTATACTTGGTGGAAATATACTGCGGACAGTCGAAGAATTTCTTGCGCAGACGTGCGTACAGCAGGTACACAAGCACACCGACAACCGATCCGGCCACCGCCCCGCACAGAATATCGCCGGGATAATGGACACCTAAGTACATGCGTGAGTACGAAGGAATCATGGCCCACAGAAACATCATGCAGGTGAAAGGCAGATAACGCACCAGCAACGAAGCAAACATCGCTACAGCAAAGGTATTGGCGGCATGGCTGGAGATAAATCCATACAAACCTCCCCGATAATCGTTCACCGTCTGCACCAGATACATCAGTTCAGGGTCTTGAGTGGGACGAAAACGGGCAAAATAAGGCTTGCAGAGTCCCGATGCAAACTGGTCGGCCAGCGTAACGCACAAAGCAAACATCAGCGTGATGACTATTCCTTGCGGCACACGGTTATTCTTAAACACGACATACAGCAACACCAGTACGGCCGGAATCCATGTCTTGGTGTCTGTCACTGTCCACATGAATCCATCCCAGAACAAGGAGTCGCTTCCGTTAAGAGAAAGTAGCAAAGCCTTGTCGGCCTCTATGAGTTGCTGTATGTCTGCCATTTATGCTTATTTGAATTAAATGATTTCAATTGCTTCCGTCTTCACCCAGCCTTTGTTACCGTCTTCCAGGCGGATTTCCTTCCAGCCTTTCATCGAATTGTCCTCAATAAAGACTTTCGTACCTTCATGCAGCACGAACAAGTCAGTTCCGCTTTCGTTCGGCGTACTCTTGACATTGATTGTCGGCTCCATCACAATGGCTCCCGTACGGTCTACCAGCTCCGCTTTCTGCTCACTGGCAAAAATATTGCTGCACACCGTCACAATCAGGAATACCACCGCCCCGATGAATCCGGTTTTCTTTATCCAAAGGCGATTGCCGAAGATATAAAAAGATACTCCTATCAGCAAGAGAATAAATGAGAAAATTGCTACATACCCCCAGCTCTGTTCGCTCATCATGTTGACCAGCGATTTATACCACGTCACGATGAACACTTCGGCAGTAGGCGTAATCTTGTCCACCGTCTTGCTGCGTGCCATGTCCAGATTAAAACGGATATCCGCATCTCCCGGATTCAAGAGAAGTGCACGTTCGTAGTTGAGCACTGCCTTGGCCGTATTCTTCAGCTTGAAGTACGCATTTCCAAGATTATAATAGATGTCGGCCGATTCTCCCTGCGTCTGCAGGATTTCTTCATACAAGGACGCTGCCTCGCTGAACTTTTCCTTCTGGTATGCTTCGTCAGCTTCCGCCTTAGTGGGAGCTGCCACGGCAAACTGAATATACCCAATCAGGCCTATCAATAATAAAGATAATTTCTTCATATTTAGTCTGCTCTCCTATCCGTTTTAATGTTTGATACTGTTTTCCATTTTACTGATGACTTCCACAGAAGCAGAATATACCTTGTCCATCGCCTCGTTTTCGTTGCCCGGAGCATAACGTGCATATTCACATTCGTTGAGCACACCGATGAACTCGGCAATCAAAGCTTCCTGCACGCCGTAGTTGGTCAGTTCGGCTTCAATGTTGTCTTTCGACAGCTGAGATACCGGAATACTGAGCTTGTCGCTGATGTATCCCCACAAAGCCTTCAACACTTCGTCATAGAACTCATTCTTCTTATTTTCTGCCAGCAACTTACCAGCCAGCTTCATACGGCGAGTAGCCACCTTGTTGGCTTTCTTGGTCTTCACCTTCGCCACGTTGGCATTTTCGAGGGCTTTCTGGCGATAAATCACTGCAAAGACAACGAACAGCAGCAACGGAATCAGGTAGCACAGGTAATATCCTACGGTACCGAAGAAGAAATCTCCCTTCGGACGAAGTGAAGAATCGCCCAACTTGATGAAGCGGATATCCTTACCCAGCATCTTCACGCTCTCCTTGTTGGTGAAGTCTGAAATTACCTGATCGGCATTTCCCTGTCCTTTGGCAACCTTCAGGTTGTAAGCCTCTGTTTTCAGGGTCTTGTAGCTGTTGCTCTTCAGGTCGAAGTAGGTAAATTCTACCGCCGGAATCGTAAAGTTGCCGGCATGACGCGGAATTGCCAGGTATTCAAATGTCTTCGTTCCCGTCAGTCCACTGTTGGTCAGCTTATAATCATCGGTCACTTTCGGGTCATAGATTTCGAAATCCTGCGGGAATTTTACTTCCGGCGTACCGATAAGCTTCATGTTTCCTGTACCGCTCAGTGTCAGTTTGATGGTCACGGCATCGTTGGTCTTTACGTCAGTCGCATTGATAGACGATGCCAGTTTGAACTCACCCACTGCTCCAGAGAATCCAGCCGGTTTGGCAGGAAGCGGCTGCACGTTAATTACCACTTTCGGAGTCGTAATTTTCTTCTTCACTTCCACGTATCCTCCGCCATTGAAGAAAGCATCAAACGGGTCGTCCGAAACGGTCTGCTGGGCAACCACCCCATCAAATGTAATGGAAGGGATTTCCAGTTTACCCGTCTGCTGCGGGAACAACACATATTGGCTCCATACAGTCGTATTGTAGTTCCGTCCTTTATAATGTTCCAGCGTGAAAGTCTTCTGCTGCGGCAATTCTACCTCCTGCGTATGGAAGCCCTTCAAATCGGGCATCTTGCCATACAACTGACGCAGATTCACCACGGTATATACCTTATAAGTCAGCAGAATGGCTTCCTGCTCGTGTACGGTGGTCTTGCTGGCTGTAGCCGTGATAAACAAATCATTAGCCGAGATACGGCTGCCTGCTGCCTGGCTGCGTGAAGAAGAAGCACTTCCTCCCCCGTTGTTGCCACTATTTCCCGAGTTCTGGTCCTGCGGAAGCACCTTGATGGAAATGGCATTGGAAAAGACTTTCTCTCCATTTACCTCTACACTGGCTGCCGGAATGGTATACGTACCGGGACTTCCTGCCAAGAGGATATAAGTGAACGCCGTAGAGCTGTTCGATGTACGCTTTCCGTTGATAATCTGAATACTGCTCTGCTGAGAGCGGCTCGGTCCCATCAGCACGTCAAAACCCTTGATGGAAGGAGCACGGAAATCCTTGATGTCTTGCGAATTGACCGTGAATACCAGTCGCACCTGGTCACCGCTTACCACCACGTCGGCAGCTTCTGCCACAAAGCGTACCTTGTCGGCAGCTTTCACCTGCCACGCCGCAAGTATCGTAAAAAGTAAGAATATTATCTTTCGCATTATTCTGTTATTTATGATTATTCATTTGTTCTTCATTGCTTCCAGCCTTACCAGTCTTTTTCCAGCTTGCGTCCCTGCACCTGAATCTGCTTCTTCACCTTATCCTGCACGTTCTTTTCGTCCTGCATCACGGCGTTGAGCAACTGCTGGGCATTTTCCTTCGACATCTGGTTCTGGTTTTGCTGCTGTTGCTGCGGATTCTGTTGCTGTTCTTTCTTGTTCTGGTCTTGCTGGTCCTTGTTCCGCTGCTTGTCATCCTGCTTCTGGTCCTGCTTGTTTTGCTGCTGGTCCTGATTCTGCTGGTTCTGCTGCTGATCTTTCAATTGCTTCTGCGCCAGTGCCAGGTTGTAGCGGGTTTCATTATCCTTCGGATTGTTGCGCAAGGACTGCTTATAGGCTTCGATACATTGCGGCAACTGTTTGGACGACTGTAGAATGACTCCCATGTTGTGGTAAATCTGTGCCAACTTTTTCTTGTCCTTTTCCAGACGAGACGCTGCATCAAACTGCTCCATAGCCTCTTTGGCCTTTTCCTGCATCATCAGCGCATTTCCTAGATTGTACATGGCATCGGCCGACTTGGGATTCAGCTCCAGCGCCTTCCGGTAGTCTACTTCCGCCTTGACAAACAAGCTGTCCTTGTAAAGCTTGTTGCCGCTTCGCAGATAATCACGGTCTGTTTTCTGTCCGTATCCCGCCACGGCAGTCAGGGCCAGACACATACACAGAATATATCCTTTCACTTTCATCTCCAGTTTCATTTAAAGAGTTTCACATTCTTGAAAAGCGGATTCTTGCGGTTCAGAATCATCAGGTCAGCAGCCAGCAAAAGAATAGCCAGCCAGGCCAGCACCTGGAACTGCTCGTCGAACTCCGTAAAGACCTGTGTCTCTACATCCGCCTTCGCCAGTTTATTTATTTCCGCATTCAGCGCCCTTTCGGCATTGTTGGTATTGTCCACACGCACGTAGATACCGTTTCCGGCTTTAGCAATCTCCTGACACATCTGCTCGTTCAGGCGGGTCACTACCACATTACCATCCTTATCGCGACGGAATTCATTGGTACCTTCCACCGGAATAGGTGAACCGTCGGGTGAACCTACTCCTAATACAAATACACGCATACCCTTCTTGGCAGCTTCCTGAGCAGCCTCGATAGCTCCTCCTTCGTGGTTTTCACCATCGGTAATCAGCACGATGGCACGTCCTACCCCTTCATTCGGAGTGAAACTCTTCATAGCCAGGTCGATGGCCCCGCGGATGTCCGTACCTTGTGTAGTAATCAAGGAAGGAGAAATTGTTTCCAGAAACATCTTGGCCGATACATAGTCGCTCGTAATCGGGAGCTGTGTGAAAGCTTCACCTGCAAACACAATCATGGCCACCTTATCGTTGTTGAAGGTCTCTACCAGACGGGAAATCAGCTTCTTCGATTTTTCCAGACGGCTGGGAGTGACATCCTGTGCCAACATGGAGTTTGAAATATCCAGTGCCACCACCGTTTCCACCCCCTGACGCTTCACCGTTTCCATCTTTGAACCGAACTGCGGACGAGCCAGCATGAAAATAACCATGGCCAGCGCAGAAAGCGTCAGCCAGAATTTTACGTCCGGACGATATTTCGACACATCCGGCATGAGATGTGCCAGCAACTCCGGACTACCATATTCGCGCAACTTCTTGCGACGGCGATAGTTCGAATAAAAATAGAACACAGCCAGCAAGGGCAGCACAATCAGTAAATACAAATATTGAGGTTCTCCAAATCGAAACATGACTTCTTATTTTAAGGTATTTTCTTCAAAACTGTATTCCGCAAAAGAATTTCAAGCAAGATGCTCAGGAAAGCAATCAGTGCAAAGACCGCATAGGCTTCTTCACGTTTGCTGAATTCCTTCACGTTCAGTTTCGTTTTTTCCAGTTTGTCAATTTCACGGTACACTTCCTTCAGCTTCGTATTGCTGGTAGCACGGAAATAATTTCCATTAGTTGTTCCGGCAATCTGGCTCATGGTCTGTTCGTCGATTTCCACCGGCATCTGTACATACTGCAAACCGGCGTACGTCTGCATCGGATAAGGTGCCGTACCGTTAGTTCCTACACCGATGGTGTACACACGGATACCAAACTGCTTGGCTATTTCGGCCGCAGTAAGCGGAGAAATGTCTCCCCGGTTGTTCACACCATCCGTCAGCAGGATAACAACCTTTGACTTGGCCTTGCTGTCTTTCAGACGACTCACCGCGTTGGCTAGTCCCATTCCCAGTGCCGTACCGTCTTCAATCATTCCGCGCTGTACCATGTCACAGCTCACACTCTGGAACAGATTCAACAGTACTCCGTGGTCTACTGTCAGCGGACACTGCGTAAATGCTTCTCCCGCAAAGATAGTCAGACCGATATTATCGTTCGGACGTCCGTTGATAAACTCTGCCGCTACCTGCTTGGCTGCTTCAATACGGTTCGGTTTCAAATCTTCGGCCAGCATACTAGTCGACACGTCGACCGCCAGCATGATGTCAATACCTTCAATCTCCGTGTTCTGCCAGTTATCGGTAGTCTGCGGGCGTGCCAGTACCAGCACAATCATCACAAACGTCAGGATACGAAGCACAAACGGCGCATGCAGCAAATAAATCTTCCAACTGCGCGGAGCCTGCATGTACATCCGTGTGGTAGATACCTGCATAGTCGGTTCCGTCTTCTTGCGGCGCATCACGTACCACACAATATACGGAATCAGCAGCAAGAGCAGAAACAGATATTCTATATTCGCAAAAATCATAGTCTCAATTCATTATTAAATTAGAAAAAGAGGTCGATGATATGGCGCACAGACAAATACAAAGCAATCAGTGCGGCCACACCCGTAATGGCAATGCTGCACAGCAAGGCAATTCGTCCCTGTTTGGAACGTTTCTCCTCCACTTTGATTTCCGTCGGCTCCTTCTTGGCGTTCGGATCTTCCTCTATCTTAGTCTGGTTGATGAAATCTACCGCATTCACCAGGTTCATGTCGTTTTCATTCATCAGCGGTGCATATTTCGCAAACTTCACCAGGTCGGCTGTTTCAAACATCACCTTCAGGTCATGGATAGATTCCTTGTCCTTCTCCTCCAACAGACGCTCGATAATTTCTGCAGACGTCATTTCCATGGCATTGAATCCGAAACGCTCCTTTATATATATACGGATGACATCGGTCAGCTCCGTATAATAAGCTTTCGGATCTTCACGCTTGGCCACCTTATCTGCCTTGATGGTTTCAATCTTCTTCATGGCAGCCAAGTGAGGCGGAAGTTTAGGTTCTACCTTGATAATCTTGATGATAGGCTTATTGTCACGATAGCGAATGATAAAGAAGGCCGTCACCACTCCCAAAGCAATCAGCAACAGGATAGAATATACCATCGGTGCCAGGTCTTCCCAGGTAAGAGGTACTTCCTGAATGGACTTCGGACCAAAGAACTGGTCGGGGTGCAAGGTATCCACCGGAATGGAGTACACTTTCAATGCCAGGGCTTTTGAACGGTAAGCCTTGTCATTGACCAGCACTTCAAACGGCGGAAGATAATACAGAGCCGAATCAAAAGAAGTCACTGTATATTCCTGTGACACCAGCCAGCGCTTGTTGTCGTTCAGCAGCTGCGTGTCGGGCTTGGCCACATCCAGAATCTCCACTCCCCTGACCAGCGTATCACGCAGCAACGGCAGACGCAATTTCTGGTTAGCATCCATGCTGACCTGCAATTTGATTTTCGCCTGCTCGCCAATGAGTAGCTGCAAGGAGTCGATAGTAGCTTCCACCGTCACCTGCTGGGCTTTCAAGCCCGTTGCACAGCATAAAATCAACACAGCACAGCAACATGCCTTTATCATTTTTGAGTAGTATAATAAGAGATGTCTCATGTCAACTGTCAGTTTCGTTTTGCAAATAAATTCAGCAATGCCTTCACATAATCCTGATCTGTACGTACAGATACAGAATCCACATTGCTGTGAGTAAATGTGTCATTCAGCTTCTGCTGTTTTTCCTTCCACCAGGCATGATGTGCATTGCGCAATGCCTTCGACGAAGTATCAATCCACTGCTCATGACCGGTTTCTGCATCACGCACGTGCATCAGTCCCACCTCCGGAAGTTCTTCCATACGACGGTCGTACACCTGCACAGCCACCACATCGTGTTTCCGGTTGGCAATCGTCAACGCATTCTGGAAATCACGTTCGTCAATAAAGTCACTCAGCATAAAGGCCGTACAGCGTTTCTTCAGCACATTCGTCAGGTACTCGATGGCACACTGCAAATTGGTGCGCTGACTTTCCGGCTTGAAATCAAGCAGTTCACGAATGATATACAGAATATGCTTGCGGCCCTTCTTGGGAGGGATAAATTTCTCGATACGGTCGGAAAAGAAAATCACGCCGATTTTATCATTGTTCTGAATGGCGGAAAAGGCGATTGTAGCCGCAATCTCCGTCACCATTTCTTTCTTCAGCTGCTGAATGGTACCAAAGTCCAAACTGTTGGACACGTCCACCAGCAACATGACCGTAAGTTCACGTTCTTCCTCAAAGACTTTCACGAATGGTTTGTCGAAGCGAGCGGTCACATTCCAGTCAATATCGCGCACGTCATCCCCATACTGATACTCGCGGACCTCTGAAAAGGCCATACCACGCCCCTTGAAGGCCGAATGATACTGACCGGCAAAAATATTGCTCGAAAGTCCCCGGGTCTTGATTTCAATCTGACGGACACGCTTTAAAAGTTCACTTGTCTCCATTCCTTTAATATTTGACTGTGTTCCTCTGGAGCGACCAAAGGAACACAGCTTAGTCATTTATAATCATGCAGCCTTCCGACTGCGAATAAAAGCCGACGGGAACTCTCTTCCCCGTCTGCAACCGTTACAGGTTCCAATGAATCAGGGCACTTCAACCTTGTTCAGAATCTTGCTGACGATTTCATCAGAAGTCACGTTGGTAGCTTCTGCTTCATAAGTCAGACCGATACGGTGACGAAGCACGTCATGAGCTACGGCTCTCACGTCTTCCGGAATCACGTATCCACGACGTTTGATGAAAGCGTAACTGCGTGCAGCCAGTGCCAGGTTGATAGAAGCACGAGGAGAACCTCCAAAGCCAATCAAGCCCTTCAGTTCTTTCAAGTCGTATTTTTCCGGATAACGGGTAGCAAATACGATATCTGCAATGTACTGTTCAATCTTTTCATCTAGGTATACCTGACGAACCACTTTGCGGGCAGCAATAATGTCTTCAGCCTTCAAAATAGGACGAACTTCTGTACGTTCTCCGTTGATGTTCTGACGGATAATCTTCTTTTCTTCTTCCAGCTTCGGATAATCAATAATCACCTTCAGCATGAAACGGTCTACCTGTGCTTCAGGCAACGGATAAGTACCTTCCTGCTCAATCGGGTTCTGCGTAGCCATTACCAGGAAAGGCTTTGGAAGTGCAAAAGTCTGCTTACCCAGTGTCACCTGACGTTCCTGCATGGCCTCGAGCAAGGCACTCTGTACTTTAGCCGGTGCACGGTTAATTTCATCGGCCAGTACAAAGTTGGCAAAAACCGGTCCTTTGTTAGCAACGAACTGCTCATCCTTCTGACTGTAAATCATCGTACCGATAATATCGGCCGGCAGCAAGTCAGGAGTAAACTGCACACGACTGTATTTTGAATCGATCAATGAAGCAAGGGTTTTGATTGCCAAAGTCTTTGCCAATCCCGGAACACCTTCCAGCAGAATATGTCCGTCAGAAAGCAACCCAATCAATAAAGATTCGATAAGATGTTTTTGACCTACGATTACCTGATTCATTCCCTCCATCAGGTTTGTCACAAACGCGCTCTGGCGTTCGATTCGTTCATTCAATTCACGAATGTCAATAGCTTCAGCCATAATTTTCTTCTATTTTAGTTCTCTTTTTTTTCATTAAAAAATGCCCTTTCAAAACATATATCTAAAAAGACACCCCAAAATTAAGGTATTCCCTTAACAGGCACAATAAATTTTGATAAAAAAATATAGACGGGTTTCGCCTTTTAAGGCTTATTGAACTAAAGAAAATTAAAAAGGCCTTGTTTGAATTGAAACAAGGCCTCTCGTTATTTTTTAGGAGTAAGTTGCGGAATCTGAATTGTGGTACCCACCGGCACGTTATCCGGATTTTTGATAATAGCCTTATTATGCTTCACCAGATAAGGCCATAGTTTTTTATTTCCGTAGAATTTCAGGGCCACACGTACCAGGCTCTCCCCTGGTTTAAGGGTATATGAGCCCTGATTTCCAGTTATCTGGTATTCAACCGTATCGGCTAAGGTTTCCCTTTTCGGTACAGGCGTAGGTGCTACGGGAGTTTTTTCTTCTTTCTTCGCGACGGTTTTCAAGATATCTTTCTTCTGTACCAAAGAAGAATCTTTTTTTACAACTAAAGTATCAGCCACCTGCAAGGAGTCCGGAACCACAGGCGCAGGAGTTTTCTGTGTTTCATTCATCAGTTTCTCTACCACCTGTTCCGGAATATACCGTCGGCCCGAGGTCAATACCCATGTCACGATTCCTCCTATAAAAATACCCACCAGCAAGATGGAAGCAATCATACACCAGGGTATATTCTTTTTCTCTTCAGCCGGTTCTTTTATCCTAGTACCAGCTTCTGTAGAAGCTGTTATTTCATCCGAAGGCGCATCCTCTTGTACTACAGTTACTTGTTCAGTATCCTCCACCACTTCATTCTTTTGTTCTTCCTCTACTAATACAGTAGCGGCAATACCAGTTTCAGCTTCCGAAAGCATCTCTTCCGTTTCCGGTAAGCCATCCTTTTCATCATCCGAAATGGCTTCTGAAATCTCTTCTCCTTCCTCGTTTACTTCCGATACACTACCTTCATCGGGAAGGTCTTCAAAATGCACATCATCATTAAGCAGAACAGACTGAAAATGCGCAAAAGGTTTATTTATCAAGTCCCTCAATCCAGTTTCCGGAACAAAAGACACACGTGTGTGCTCCTTTATCTCTATCGACTCCCCTGTATTTACATCTACACTTTTTCGAGATTCAATGTTTATAAGCTTAAAAGTACCTAATCCTTTAACCTTTACGTACTTGTCTCTTGCCAAGGCTTCTTCAATCAAATTCAAGAACTCCTTCACAAACAATGCAGCCTCTGCAGGGTCCAACTGGCATTTCCGGGCAAACGACTCCACAAGTTCCTGTAAAGTTATTTTATCACTCATCCGATGAAATGTTTTTAAACTTTTCTTTCAAAACAGCACTTGGCTTAAAAGCTAACGCCAATTTGGGAGGCACCAAAAAGCGCTGCTTAGTGACAGGATTCACAGAAATACGTTCCATTTTCTTTTTCACCTCAAAGGAACCGAAGCCTTGCAAATTCACTATCTTATCTTCCTGCAATGTCTGCGACAAGCACTCCGTGAAAGAACTAACCAAGGAGGCTGTATCTTTTTCGGTTTTATCCAGACGGCGGGACAATTCTTCTATGAATTCCTTATTTGTCATTTTATTTTACGATTGTAGCATACAAATCAAAATCATCTGCATCGTACACCTTTACCCGATGGAAACTGCCGATTCTCAGGCGGTGATTTTCCACGTTTATCAATACCTCCGGATCGACTTCCGGTGAATCAAACTGTGTACGGCCGATATAATAATCACCTTCCTTACGGTCAATAATTACCTTGAATTCCTGTCCAATCTTGCGATGAGACAGGTCGGCAGAGATTTCCTGCTGCAATTCCATCAGTTTATCCAGACGCTGCTGCTTGACTTCCTGCGGAATCTCATCTTTATAATGCTTGGCAGAATAGGTGCCTTCTTCTTCCGAATAGGCAAATGCACCCATACGGTCAAAACGTGCCGCGCGGACAAATTCCATCAGTTCCTCAAAATCCTGCTCCGTTTCACCCGGATGACCTACCATCAATGTAGTACGCAAATGAATGCCAGGCACTTCCTTACGGAATTTCTCTATCAGCTGATAGGTTTCTGACTTCGTCACATGGCGACGCATCTTTTGCAACATGTTATCGCTGATATGCTGCAAGGCAATGTCCATGTACTTACATACATTATCATTCTCACGCATCACGCGGAACAAATCTTCCGGGAAATGAGCGGGATAAGCATAATGCAGACGAATCCATTCCACACCCGGAATATGTGCCATCTGCTCTATCAGCTCCGGCAACATCTGTTTTTTATACAAATCCACTCCGTAATAAGTCAGTTCCTGTGCGATGACCTGAAATTCTTTTACCCCTTCGGAAACCAGCAAGCGCACTTCGTCAAGAATTTCTTCCATAGGACGAGACACATGTTTACCGGTAATGATAGGAATAGCGCAATAAGAACACTTACGGTCGCAACCTTCTGATATTTTCAGGTACGCATAATGCTTCGGAGTCGTCAGATGACGCTCAATGGCAAATTCAGAATGATAGGCCTTTCCTAAATCGGCCAAAAGTTCATTCCAGTTGAACTTCCCATAGAATTTGTCGACCTGCGGAATCTCCATCTGCAAGTCCTTCAGGTAACGTTCCGACAGACAGCCCATTACATAAAGTTTCTTCAAGCGTCCTTCTTCCTTTGCCTGACAGAACTCCAGAATCATGTTGATAGATTCCTCTTTGGCATCGCCAATAAAGCCACACGTATTGATAACGGCAATTTCTCCCTGCGGATGGTCGCTGTCATGTGTCACCTTATAGCCATTAGCTTCCAGCTGCTTCATCAGCTTTTCGGAATCTACCAGATTTTTCGAGCATCCTAAAGTAATTATATCGATTGTATTCTTTCTCATTTTTCAGTGGTTGAGCCAAACAATGAATCTACGAACTCACGGCGACGGAATATCTGCAGGTCTTCCATACCTTCTCCCAGACCGATGTATCTCACCGGAATCTTAAACTGGTCGGAAATTCCAATCACTACTCCACCCTTGGCCGTTCCGTCAAGTTTGGTGATAGCCATGGCGGTTACTTCTGTAGCCAAAGTAAACTGCTTGGCCTGTTCGAATGCATTCTGCCCGGTAGAGCCGTCTAGTACCAGCAACACTTCATGAGGTGCATCAGGTACTACCTTCTTCATTACATTCTTGATTTTTGTCAGCTCGTTCATCAAGCCAATCTTATTGTGCAAACGTCCTGCCGTATCAATGATTACCACGTCGGCATTATTAGCCTTGGCAGAGCTCAGCGTATCAAAAGCTACTGAAGCAGGGTCGGCTCCCATTTTCTGTTTCACCACCGGCACACCTACGCGTTCTCCCCAAATGTCCAGCTGCTCTACAGCTGCGGCACGGAAAGTATCTGCGGCACCCAGATAAACCTTTTTCCCGGCTTTTTTAAACTGATAAGCCAGCTTACCGATGGTCGTTGTTTTTCCTACTCCGTTCACGCCTACCACCATAATCACATAAGGAGTCTTATCCTGAGGCACATCAAAGTCGGCAGCATCCACCGTATTGTTTTCCATCAGCAACGCCGCAATCTCCTCACGAAGGATATTGTTCAGTTCCTGTGTATTCACATACTTATCCTTTGCCACTCTGTTTTCAATGCGCTTGATAATGTTCAGCGTAGTTTCTACTCCCACATCAGACGTGATAAGCACTTCTTCCAGATTGTCCAGCACCTCATCATCTACCTTCGATTTTCCGGCCACCGCACGTGCTATTTTTCCAAATACACTTTCTTTGGTCTTAGACAATCCTTTGTCTAATGTTTCTTTTTTTTCCTTTGAGAAAAAACTAAAAAATCCCATACAACTTACTTTTATCAGTTTCTGACACAAAGATATAACTATTCTCGCTTTCACACAAAAAAAGTTCCTTTCATATTTTAAATGAAAGGAACTTTTATTTAGCATTTTATATCTCAAAAGATAAATTATTTCTTGAAGAAGTCCTGTACTTTTTCGTTAGGAACCATTTGTTCGTCAAAAACGTAAGCACCAGTTTTCGGAGACTTAACCATTTTGATAACCTTAGTATAAGAACGTCCTTCTTTACCTGTCTGAAGGGTTGCGACTGTTTTCTTTGCCATGGTCTGTTATTATTTAATTTCTTTATGAACTGTTACTCTTTTCAAAATCGGATTGTATTTCTTCAATTCCAATCTTTCAGTGGTATTTTTTCTATTCTTAGTTGTAATATAACGAGAAGTTCCCGGCATACCACTATCCTTCATTTCTGTGCATTCAAGGATTACCTGTACTCTGTTTCCTTTAGCTTTCTTAGCCATAGTCTTTCTCTCCTTTTAATTAACCAATAATTTTGATAGTTTTCCAATCACAATAACCTTTTGCCACCGCTTCGTTCAGCGCTGCATCCAGGCCTTTTTTGTTAATAACTCGCAAGCCGTTAGCGCAGATGTTCAGGCTAATCCAGCAATCCTGTTCTACATAGTAGAATTTCTTTGTAAACAAGTTCACATCAAAAGTTCTTTTTGTTCTTCTCTTAGAGTGTGAAACGTTGTTGCCTATCAAGGCTTTCTTTCCGGTAATTTGACAAATTTTCGACATTTCTATCTAGTTTTTATAGTTTTATTCCATGGTTCTCTCAAACGGAGTGCAAAGTAAGTGATTTTATTTTATATAAACAAATCTTTTTCCAATAAATTGAACTTTTACTCCTCTTTTCCCTGATTTTGGCATAATTCCAACAACAATTGGAGGGTTTTTGCCGTTGCAGCCTGAATATTTTTCTCACGGCCTTCGTCTTCGGTCAATTTAGCTGTAAGCACCGCATCTTTTGTTCCGGCTGCTACCCAAATCGTACCGACCGGCTTTTCCGGACTTCCTCCGCCAGGACCGGCAATTCCGGATGTAGCCATTGCATAATCCACATTCAAAGCCTTGATGGCACCCTTTACCATTTCCACAACGGTTTCTTCACTTACCGCCCCATGCTGTTCCAGTGTTTCGGCATTTACATATAAATGCGTTTTCTTTACCTCATCTGAGTAGGCAATAACCCCACCTTTATAGAAACGAGAACTACCTGGGATAGCAGTTATGATGGCTGCCACGTTACCAGCCGTACAACTTTCTGCAGTAGCCAATGTATAGCCTTCTCTCCAGAAAATTTCACTTATCTCCTTACTTAGTGTTTTGGTTTCTACTGACATAATCTATTTTCTCTAAATTGTTACTTAATGGTTACCCGTGAATAAGCGGGTTTGTCTATAGTGCAAAAATCCTTGTCCAAAAACTTATAATATCCCGTAATGGCGATCATGGCCGCATTGTCGGTAGTATACCCGAACTTCGGTATGAAAATGTTCCAGCCATATTTTTTCGCATGTTCACGGAAAGCGTTTCGCAGACCGTTGTTTGCCGATACTCCTCCGGCTACGGCCACTTCCTTGATGCCTGTATCCTTTACTACCTTACGTAATTTATCCATCAGAATGTCCACAATCGTTTTTTCCAACGAAGCAGCCAAATCTGTCTTATGATGTTCAACGAAATCGGGATCTTCTTTCATCCAGTCTCTGAGCGAGTACAGGAAAGAGGTTTTCAGTCCGCTAAAGCTATAGTCATAGCCCGGGATATGCGGTTTGCTGAATTTAAAGGCTTCCGGATTACCCTGACGCGCCAGTTTGTCGATAATCGGACCACCTGGATAGCCCAGCCCCATCACCTTGGAACACTTGTCGATAGCCTCTCCTGCCGCATCATCGATGGTCTGCCCCAGCACTTCCATATCATTATACGCATTCACACGGATAATCTGAGAGTTTCCTCCTGAAACCAGCAGGCAGATAAAAGGATATTTAGGCTGTACGTTTTCACCGTCGGGCTCCTGAATAAAGTGCGCCAGCACATGGCCCTGCAAATGGTTCACCTCTACCATCGGAATATCCAGCGAGCGGGCAAGCCCTTTGGCAAAAGACACTCCTACCAGCAAAGAACCCATCAAGCCCGGTCCGCGAGTAAAGGCAATGGCACTCAAATCTTCCTTTGCCACTCCGGCACGTTTCAATGCTTCGTGCACCACCGGAACAATATTCTGCTGATGTGCACGTGAGGCCAGTTCCGGAACCACTCCTCCGTAAGCTTCGTGCACCGCCTGGCTGGCAATCACGCTCGACAGCAATACGCCATCCTTTATCACTGCCGCAGAAGTATCATCACAAGAAGATTCTATTCCTAATATTATTGTACTCATAACGTTCTTCTATTATTAATAGGTCAATATTTCAAGTCCCTGCTCCGTCATCACGAAGGTGTGTTCCCACTGTGCGGAAGGAAGCTCATCCTCCGTCACCACGGTCCATCCGTCTTCTTCGTCAATGAAGACTTCCCAGGTTCCCATATTAATCATCGGTTCGATGGTAAACACCATGCCTGGCACAAGCAACATGCCTGTACCCTTCTTGCCAAAGTGTTCTACATCCGGTTCTTCGTGGAACTCTACTCCCACACCGTGACCGCACAAATCACGGACCACTGAGAATCCGTTCTTCTTCGCGTGTTTCTCTACGGCATGGCCGATATCTCCCACAAAACCAAAAGGACGGGCTGCTTCCATACCGACTTCCAGACATTCTTTTGCCACACGCACCAGTTTTTCTTTCTGCGGAGTGGTTTTTCCGATAATGAACATACGTGAAGCGTCGGCATAATAACCGTCCAGAATCGTCGTACAGTCCACATTAATAATGTCGCCTTCTTCCAGAATTTCCTCTTCGCTCGGAATTCCATGGCAAACCACCTCATTGATGGAAGTACAACAGCTTTTCGGGAATCCCTCATACCCCAAGGTTGCCGGAATAGCTCCGTGGTCCCGGGTATACTCATACACCAGCTTGTCTATTTCGGCCGTACTCATTCCTGCATGGATTTCTTTTTCCACCAGGTCGAGCACTCCCGTATTGACTACCCCGCTACGACGAATTCCTTCAATCTGTTCCGGAGTCTTAATCAACTGGCGAGTCGGAACCAAATGCCCTTTATCCTGATAAAACAGCACTTTCTTGTCCAATTCCGTCAGTTCCGCCCCTTTGGGCACCCTCCAGTTTATCTTATGTCTCTTCATAATCGTCTTTTTTACTTATGTGCAAAGGTATAAGAAAAAAATGGAATAGCGTACGGGAAGCGATATAAAAAACGCCTATGCCGTCCGGATTTCTTGTCACATTTCTGTAATATAACCACTCGTTTTCTTATAGGAAAGAAGAATATCCCGCAATATGGCATTAAATCACCATCAAATTCTTTGTTATAATGACAAATTTTTATATCTTCGCAGTAGCTACAACATTACAACAACCACATTATTCAAGATTATGATGAACAAATATCAAATTGGAACAAATGCGGGCATCGTCTGGAGAATCCTTTCGGACAACGCTCATTGGGACTACGAGAAACTTAAGGAAGTATCCGGTCTGTCAGACAGAGACCTGAATGCCGCAATCGGATGGCTGGCACGGGAAGACAAAATAGATTTCGACATTGACGAACAGCACGACCGTTTGTTTTTACATGTCAACGTCTATATCGGTTAATGCAAAAAATACCATCAGGACACTCTCCCCGATGGTATTTTTTGTGTATCACACAATCCGGTTTACCGTAATGTCCGGAAAATCATGAAGCATCATCAGCAGCAATCCTTCTTCGTTCACCCTCTTCGCCTTTATTACCATCGTAATGCGATAGGCTTCGCGGTTATTCTCATACACCTTGTTCATTTCGTATGAAGCTATCTGGAACTTCTCGGTGTTGAATTTGCCGGAAAGGACTTTCAAGGCCTCGGCATTCTCCGCAGTAAGTTCGATAATCATGCTGCGCATGCCCATGCTCTTAAAGCAATAGCTGAGCACTTCAAGCCCTGCCAGCACCAGGAACGTGGCCAGAATGCCTATCATGTACATGCCCGACCCTATGGCCAGCCCTATGCCTGCCGTAGTCCACACACCGGCTGCCGTGGTCAATCCGCGCACCACCTGTTTCTGCAGCAGGATGATAGTTCCCGCACCGATAAAGCCGATGCCACTGACCACCTGGGCAGCCAGACGGCTCGGGTCCAGACGCACCAGGTCTTTTTCCAGCACATCCATAAAGCCGTATTGCGACACAATCATCAGCAACGCACTGCCCAGTGCCACTAGGAAATGCGTGCGATAACCCGCCTCCTTTGCTCGGTATTCCCGCTCAAGCCCGATAAGCACTCCCATCAGGCCGGCCACAAACAACCTTAATGAAAAATCTACGTAAATGTTCATATACTTCCAGCTAAAAGTTCTTTCCGAAAGATACGAAAAAACATCTGAAAACCCAAGCACACGGACAAGAATACGTATTTGTTTATTCTATGTTTTCCAAAGCGGAGACATACGTTTTCCAACACAGAAACGTACGTTTCCCGTACGGAAAACATACAGTTTCGCCCTGAGAAACATAGAATACGAACAAACAATTCCCTCACACTCCCCTGACATTTTCTCTATTACAGAATATCTAAGCGGTTTCAGGTCAAATTCTTCCGCTTCTTTTCACCACACCTTTCTTTTCTTACATTTCCGTAGTTTCGTTTTTTTCCGTAATTTTACGCTCGATTTTACAGCATAACTTTATGAAATATAAATTATTAGTATTAGACCTCGACGGAACGCTTACCAACAAGCAGAAAAAAATTACCCCTCACACCAAGGAAACACTGCTCAAGATTCAGGAGCAAGGAGTGAAAATTGTACTGGCCTCGGGAAGACCCACGTACGGCATTGCCCCACTGGCCGAGCAACTGGAATTGCAAAAATATGAAGGCTACATTCTGGCTTACAACGGCGGAGAAATCATCGACTGGAAAACGAAGGAGCTGATGTACAAGAACCTGCTCGACCATGATGTGCTTCCCTATCTTTACGAATGTGCCAAAAAGAACGACTTTGCCATTGTGACTTACGACGGGGAATACGTGCTGACCGAGAAACCGGACGATGAGTATGTGCTCAAAGAGGCCTTGCTCAATGTCATGAAAATAAAGAAGGTAGACAATTTCCTGGATGCCGTGAAACATCCGATTGCCAAATGCCTGATTGTGGGCGAACCGACTCGCCTGGCCGAGCTGGAGAAAGAGATGTACGAACATCTGAAAGACCGCATGGGGGTTTTCCGCTCAGAGCCTTACTTCCTGGAACTGGTTCCTAAAGGTATCGACAAGGCCCAGTCGCTGGCCGTACTCCTGAAGGAAATCGGACTTACCCGTGAGGAAATGATCGCCATCGGTGACGGATTCAACGACCTGTCCATGATTCAATACGCCGGACTGGGCATCGCCATGGCCAATGCACAGGAGGTGGTAAAAGAAAACGCCGACTTCATCACTTTGTCCAATGAAGAAGACGGCGTGGCCTACGCGGCTGAAAAATTTATTCTGTCTTAGGCTTCCGGTCGAAGAACGGATTTTTGGATGATGCACTCACGGGTATGGCGTACACCTGGGTGCATCCATCCAGCCAGTCCAGTTGCTGGGCCGCCAGACCGGCCGAGAACATCACACGTGTATCTACCCGATGGTCGGCCGCTACCGAACAAGCCGAACCGATGGCAATTCCTACATCCACACTATTGATGGCACAGGGTACTCCTTTTTTGCGGTCTCCGCAATGCTCATATCCGCAATGTCCGCAATCCAGCCCCTGCGGAAGCGAGCGCGTACCTATCAGCACCACACACTCTGCCTGGAGAATGTTATCCGCATCGCGCAGGAAAAACTTAAAACCATTGTCTTCGTACATCTGCTTCATCGTATCAGAAAGGATACGGATGTTGCTTTCCGTCACCATGGCCACTTCAATAATGTCTACCCCCTTTCCTTTGGGAGCTGTACGTGCCGCCGTCATCATTTGTTGCGCCACCTGCAACACTTGTTCATGACGGCTGTCTCTTTCATTCAGTATCATATTCCATTAAAGTTAAAAACATACATACAAAAAGGGTTATATCCGAGCTTTTGCCATAAGGCATCAGACGCTCTAAATATAACCCTTTCTCGATAAATCCGCTACGGATTTATTTCTTTTTTCCTTTTTTCAGGTCATTTTCATGAATGGCCTCTTCTACTTGATAAGCCGGAGCATGTTTTTTATGCATACCCTTCGGTTTTTTATTACCGGCAGCTCCCATAGTAAATACCTCCTTTCAATTCCTTAAAAAGGTCAATGTAAAAATGTGATTATTTAAGTATATCCAATTGTTTGAAACACTTAATCAATTTTTCAATAGCGAAGTCCACCTGTTCTTTGGTGTGAGTAGCCATCAATGCAAAACGCACCAGTGTATCCTGAGGAGCACAAGCTGGAGGAATTACCGGATTGATGAACACTCCTTCGTCGAAAGCCAGCTTGGTTACTTCGAAAGTCTTATCCGTGTCGCGTACGTACAGAGGAATAATCGGACTTTCTGTTTCACCGATTTCAAAGCCTGACTCACGGAAACGTTTCAGAGAGTAGTTGGTGATTTCCCACAAACGCTGCTGACGTTCCGGTTCTGTCTTGAAAATATGGATGGCTTCTCTTGCTGCAGCCGTAGCAGCCGGCGTGTTACTTGCCTGGAATATATAAGAACGGGCATTGTGGCGCAACCAGTTGATTACGTCCTTGTCACCTGCCACGAAACCACCGATAGAAGCGAGTGATTTACTGAATGTACCCATAATCAGGTCGATGTCTTCCGTTACGCCGAAATGGTCGCACACGCCTCGTCCCTGTCTTCCGAATACACCCAGGCCATGTGCTTCGTCCACGTAGATGCTGGCATTGTATTTCTTCTTCAGGCGAACGATTTCCGGCAAGTTAGCCAAATCACCTTCCATAGAGAACACGCTATCCACCACAATCAGTTTGATGGCATCCGGTTCACACTTCTGGAGCTCTTTTTCCAGGGCATCCATGTCGTTGTGTTTATACTTCAGCTGGGTAGCAAAAGAAAGACGACGTCCATCCACGATAGAAGCATGGTCACGGTCATCACAAATGATGTAATCGCCACGTCCGGCCAACTGAGGAATCACACCTTCATTAACCGTAAATCCGGTAGAGAAACACAATGCTTCATCTTTACCGACGAACTCTGCAAGTTCTTTTTCAAGTTCTACATGAATATCCAGCGTTCCATTCAACAGACGAGAACCCGCGCATCCTGTGCCATATTTGCGAGTAGCAGCAATAGCCGCGTCGATGATTCTCTGATCATGAGTCAGACCCATATAGGAATTTGAGCCGAACATCAATACTTTCTTTCCGTCCATCATTACCTCTGTATCCTGGGCACTGTCTATTTCACGAAAGTACGGATAGACACCTCTTTCCATATACATCTGAGGTACTCTGAATTTACTTAATTTTTCTTGTAATAATCCCATATTCTAATATCTGGTAAGCATCCCAGCTTACATTAAACTTCATTACTTTTGCAACCGTTTCGTTACATCATTTTCATTAAGAACGTGCAAAGATACAAAAAACTCAAAATTTCGACACGAATCCCTGAAAAAAAATAACAAGAACATCAATTATAGAAGCAATTTGCCCTAAACTATGAAAGATAATATTATTTTTGTACTCCCAAATTTTAAGGAAACAGGTTTATGGAGACAAAAAAGCGAATCACCTTTGTGGTAAACCCCATATCCGGTACTCACGGAAAGGAATTCATCATACGACTTATTGAAAAAGAACTGAACCATTCTATATATGATTATTCTATCCGGAAAACAGAATATGCAGGTCACGCTTCCGAGATAGCCGCACAAGCCGCCGCCGAACATACGGACATCGTAGTAGCCATCGGCGGAGACGGTACCATCAATGAGATAGGACGGGCGCTTATCCATACCAATACCGCGATGGGAATTATTCCATGTGGTTCGGGCAACGGACTGGCACGCCATCTTCATATTCCTATGGAGCCGAAGGGAGCCATCAATGTGCTCAATGCCGGAAATGTGAAGACGATAGACTACGGTATCATTGACAACCACCCCTTCTTCTGTACATGCGGAGTGGGATTCGATGCCTTCGTGAGCCTGAAATTTGCCGATTCCGGGAAAAGAGGTCTGCTGACCTACCTGGAAAATACCCTGCACGAAAGCCTGACGTATGAACCGGAAACGTACGAAATAGAGAACTCTACAGGTACCGTACGCTACAAGGCATTCCTGATAGCCTGTGCCAATGCTTCGCAATATGGCAACAATGCCTACATCGCTCCGCAAGCCTCGCTGACCGACGGAATGATGGACATCACAGTGCTGGAACCGTTTACTGTGCTGGATGTGCCTTCTCTTTCTTTCCAGTTGTTCAACCGGACACTCGACCAGAACAGCCGTATCAAAACGATGAAGGACAAGAGCATCATCATACACCGTGCGCAGGAGGGGGTGTTCCATTTTGACGGAGACCCGATGATGGGCGGAAAAGACCTGAAGGTAGAAATCATTCATCAGGGGCTGCACGTTATCGCGCCGATATGTCCCAAACAGATGCCTTCTCCCCCGCTGAACATTCTCCAGCACTTCACCGACTTTATCGGACGACGCCCTATCACTTCGGCCATTGCCCAGAAGCACAAGCAACTCCTGATGCTGAATCATCACATTCTGAGACGCTTGTCGAAGAAATAATCATTTCATCTCACAAGGCCAGATAGAAATCTTTAGCCAGCTCACTAAACTCCGGTGTATAGACATGACGCTCCGTCTCGATGGGAAGGTGCGTGATTTCCGTCTGCGCACAAGGATGCTTCACGAACGCCATCAGCACACGCTTGGCGGGCAATTCCTGGCGGGGATGTACCCAGGTCTGGCGTGAAAGATGCAAGCCTTTCCCGAGGGCTAAGGCCACAAAATCGTCCGAAGCCGTAGCCGGAAGTACCACCGAAAAACTACCTTTTTCGGACAACAAAACCGAGACTTTCGATAACAAAGCGTCAAAGTCCAGTTCATCGGTATGCCGGGCCGTATTTCTCTGTGCCTGAGGGCATTTCACGGACTCCACAAAATACGGAGGATTCGACACGATGGCATCAAAACACCCGTTCCATTCTTCCGGTGCCTTCCGTATATCAAGCCGCTCTACCTCCATCCTGTCAAACCAGGGCGTACGGGCCACGTTTTCACGAGCCTGTTCCACGGCCGCTTCGTCAATATCTACAGCGGTGACAAAGGCATCCGGATTCCGCTGGGCCAGCATCAAGGCAATCAGTCCGCTTCCGGTACCAATGTCCAGCACCCTCCGTACCCCGTCTACTTGCGCCCATGCGCCGACCAGTACCCCGTCGGTGCCTACCTTCATGGCACATTTATCATGAAAAACTACAAATTGCTTGAATTGAAAATATGGATTTGGCATAACTTATGTCTAAAAATTTACGCCAAAATTAGTGAAATCCCCATAGAAAACGCTTCAACCTGCCATTATTTTACATAATAAAAGAGGTATTTGAGACAAATAGTTTCCAAATTACATGCGGAATGATTAACTTTGTGCCGTTTTTGAATAATAAAAAAGCTTCTTAATTCAGAAGAGAAAACAAGTATGGTAAAAAAGACAAAAAACAACGAGATTCTGGTAAGTGCAGAAGGTAATGACATTCCGATGATGGCAGAAATTGAAACGCTTCCGGTGGACAATGCAACGGATGACCTCACGGGAGAACTGCCCGTCATGCCCCTGCGCAACCTTATGATATTTCCCTCTATTGTCATGCCCGTCAGTGTAGGCCGGCAACCCACATTGAAATTAGTCAACCAGGCACTTCAGAGCAAAGAGCCTATCATCATTACCACGCAAAAGGTGAGTGAGGTAGACTCGCCCAAGCAGAAGGATTTGTTCCCCATTGCGGTAATCGGTAAGGTACTCCGGGTGTTCGAAATGCCGGGAGGAACCATTACGGCCATCCTTCAGGCTACGGGTCCGAAGGTACAACTGGAAGAAATCACTTCCACCCGTCCCTTCCTGAAGGGTAAGGTTTCGGTGATTGAAGAGGACATGAAGGACGAGAAATCCGATGAGTTCAAGACACTGATTGACACTTGCAAGGAGTTGAGTGCCAAAGTGATTGAATTGTCCGATGAAATTTCGCCCGACACTTCTTTCGCCTTGAAGAACCTGGACAACAACGAGGTGCTGGTCAACTTCATTTCTGGCAATTTCCCCTTCCCTATCAATGAGAAGTACGAATTGCTTCAAACAAACAACCTGAAAGACCGGTTGTACCGTCTTATCCAGTTGCTGAACAAGTACATTCAGCTAGCCACTCTGAAGCAGAGCATCCAGATGCGTACGCGTGAGGAACTCGACCGCCAGCAACGTGAGTACTTCCTCCAGCAACAAATCAAGAACATTCAGGATGAACTGGGCAACGGACAGGATGACGAAATTGACGAACTTCGCAAGAAGGGAGAAAAGAAACACTGGAAACCGGAAGTGAAAGAGACTTTCGAGCGTGAGCTGTCCAAACTGGAACGTATCAACCCGCAATCGCCCGACTATAACGTGCAACTGACTTATCTTCAGACATTGCTCTCACTTCCGTGGGGCGTGTATACACAGGATGTCATCGACATTCCGAATGCCAAGAAGATACTCGATAAGGAACACTACGGACTGGAGAAGGTGAAAGAACGTATTCTGGAGCACCTGGCCGTGCTGAAGCTGAAAGGTGACCTGAAGTCGCCGATTATCTGCCTCTATGGTCCTCCGGGAGTAGGAAAGACTTCTCTGGGACGTTCCATCGCCACGGCCCTGAAACGGAAATACGTGCGTATGTCACTGGGTGGCGTGCACGATGAAGCCGAAATCCGCGGTCACCGCAAGACGTACATCGGTGCCATGCCGGGACGTATCATCAAGAGCCTGATCAAAGCGGAAACATCGAATCCGGTCATCATCCTGGATGAGATTGATAAGTTGAGCAGCGATAGCCACGGCGACCCGAGCTCGGCCATGCTGGAAGTGCTCGACCCGGAACAGAACAACACGTTCCACGACAATTACGTTGACATTGACTACGACTTGTCGAACATCATGTTCATCGCTACGGCCAATAACCTGGGTACCATTCCATCGCCGTTGCTCGACCGTATGGAGCTGATTGAAGTGAGCGGTTACATCACCGAAGAGAAGATTGAAATCGCCCGCCGTCATCTCATTCCGAAAGAGATGGAGAAGAACGGCCTGAAGAAGGAACACGTGAAGTTCAGCAAGGCGGCCATTGAATACATCATCGAGAACTATACCCGTGAAAGCGGTGTGCGTGAACTGGAAAAGAAAATCAGCAAGGTGATGCGTAAAATCGCACTGGAAATTGCCAGCGATGAGTTTACCAGCACACATGAGCTGAAGCCGAAAGATATCGAGAAGTTCCTCGGCGCACAGGAATATTCCCGCGACAAATACCAGGGCAACGAATATGCAGGCGTAGTGACGGGACTGGCCTGGACGGCCGTAGGCGGTGAGATTCTGTTCGTAGAAACCAGCCTGAGCCGTGGGAAGGGACAGCTGACCCTGACCGGTAACCTGGGCTCGGTAATGAAGGAATCGGCCATGCTGGCACTGGAGTACCTGAAAGCGCATAGCCACCTGCTCGATTTGCCCGAAGGTATCTTCGACAACTGGAACATCCATATCCACGTGCCGGAAGGAGCTATTCCGAAAGACGGACCTTCTGCCGGTATCACCATGGTTACTTCATTGGCTTCTGCGCTTACCCAGCGCAAGGTGAAAGCCAACCTGGCCATGACGGGAGAAATCACCCTTCGCGGAAAGGTGCTTCCCGTAGGCGGTATCCGGGAGAAAATCCTGGCAGCCAAACGTGCCGGCATCAAGGACATCATCCTGTGTGAGGAAAACCGCAAGGACATCAATGAAATCCAACCGATGTACCTCACAGGAATGACTTTCCACTACGTGAAGGACATCAAGGAGGTGCTCCGCCTGGCACTGACCGACGAGAAGGTGGCCGATGCCATCGACTTTACCATCAAAGAAGATAAAAACAAAGAAAATCCTGCACAATGAAATTTGAATTACAATATACGGACCCCAAATCAAATGCCCGCGCCGGTCTGATTACAACAGACCACGGGCAGATTGAGACCCCTATCTTCATGCCGGTGGGCACACTGGGTACGGTGAAAGGCGTGCATCTTCACGAACTGAAGAACGACATCAAGGCCCAGATTATCCTGGGAAACACGTACCACCTCTACCTGCGCCCCGGACTGGACATCATCGAGGGGGCTGGCGGACTCCATAAGTTCAACGGATTCGACCGTCCGATGCTGACCGATAGCGGCGGCTTCCAGGTATTCTCTCTTTCCGGCATCCGCAAGTTACGCGAAGAGGGCGTGGAGTTCCGCTCGCACATTGACGGCTCGAAGCACTTGTTCACTCCCGAACGGGTGATGGACATCGAGCGTACCATCGGTGCCGACATCATGATGGCCTTCGATGAGTGCGCCCCCGGTACTTCCGACTACAACTATGCCAAGAAGTCCATGGAACTGACTCACCGCTGGCTGGACAGATGTTGTGCCCGCTTCAACGAAACGGAGCCCAAGTACGGCTACAACCAGTCGCTCTTCCCCATCGTGCAGGGATGCGTATATCCCGACTTGCGCCGCCAATCGGCCGAATACATCGCCTCAAAGAATGCCGACGGTAATGCCATCGGCGGACTGGCCGTGGGCGAACCTACCGAGAAGATGTATGAGATGATTGAGGTGGTCAACGAGATTCTGCCTAAGGACAAGCCCCGCTACCTGATGGGTGTAGGTACTCCGGTCAACATTCTGGAAGGCATCGAACGCGGTGTGGATATGTTCGATTGCGTGATGCCGACCCGTAACGGACGAAACGGTATGCTCTTCACCAAAGACGGTATCATGAACATGCGTAACAAGAAATGGGAGAACGACTATTCGCCCATCGAAGCTGACGGAGCATCTTACGTAGACACGATGTACAGCCGTGCCTACCTGCGCCACCTGTTCCACGCACAGGAACTGCTGGCCATGCAGATTGCCTCCATCCACAACCTGGCCTTCTACCTCTGGCTCGTAGGCGAAGCCCGCAAGCACATTATCGCCGGCGATTTCTCTACTTGGAAACCGGCCATGGTGAAACGTTTATCTACCCGATTGTAATTGTAGTTTACGACGATAAATATGAAACACAATGTGTTCCAGTTGTTCCGTTCCTACCTGCAAGCCGGAAAGGAACAACTGAAAAATTTAAAAGGAAACCCGTTCAAGAAGAAATGGTTGAAACGGCTGGACAGGTACATCATCGTGAAGTTCCTGGGCACCTACTTTTTTGCCATCGCCCTGATTATCTCCATTGCCGTGGTGTTCGACATCAATGAAAACATTGACGACTTCATCAACAATAAGGCGCCCATCAGTGCCATTGTCTTCGACTATTACCTGAACTTCATTCCTTATTACACGAACCTCTTCAGTCCGTTGTTCGTATTCATTGCCGTGATTTTCTTCACGTCGAAGCTGGCAGAGAACTCCGAGATTATCGCCATGTTCTCCACCGGAATGAGCTTCAAGCGCCTGATGGTGCCCTACATGATTTCGGCCGCCATCATCGCACTGGTCACCTACGTGCTGAGTACCGAGGTGATTCCTACCGGTAGCGTCACCCGACTGAAGTTTGAGCAAGTGTACAAGAACAAGAAGCGGGCAGACTATGTGCGCAATATCCAGCTGGAGGTAGATACGGGTGTCATTGCCTACATGGAGCGCTATGAGGACTACAACAAGACGGCTTACCGCTTCTCGCTCGACAAGTTTGAAGACCACAAGCTGGTATCGCACCTCACGGCCCGCCGCATTACGTACGACACCACCACCGTGCACCGCTGGATTATTAAGGACTACATGATCCGTGAGATGAAGGGCATGCGTGAAACCATCACCCGGGGCGACCGTCTGGACTCCATCATCAACATGGAGCCGCAGGACTTTCTCATCACGCGCGGCCAGCAGGAAACGATGACCAGTCCCCAGCTACGGGAGTACATCGACAAGCAGAAGCAACGAGGCTTCGCCAACATCAAGGTGTTCGAAGTGGAATACTACCGGCGCATCGCCACCTCGTTTGCGGCCTTTATCCTGACGGTCATCGGACTCTCGCTTTCGTCACAAAAACGGAAAGGAGGTATGGGACTCCACCTGGGAATCGGTATCGGACTGAGTTTCTCCTACATCCTGTTCCAGACCATCTCGTCCACCTTCGCCATCAACGGAAATGCGCATCCGAACCTGGCCGTGTGGATTCCGAACATTCTGTATCTGTTTATCGCAATTTATCTCTACCGCAAGGCACCGAAATAAATATAGAAAGACATTCTCCCAATTATACTGTGTCAATTGCGAGAATGTCTTTCTTTTTCTATGACTGGCTATCTTTATTCGTTCCATGAAATTGATTTTTCTTCAATCAAGCTGTCTGTCTTTTTATTCAACTCCCCCATCTGATTACCCAAATATGAATAAAGAGCATTAACCAGTGTCGTTTTATCCGACAAGCTCATTTTCAATGATAAGGAATCTACCAGTGACTGTACTCGAATACCTGACGTATTAAACATTTCCCCTAACAACACCCTTTCTTGATCTGTCATACAAGTTTGAGTATCCATAAACATTACTATGGGAGACAAAATACTATCCACAGCATGCATTCCTAATGCAATAGACTGCTCCAATACTGTTTTTGAAGAATGCTCTGAATAAGCATTCGACGGGTACATGACACTATCGTCCGACGCTACGAATCGAGACTCCACACGCTTTAAAGAATCATCCTGAAACGGAACCGTCATTACAGAATTATTATCGCGCCACATCAAGCTCCACCCTACCAAACCTATACATATTGCCCATACAGCTCCCTTTTGCAGATTCTCCAGGAAATGTATATCCTGCAAAATCTCATCTGTATTCTGATACCTTTTTTCATATCCTCGAACGCATTTCCAACCTATGTATTTATAACCCGGTCCAATATGCAATTCCTGAATGATTTTTCCTAAACTGAACAAATCATTCCGACAATCAGGCACATGACTACACCGCTGTTCGGGTGCCATGTACTCTTCAGTGCCGGCTGGCTGCTTCAAGATACCATAGGAATCTGTATCGGATAACCCAAAATCCAAAATCTTTGCATTGTGTCCATTGGTAGTGATTACCACATTGCCGGGTTTCAGGTCACGGTGTACCACCTGCATGCCATGAATATATGAAAGAGCAGAGAGCAATTCCTTTACAATTCTGATTTTTTCTTTCTTCGAATGTTTCGACAAAAGATACTCTTTCAATGATATTCCTTCGATATACTCAAAAACAATGCAATCACCAAGTTTCGGAACCCATTCCCAGCCAATGGTCTGTACTATATTAGGATGAGTCAGCTTTATTGCAATGTCAAATTCTTTCTTCAAGAGCTCTTTATACAGTAACTGATTACGAACCTCAGGCTTCAGCGATTTCAGCACATACCATTTACCATATCTTTTGGCTTTTACAAGCAGATTGAATCCTTCGGCAGAAATCTCGGACATTTCAGTAAAAACATGATCTACCGAAAATGAGCCGGCATTCAAAAAAGCAGATGTGTCATTCGCAGAAGATTCAGAAATCATATCCGATAATTAGAGTTAATTCTATTTTGTCACAAAGATAAACATTTATCCAAAACCCAAACAAAGTAAAATGGAATATAAAAATCCGGTTTATTCCTGAGAATAACTCAGAAGCAAACCGGATTCTTCAGTCAAAATATTATACAAAGCTATTTATTCCCATAGATATCATTTATCATATCCATACTTTTTTTGCTCGCATCCAACATTTCATTAGATGTTTCCATGATATCATTCATTCCTTTCATCGCTTTTCCCAATGAGTTAATGCCATTCTCCAAGTCTTCCAGCTGCTGATCTGAATCTCCGACATAAGTCACGGATAGGTTTTCTAAAGAAAATGAATTTGTTTTTGTCATAACATCCTCTGCGTATTCATCACCAAATTCATTCACAAATACAAAATCCTGCTCTGTTCCAGGTTCAGAAGACAAGAAAGTAATCATCTTGTCGGTTTCTCCGTCTGCCAGAGTCATCTGGCTGTATCCATCCACTAAACCCATTCCATCCTCATCTTTGAGTCTCAAGATCAAACCGGATACACCTTCTATTTTCTTCTCGACTGTTTGCTCAAGTTTAAGCCTAACCTTAATCTTGACTCCATCATCGTATTTTAGTTTATAACTTCCCGGAACGACGCAAAAGAGACCGGAGTTTTCGCCGTAGACTTCAGATTGAGAAACCGTAATAGAAACAGATGCCGGCACTGATTCTGTCTTTTCTGATTTTCCAGAAGAACAAGACACGGCAAGCAATATAAGGGTAAACCCTAAAAATAGTTTTTGCAATTTAATCATAACTGTGTTGTAATAGAATTAGAAATTAGATGCCCCCATACTTTCAAACGCGGTGTAAATGCAATACAAACAGACTGAAAGTTTTAAAAGTGTACCTATCAGATAGGTAGAAAAAGCGGCAAGAGACGGGCGAAAAGAGAGTCGGAAGCTGCGGCGAGCCACAGATTCACCGATATAGGCAAGCAAAAAAGGCAATAATACAAGACCCGTTACCAATATCAGTACTTTAGAAGAAATCACCTCGGTGTAATTTATCATGGGCCATATCACCAGCACACCAATCAATGAACCTATTATACATCCCCATTTCCCAGCTCTTCCATAGTCTGAAATCAACCGTGTGATTCTTGGCACGTAAAAGTCCAGCACTTTACATAATACAACGGCTAACGCACATATTACCAGACTTAGCGTACTGAACGCTTGCACATCCGTACAAAAATTCATTAATAAAATACCTGCAAAAGTAATAATCGGCCCTGGAAGACGATGAATAAAACATCCCAGGAGGCCCGTAATCATCAGCAAAAAGCTTAAAACAATCCAGACAATTTCCATAATTGTTACATTTAAGTTATACATACATTTTAATTGTGATGCAAACTTAGATATTATATACTGTAACACTTTGGTCCATTCTGGTCCTTATCTCTTTGCACGTATCAAAGAATAGAATCAGACTTGTTCATTCTGTAGCTCAAAACGTATTCCGTTTACTTTTCCAGCCACATAAGATACCTCACTCATATTGTTTCGCAGCAATCTGTCAATATACAAAGGCTCCCCTTCCATAAAAACGCTGCAATAAAAAAGGTCCCCAGTTCTTAACTTCGTATTCTCAGCCCATAACACCTTAAATTTCTGATTTCCTTCATACTCAATCAAGCATTTCCGGTTCGGAAGCCATGTCAGGATAATTCTCTGTCCGATATTTATTGTTTCAGCTCTCAGGCAGCGTGAAAGGATGAAATTAGACTGTATCTGAACTGATTGCTTCCGTGAATCACAAAACTCATCCCAATCTTTATACCCTACATACTGTGACAATACATTTAATGTAGACAATCTAGGCCCTCCTCCTTCCTTCAAATATCCCCAGAAACGTTTCAGTGTAGTAGGACTAAGCATAACATGTAAACGAGAAAAAATCTGTTCGGATAGAAATATAAAGTCTTTTGGGGTAGAAAGTTTTCTACCTACAGCATCTTCTACACTTTTTCTCAGAAAAACAGTAAACGAGCTATCATTCATCATATAAATTTCATCTAATAATCGGCTTATATACGTACAAAGATATATATAATATTATTGCTGTCCGATAAAATCTATTCAGCAATACAATAAAAATGGCATACGAAGTGATTATGATTATCATCTTCGTATGCCATCTTACTTATTACAAGTCAAACAAGACTGCTTATTGCTTGTCTTTTACCGCACGGACTTTCATTCCGAAACAACGGTCATAACCATTCAACGAGCCATAGTCAAAGGCCATTGTAGCAATACTTTCGTCACACCAGCCCTTCATACCTGCGCCAAAAAGAAAACCTCCGTAACGATTTTCTTTATTACTGGAAGATTGGTGAATTTGTGTAGACAAATCACTAGTCCAATAATACAACCCCGTATATGGCCACCATGCCTTATCGAACTCCTTTATTTTAGGATGAGCACTTGCTTCCGAATCCGTTTTTTCACTACTACCATAATAACCTGTTTTAGGAAGAACAACGGTATTATTGGTCTCGTTTGAAGTAATCATCCAGGCTTCCACCTCTTCATAATAAGACTCGCCGGTTTCATGATTATACAGACGGATTTGAGTTGTACCCTCTACTGCCACCGTATTCGGACCATTAAACAAATCATCCATTTCAGCACTAGTCGGCATACGCCATCCATTTCCCCAACGCATCACAGCTACGTCATCGAAAGGTTCAAGACGTGTATGTCCATCCTGCGACTGTTTGTCTTTAGTCCACTGGTATTTTGTCAGCTTAAGCGTACCGTCAAAATAGTGATAGTGGTTATAATTGTAGTGAGTCTTACCCGACGTTTTTGCATACGGATAATAGGAAGCATCGTTCGTATAGGTTACACCGCCATACGTAAAGGATGTGTTTTCGTCATCTCCGGGATGGTCAATGGTCTTTCCTGTGAAAATCTCTCCCCACGCATAGTAACCTTCAATGTTTTCCTCTGCCCAGATAAGGTCGCCCATATCCACACCGGGATGCGGGTCTTCACTTGGTTCAGACTTCACACACATCAACGGATCATGACTATCCGCGAAGGCTTTCAGTTCTACATCGGTCCAAGTGTGTCCTTCGGTGTTCTGTGGCCAGATCCAGACTTCGAACGTATTGATGACCGGCTCTTCTTCACCACCCTGCTTGTTTCCGCCATACAGACTGTCAAGTCCGCCGACAATGATATCCATGTCACCGGAAATCGAGAGGTTCCCGTATTTGTATTCATTGATTTTGTTTCCTTTTTCATCCATGCCATAGCAACCCTCCAGATACGTTCCGTCGGTAGCACGGATAGCAAAATCATCAGCCTTGCATACAAAGTCCTCTACCCCCTTAAACGTCAGACGCAATTTTTCACATTCACCCACGCAATCTTCGTAAACGTGTATAGATACTTTAATGTAAGGAACGGTTCCGTTCGACTGGAATCCGGATGCTACATCATATTTGGCACAGACCGCCTCATTCTCGCCTACAGTCAACGTACCGCCACCGCGGGAGGTGCCTGACCGGGCTCCCACACTCATGTTAGTACCATTCGTGAATACGGATGTGACTTTAGACACCATAGACGCATCTTCGTTACCCAATGGGTAGACAACCGACGATTCCTCCGTACAACTACAAATTAATACAGCTCCCAAAATGAGGGAATAAAAACTGTTTCTTTTCATTGGTCGTTTTATTAAATTAAATCTTAATTGGAATTGTATAAAGATGCTTAGTTTCAACGAGATACAAAAGTTATTCGAGTTAAAAAAGCTCAATAAAGGAATAAAAAAGTCCGGCTATTAAAATATTTGGCTACGGACTCTTGTCATTCAGGTGCCACACCTCAATTTATCTCTCCACGACTTTCGAATTCACGACCTTCTTCCATTCACGCTTACGATGCAAATTCTCCTCATCACACAGACAGATATCGGTCATCAGCACACTCATTGATTCCATATCATCCTAAACAACAATGTCTTTACTTATCAATCTGACTCTCGGTAAACGGATCGGCACGATGCCCCATAAGGTCTATTTGTGAATACTCCCTGTCAAATTCCTCCATCTCGTAAGCCGTAAGCCGCACATGAGCTGCTCCCAGGAAATCATCGAGGTGGTTCGGATTCGTTGTGCCTGGGATGGGAGCAATCCATGACTTACGCGAAAGCATCCACACCAAGGCAAACTGGGCAGGAGTAATATTCTTTCGCTCTGCCCATTTACGCACAAGTGACACAAGCGGCATATTATGCTTCAAGGCTTCAGGCGTGAATTGCGGCAATGTGGCCCGCCGGTCGGGTTTCTCAAAACGGCTTTCCTCATGAATCACTCCCGTAAGAAAGGCCCGCCCCAACGGACAATAAGGTACAAAACCAATACCCAGTTCTTCCAGCGTAGGGAATATTTTGGTCTCCGGTTCGCGCCACCAGATGGCATACTCGCTCTGTACGGCCGAAAGCGGACAAACGGCATGTGCCCGACGAATAGAACGAGCACTGGCTTCCGACAATCCCCAGTGCAAGACTTTTCCTTCCTGCATCAGCTTCTTTACCGTGTCTGCCACCTCCTCCATCGGCACCTTCGGGTCTACACGGTGCTGATAAAGTAAGTCTATGTGATCCGTACGCAAGCGTCGCAATGAACCTTCCACTGCCCGACGAATATGGTCAGGACGGCTATTCAAGGCCGTGGGCTGTTTCTCTTCCACCCCGAAACCAAACTTCGTACCGATTTTTACTTTGTCACGAAAAGGAGCAAGTGCCTCGCCTACCCACTCCTCACTGGTATAAGGGCCGTACACCTCCGCCGTATCGAAAAAAGTAACTCCCTGATCATAAGCCCGACGAATCAAGGCAATCATATCCTTCTTTTCATACCGTCCGCCATAGTAGCCTACCATGGGAAGGCATCCCAGCCCGATAGCCGATACATCCAGTCCGCCCAAATTGCGATGTTCCATATCTCCACGTACAGACTGCCCCTTACCATCCGATGACTGGGAGAAAACCTTCGATACACCGGTCCATGCACATACCGCGGAAAAGGCGGCTACAGACGACATCTTCAAAAAATCTCTTCTATCCATAATCTGAATTTTTTTACGAGCCACTACGGCTCAACAACTCTCGTAAAATTTCCATTTCGTTATCCGTCAGGCGGAAAGGGAAGCTTTCCTTTTCAGGCGCGGGAACCTCGGCTTCCTGCACTAAAAAGCATTGCATCACTCTTTCCGTAGTCGTGCGATAACGGTCTGCCATGAAGCAGACCACTTCATCCTCGTATAAATTGGCGGGAATGTCTATTGGTTTATCCATCTTTCTTGTTTTCTTGATACGGCAAAATTACCCCTGCACGGGCAGAAGAGCGTAACAATACCACGGAAGGTCGTACCGTTTTTACGGATTTTACCTGCTCACGTGCGGCCAATTGGCTGAGATAATGTATTTTTGTGAAGGGACATCCCGACGAAAACAAAAGAATGGTTATGAGCAAGATTTTGAAAATAAGGAATGTAGGCGACTATAGCCAGTGGGTGGGACATACAGACACGCATCCGCTGATCAGCGTCATTGACTATGCAGAAGTGTCTCCCGTGCGCCATTGCCTGAACAACTATAGCGTGTATGGCATCTTCTTTCACGACGAGGCAAACATCGACCTGGCCTATGGTTGCGGCAAATACGACTACAAGGAAGGAACCGTCATTTGTGTGGCTCCCGGACAGATAGGAGGAAAGGAAGACAACGGCGAGCTGGTCAACCTGACGGGATGGGCCTTGCTCTTCCACCCCGATTTGTTGCAGGGCACGGCACTGGAGAAGCACATCAGGGAATATTCATTTTTCGACTACCGCGTGAATGAAGCCCTGCACATGACCGACGAGGAGCACGACATCCTCGTGTCGCTGATGCGCCAGATAAAAGATGAGCTACAGAAAAAGCACGACGCGCTTCAGGATGCCATCCTCGTGGGCTACATCGAACTGATGCTGAACTTTTGCCAGCGTTTCTACAACCGCCAGTTCATTACCCGCAAGCTGGTCAATTCGGACATGCTCATGAAGTTCGACCAGCTTCTGCGCGATTACTACGAAGAAAAAATCCAGCTTACCTCGGGCATGCCCACCGTGCAATACTGTGCCGACAAGCTATGCATGTCGGCCAACTATTTCGGCGACCTTATCAAGAAGATGACCGGAGACACGGCCAGCAACTACATCCGCCAAGACCTCATCCAGCGAGTGAAGAACGAACTCGCCAGCGGAGCAAACATCTCGCAAGTGGCCTACGAATTAGGCTTTGAATACCCCCAGCACCTGAGCCGCATGTTCAAGAAGTTCTGCGGATATACCCCGACCGACTACCTCAGACAGATACAGAAAAAGCCCGGCTGCTGATTGTTTCGGCAACCGGGCTTTCCCGTCTTTGTGCGATACCGCACCGCGCATCACTTCAGGTACGTCTGGAAGAAGTGCGTAATCTTGTCAAAAGGAATCACATCCAGCCGGTCGTACAGGTCGACGTGGTTGGCCCCCGGAATAATCAGCAACTCCTTGTTGTCGCCCTTCAGCTTCTTGAAGGCATCTTCGCTAAAGTAGCGCGAATGGGCTTTCTCTCCGTGAATCATGAGCACGGCACTACGTATCTCATCGCTATACGACAGGATGGGCATGTTCATGAACGACAAGGAAGAAGTCTTGTTCCACCCGTTGTTAGAGTTCAGCGAACGCTTGTGATAGCCGCGCGGTGTCTTGTAATATCCGTAATAGTCTTTCACAAACTGGGGAGCATCGTCGGGAAGCGGGTCTACCACCCCACCGGCCAGCGCATACGTGCCCTTGCGGTAGTCTTCCGTACGCTGGGCGTTGAGCTGCTTGCGAAGCTCATAGCGCGCATCGGCATCCATGGCATCGAAATAACCGTTGGCATTCACCCGGCTCATGTCGTACATCGTAGCGGTGACGGTAGCCTTGATGCGCGTATCGATGGCCGCCGCATTCAGTGCCATGCCTCCCCATCCGCAGATGCCCAGTATGCCGATACGGTCGGCATCCACCTGCTCGCAGGTAGAAAGGAAGTCCACCGCCGCACAGAAGTCCTCCGTGTTGATGTCCGGAGACGCCACATAGCGGGGTTCGCCCCCACTCTCACCGGTGTACGAGGGGTCGAAGGCAATGGTCAGGAATCCGCGTTCGGCCAGTGTCATGGCATACAGGCCCGACGATTGTTCCTTCACCGCTCCGAAAGGCCCGCTTACGGCAATGGCCGGAAGTTTTCCTTCGACCTGCTTGGGCACGTACATGTCGGCCGCCAGCGTAATGCCATAGCGGTTGGTAAAAGTCACTTTCCGGTGGTTCACCTTGTTGCTCAACGGGAACACCTTGTCCCATTCGTGTGTCAAATTCAAACTCTTTTCCATCTTCATCTCCGATTTTAAACCGTCCGTTGTGGCAAGCAGGCTGCCCGTAGTCAGAAGCCAGGCCGCCGATGCCGCGCACAACGTCTTCCACAATATATCCATATAGTTATCACTCTATTATTCTACGAAGGCAAAAATAACACAAAAGCCCCACAGAGACATTTCCGTGAGGCTCAAATATCGTTTCTGAAAAGTTCAAATGCACGAGGGAGCGGCCAGTGCCGTGGGCGGAATGCCATAGCGTTTCTTGAAGGCCGTAGAAAAGTGCGAGGGGTTCTTGAAGCCCACCTCCGCATAGACGTCGACCACCTTCCGCCGTTCTTCCTTCAGCAGGTGATAGGCCACTTCCAGGCGCTTGCGAATCAGCCATTTCTCGGGTGTCAGCTCGCTCACCTTCTTGAAGTCGCGCTTGAAGGTGGCCAGGCTACGGCCCGTGTAATGCGCCAGCTCCTCCAGGGTGAACTCGTACATGTAGTTCTCGTTCATGAAGTCAAGAATGTCCATCTTCCACGGTGTGCTGAAGTCGAACAACGCGGTCATGAAGCGCTTGTCGGTATGAAGCAGGGCCAGCAATCCTTCCTGCAACTTCAGTTGCATCACGTCGTCCTGCGGTTTCACCTCCGGATTGAAGTAAGGTGTCATCGAAGCAAACAGGCTCTCAATCTCGGCCGAAGGTGGGAGCTTCATCACGCCGGGCACGAACTTCTCCACGGGCTCTGCCTTATCCGTGTGGCGGGCATACTTTCCGTACATCTCCCGAAGGAAAGAACGGGTGAAGCACATGTAAATTCCGCAATACTGCTCTCCGCCCGAGGCTTTCTTATACATGGTCACACGATGGTCGCGCGGAATGAACACGCACTCTCCTTTTCCCACGTGTATCTGCCGGTGTCCGTCGTCGAGCACCATCTCGCCCGACAGGACATAGTTCATGGCGTATTCCCTGGAACGGTGCACGCACGCATCGGCATCGTCATAGAAAAAGCTGAAGAACACATTCTGGTAATTGAATATGACTTTCATGGGGTTATGGCGTGAGGTTGTAGGTTCTGTTGTCATCTCTCTTCTCGTTTTTTGTGAATGGGGTATGCACAAAGATACAAATAAAAACGTCGCGTTTATCATCACGGCGGAGCAAAACAAAAACTCCTTTGCGGGCATCGTTCTAGCCACGCAAAGGAGTTTCTTTCTTCAGGGTTTCCCAAGGTCTGCAAACCACTCGCCTCAGACGGGCGGTCCGTATACCTTATTATATATTAGTAACCCAGTTCTTTTTCAAGTGCGTTGTATTTTTCCTTGTCAAGCTTCCAATAGATGTTCAACAGGTACTGGCCCCACAACTGACGGTTGTCTGGTTTAGCTTCTTTTGCTTTTTCGTAGAAAGGAAATGCTTTTTCGTACAGTTCCTTAATCTTGGCTTCGTTGGTAGCATACTTCGGATCATCCATAGAAAGCTTAGAGTTTTCTTCTACGATTTCCTGAGCCGGGAAGAATGAGCAATCACCAATCTTAGAATAAGCTTCAGCTACGAAGTCCTTACCTTCTGCAATAATCTGGTTGAATGTAGCGATGGCACCATCGTAGTCTTTCTTTTCATACTGAAGCACACCCTTCACGTACATGAAGTACGGAGTAGAGTTCTTAGCCAGTACGGCATCCATCTGAGCCAGACCTTCGTCAATCTTACCTTTCTGGATGTAGTAGTCCATCAGGTTACCGATGAAGTATTCCTGTGACGGGAATTTTTCTACACCTTCCTGGATAGTAGTCAACCATTTTGCAGAGTCAGGAGTTTCGCCTTTTCCGTAAGCTTCTGCTAGGCACATCAGTGAACGATAACCTTCTTCTTTGTGTTCCTTACCGATAGTAGCGTATTTAATTACGGCTGCATTGTCTTTCAATGAGTTAGCGGCAAGAGCGGCATAGTTGGCAATCAACGGAGTCAATGTGTCGTTCTTTACAGCATCCTGGTCAGCAAACAACGGATTCTGCGGAGCGTCCACATACAGACCGAAGAATTTCAATGCGTTGGCATAGTTGCCAGCATTGTAAGCATCTGAACCGGCGTTAGTCAACTGAGGACGTACGGTAGCCAATGTCTTAGCCAGTTTCTTTCTCAATTTCGGTTTCTTCAATTCGCCGCTCTGTACCTTAGCCTGTTCTACTTCGTCACACTTTGTGTAGTATTCGAACATTTTAGCCAAGCTGTTATACAATTTAGCAGTATCAGCCTGACCACCCGGCAAATACAATTTCATGTTTTCGTCGTCATAGATAGACTTCTGGAAATCACCAGCCAGTTTCCATGTTTCAGGATCATTGGCAGTAGAAGGATCTGTCAAAGCAGGTTCGATGATTTGTGCTGCCTTCACGGGATCGCTCTTGGCAGATTTTGCTTCCTTTACCACGCTTTCCTGAGCAGAAACAGCGCATGCGGTAAAGAACAAAGCAGCTGAAAATAATACTTTCTTCATAAGGTTTAAATTTAGTAATACAAATATTCAAATTAATTTTTATCCGGATTATTCATTTGGTTCGTCCGTAGCGGGCTGAATGGTTTCTTCGTCGGCGGGCTGGATGTCCGTTGCCGGAGTTGCTTCGTCCTGAACTTCTTCTTCGTTTTCAGAAGCTACCTTACATACGGAACCAATCTGGTCGTTGCGCTTTTCAAGGTCAATCAGGCGCACACCCTGTGTGGCACGTCCCATAATGCGCACATCGGCCACCTTCAGACGGATGGTGATACCCGACTTGTTGATAATCATCAGGTCATTTTCATCGGTTACCGACTTGATGGCTACCAGGCTTCCGGTCTTATCCGTAATGTTCAGTGTCTTCACACCCTTTCCGCCACGGTTGGTCTTGCGGTAGTCTTCAATGTCCGAACGCTTGCCGTAACCGTTTTCAGATACCACCATGATGGTTTCCGTTTCAGGGTCTTTGATACAAATCATTCCGATTACTTCATCCTGACCGTCTTCATCGAGTGTGATACCGCGTACACCGGTAGCCGTACGTCCCATTTCGCGTACCGCGCTTTCATGGAAACGGATGGCACGACCGTTACGGTTGGCAATCACGATTTCATTGTTTCCGTTGGTCATACGTACTTCAATCACACGGTCGTCTTCGCGGATGGTGATGGCGTTCACACCATTCTGACGCGGGCGGGAATATTGTTCGAGCAACGTCTTCTTGATGACACCGTTCTTTGTACAGAAAAGCACATAGTGACTGTTGATAAATTCCGTGTCGTTCAGGTTCTTCACACGCAGGTAAGCCGTTACCACATCGTCTGCCTCAATGTTCAGCAGGTTCTGGATGGCACGTCCCTTCGAAGTCTTGTTGCCTTCCGGAATTTCATATACCTTGAGCCAGTAGCACTTACCCTTTTGCGTAAAGAACAGAAGCGTGTTGTGCATGGTAGCCGGATAGATGTGTTCAATGAAATCTTCGTTACGGGTTTCACTTCCCTTCGAACCTACGCCGCCACGGTTCTGTGCACGGAATTCAGAAAGCGGCGTACGCTTGATGTATCCCATGTGCGAGATGGTGATGACCATTTCGTCATCGGCATAGAAATCTTCCGGATTGAACTCTTCCGAAGCATATACGATTTCCGAACGACGGTTGTCGCCGTATTTTTCTTTCACTTCAATCAGCTCGTCCTTGATGACCTTCTTGCAAAGCTCCTCGTTGCTCAGAATTTCTTCGAAGTAAGCGATTTGCTTCATCAGGTCTTCATATTCGGCATGAAGCTGGTCCTGCATCAGGCCGGTGAGCTGGCGCAAGCGCATTTCTACGATAGCACGAGCCTGGATTTCGCTCAGGTTGAAGCGGGCCATCAGGTTCGTGATAGCTTCGTTCGGAGTCTTGGCGGCACGGATAATGCGGATTACCTCGTCAATGTTGTCCGAAGCGATAATCAATCCTTCCAGGATGTGCGCACGTTCTTTGGCCTTGCGCAAGTCGTAACGTGTACGACGGATTACCACCTCGTGACGGTGTTCCACGAAATATTTGATCAGTTCCTTCAGGTTGAGCAGACGCGGACGGCCATGAACCAGGGCCACGTTGTTCACACCGAAAGAAGTCTGAAGCATGGTCATCTTGTAAAGCTTGTTGAGCACCACGCTGGCGTTGGCATCACGCTTGATGTCGATGACGATACGCATACCTTCGCGGTCGGTTTCGTCGTTCACATTCGAAATGCCTTCGATTTTCTTGTCGTTCGACAAATCAGCGATACTCTTAATCAGTTCAGCCTTGTTCACACCATACGGAATCTCGGTCACTACAATCTTATCGTGTGTAGGATGCGATTCGATTTCGGCCTTGGCACGCATTACCACACGTCCGCGTCCGGTTTCGTAGGCATCGCGCACACCGCTGATACCATAAATATATCCTCCGGTCGGGAAATCAGGTGCCTTGATGTACTGCATCAGGCCGTCTACGTCGATTTCATTGTTATCGATGTATGCCACGCAAGCGTCAATGACTTCACGCAGGTTGTGTGTCGGCATATTGGTAGCCATACCTACGGCGATACCCGAAGCACCGTTCACCAGCAGGTTCGGGATGCGGGTCGGCATGACGGTAGGTTCCTGCAACGTATCGTCGAAGTTGTTGGTAAAGTCTACAGTTTCCTTGTAAAGGTCCTGCATCATCTCCTCACCAATCTTCTTCAGACGAGCCTCCGTATATCGCATAGCGGCAGCACTATCTCCGTCAATAGAACCGAAGTTACCCTGACCGTCGACCAGCGGATAACGCATCGCCCAGTCCTGTGCCATACGCACCAGGGCGCCATATACAGACGAGTCGCCGTGAGGGTGATACTTACCCAGTACTTCACCTACGATTCTGGCTGCTTTTTTATACGGTTTGTCGGATGTATTTCCCAGTTCCATCATTCCGTAAAGAATACGGCGGTGAACCGGCTTGAATCCGTCTCTTACATCAGGGAGGGCGCGTGCAACGATTACTGACATGGAGTAATCAATGTACGACGACTTCATTTCCTCTTCGATGTTGATTTTTATAATTCTGTCTTGTTCTTGCATTTAATACATTATTAATTATACTTCCTTTCAAGGCTTGTAAAAAACCATGCTAAAGTACGACTTTTAGCGGATATACAAAAACTTTTCCACCAAAAAATACGTATAAGCCTGCATTTGGAGACACTCATAGGAAATGTGGCACGCATTTTGTTAAATAGAAAGAAAGACTTGATGAAGAGTCTCTATAATAATGTATATTTGCAAGCCTATTTTGAACATAAACGATTGGAGAAGATATGAATTTGATGAGCAACGAATTTACACAACAAGTGTCCGACATCGTCGTTTACGGGAAAGAGGAGGCCAACCGCCTTCAGAACGACCATATCGAACCGGAACATCTGCTATTGGGCATCTTGCGCGATGGAGAGTGTAAAGCCGCCGAAATATTGAAATCGTTCTACCTCGATCTGAAAGGTATCAAGAACGAACTGGAAACACAATTACGGGAAAAGTCCATACTGGAGAACTACTCACAGGACATCTCATTCAGCGAAGAAGCTTCAAAGATATTGACATTAAGCAAATTAGAGGCAAGATTGATGAATGATGAGAAAGTGGACACCCCTCATATTTTATTGGCCATTATGAGAGACAACCAAAATAACGCATATAAGATATTGGAAAAGAACGACGTAACTTACGAAAAAATAATAGACCGTCTAAAGCAGGAGGAAGCTCCTTTTGACGGACTGGATTTCAATGACGACGAAGAAGAGGAAGGCATCGGACGTCGCGGAAACGCGGACAAAAACAATGGAGCCTTCGGGTTTTCCGCCAACCGCCAGGCAACCCAGACCGAACAGAAACAAGCGGAGGAAGACACGCCCTACCTTGATAATTACGGCATCGACCTGACCAAGGCGGCCGAAGGAGGAAAACTCGACCCCGTGGTAGGCCGTGAAAAAGAAATTGAGCGTATCGCACAGATTCTGAGCCGGCGCAAGAAGAACAACCCAATTCTGATTGGTGAACCGGGTGTGGGCAAATCGGCCATTGCCGAAGGACTGGCGCTCCGTATCGTGGAGAAGCGGGTTTCGCGTGCCTTGTTCGGCAAGCGCATCGTTTCGCTCGACATGACAGCGGTAGTGGCCGGAACCAAATATCGCGGACAATTTGAAGAGCGCATTCGTGCCATTCTGACAGAAGTGAAGAAACATCCTGACGTCATTCTGTTCATTGACGAGATACATACCATCGTGGGAGCTGGCTCGGCCGCTGGTTCCATGGACGCGGCCAACATGCTGAAACCGGCGCTGGCGCGTGGAGAAATCCAATGCATCGGAGCCACCACCCTCGATGAATACCGCAAGAACATCGAAAAAGACGGGGCATTGGAACGCCGCTTCCAGAAGGTGCTGGTGGAACCGACCTCACCGGAAGAGACCTTGCAGATTCTCCGGAACATCAAGGATAAATACGAGGAGCACCACAACGTGACATATACGGACGAGGCGCTGGAGGCCTGCGTACGCCTGACCGACCGCTATGTGACCGACCGCTATTTTCCCGACAAGGCTATCGACGCCATGGACGAAGCGGGTTCCCGCATCCACCTCACTCACATCTCCGTACCTCAGGAAATTGAGGAGCAAGAGCGATTGATTGAGGAAGCGCAACAACATAAAAATGAGGCCATTCGCTTGCAGAACTTCGAGCTGGCCGCCAGCTTCCGTGACCGTGAGAACCAGTACACGGAGCAATTGGAACGCCTGAAGAATGAATGGAAAGAAAAGTTGAAGGACAATCGCGAAACGGTAGACGCACCACAGATAGAAGAAGTGGTGTCCATGATTTCGGGCGTGCCCGTGCAACGCATGGCGCAAGCGGAAGGTGTACGGTTGAAGGGGATGAAGCAGGCATTGCTTTCGAAGGTTATCGGACAAGACAAAGCGGTAGAGACACTGGTAAGAAGTATCCAGCGGAGCCGTGTGGGACTGAAGGACCCGAACAAGCCTATCGGTACGTTCCTTTTCTTAGGACCGACGGGTGTAGGAAAGACGCACCTGGCAAAAGAGCTGGCCAAGAACATGTTCGGCACTACCGACGCCATTATCCGTATCGATATGAGCGAATACATGGAGAAATTCACCGTGTCACGTCTGGTCGGAGCTCCTCCGGGATACGTGGGCTACGAAGAAGGCGGACAACTGACGGAAAAGGTACGCCGTCATCCCTACTCCATCGTATTGCTGGATGAAATCGAGAAGGCTCACTCCGACGTGTTCAACATGCTGTTGCAGGTGATGGACGAAGGACGATTGACGGATAGCTTAGGACGGACCGTGGATTTCAAGAATACCATTATCATCATGACGTCCAACATCGGTACGCGCCAGTTGAAGGAATTCGGCAAGGGCATCGGCTTCACAGCACAGACTGGCGAGAACGAGAAAGAACATGCCAACAGCGTGATTCGCAAGGCCTTGAACAAATCGTTCGCTCCCGAGTTCATCAACCGTCTGGATGAAATCGTGACCTTCGACCAGCTGGACATTGCTTCACTGGAGAAAATCATCGACATCGAGCTGGCAGGACTCTACAAGCGTATCGAAGGTTGTGGCTACCATCTCCTGCTCGACCAGGAGGCCAAACGTTTCGTGGCAGAAAAAGGCTACGACGTACAGTTCGGTGCCCGCCCGCTGAAACGCTCCATCCAGAACCACCTGGAAGACGGACTGGCAGAGCTGATTATCAACGAAGAACCGCAGACGGGCGATACCTTGCATGTGTACATGAACGCCCAAGGTGACGGAGTAGAGATGAAAGTAGAAAAAGCATAACGGAATTCTGACAGAATTTCGGCATACAGACAAAATGTCAGGTACAAACGTATCTGGCATTTTTTTTGTGTAGAGACAGGAAAAAAATTTATTCGAACAATCATAAAAAACAAAGAGATATGCAAAAAGGTAATATCGGGGTTACAACAGAAAACATATTCCCCATCATAAAGAAGTTCTTGTATAGCGACCATGAAATTTTCCTCCGTGAACTGGTTTCCAATGCGGTGGATGCAACTCAGAAATTGAAGACACTGGCCGCTACGGGCGATTTTAAAGGTGAACTGGGCGATTTGACGGTACGTGTGAAAGTGGACAAAGAAAACGGTACCATCACCATCAGCGACCGTGGTCTGGGTATGACGGCCGAAGAAATCGACAAGTACATCAACCAGATTGCCTTCTCAGGAGCAAATGACTTCCTGGAAAAATACAAGGACGATGCCAATGCCATCATCGGTCACTTCGGTCTGGGATTCTATTCAGCCTTCATGGTAGCCAAGACGGTAGACATCGTAACTCTTTCTTATAAGGAAGGTGCCAAGGCCGTGAAATGGAGCTGCGACGGAAGTCCTGAGTTCACCCTCGAAGAAACAGAACGTAGCGACCGTGGAACCGACATCATCCTGCACGTGGATGAAGATTGCAAGGAATTCCTGGAAGAATCTCGCTTGCAGGGCTTGCTCACCAAGTATTGTCACTTCCTGGCCGTACCGGTAGCCTTTGGCAAAAAGAAGGAATGGAAAGACGGCAAGCAGGTAGAAACGGATGAAGATAACCTGATTAACGACACTTGTCCTATCTGGACCAAGAAACCGTCGGACTTGAAGGAAGAGGATTACAAGAAATTCTACCGCGACCTGTATCCGATGGCCGACGAACCGTTGTTCTGGATTCACCTGAACGTGGACTATCCGTTCAACCTGACCGGTGTGCTCTACTTCCCGAAAATCAAGAGCAACATCGATTTGCAACGTAACAAAATTCAGTTGTATTGCAACCATGTATATGTGACCGACTCAGTAGAAGGTATCGTGCCCGACTTCCTGACCCTGCTTCACGGTGTCATCGACTCTCCGGACATTCCGCTGAACGTATCTCGTTCTTATTTGCAGAGCGATTCGAACGTGAAGAAGATTTCTACTTACATCACGAAGAAGGTATCCGACCGCTTGCAATCTATCTTCAAGAACGACCGTAAGGAATTTGAAGAGAAATGGGACGACCTGAAGATTTTCATCAACTACGGTATGCTGACTCAGGAAGATTTCTATGAAAAGGCTTCCAAGTTTGCTTTGTTCAAGGATACAGACAACAAGTATTACACTTTCGAAGAATACCAGACACTGATCAAGGATAATCAGACCGACAAGAACGGCAGCCTGATTTACCTCTATGCCAACAACCTGGACGAACAGTACACTTACATCGATGCGGCCAAGAACAAAGGCTACAACGTATTGCTCATGGAGGGCCAGCTGGACGTACCGATGATCAACATGCTGGAACAGAAGTTCGAAAAGAGTCACTTCACCCGTGTGGATAGCGACATCGTAGACCGCCTGATTGTGAAGGAAGACCAGAAGGGTGAAGAACTTCCACACGACAAACAGGAAGTGCTCAGCTCTTTGTTCAAGGGACAGATGCCGAAGGTAAAGAAAACAGAATTCCACGTAGAAGCACATGCACTGGGCGAAAACAATGCGCCGATTGTCATCACACAGGCCGAATACATGCGCCGTATGAAAGACATGGCCAGCATCCAGCCGGGCATGAGTTTCTATGGTGAAATGCCCGACATGTTCAACCTGGTATTGAACAGCGACCACCGCCTGATCAAACAGGTATTGAGCGATGCCGAAACAGCTTGTGCGGAAAAACTCGTACCGGTAGAGTCTGAAATCGCCATGCTGACTCTCCGTCGTAACGAGCTCCAGAAAGCGCAGGAAGGAAAGAAGGATGAAGAAATCCCAACCGCCGAAAAAGACGAACTGAGTGAGGTAGAAAAGAAGATTGAAGCGCAAAAGACCGAAAAGGAAAACATTCTGAACGGTTATGCCGCCGGCAACAAAGTAGTTCACCAGCTTATCGACCTGGCCTTGTTGCAAAACAACATGCTGAAGGGTGAAGCCCTGACCAACTTTGTAAAACGAAGCGTAGAAATGATCTGATTTTCCCCCGTAAAATAAGGAAAGCCATTCTTGCAGATATGCAGGAATGGCTTTTTTTGTGCTTTTTATGCCCGTGGATAGAAGATAATTTGTACATTTGCCCAGAAACACGCAAGCAGACAACCATGGAAAACAAAACCGAATTGATATTAATCCGCATCAGCGGAGTGGACCGACCGGGACTGACCGCATCGGTGACTGCCATCTTGTCTAAATATCAGGTAGACATTATGGACATCGGACAAGCTGACATTCACAGTACCTTGTCACTGGGTATTCTTTTCAAATGTTCCGATCAGGATTCCGGAAATATCATGAAGGAATTGCTTTTCAAGGCTTCTGACTTGGGTATCAATATCCGCTTCTATCCTATCAGCGACGAAGAGTATGAAACGTGGGTCAACCTGCAAGGAAAGAACCGCTACATTCTGACGCTACTGGGCAGAAAACTTACGGCACAACAGATTGCCGGTGCTACCAAGCTTTTAGCAGAGCAACAACTGAATATCGACGGTATCCGGCGTCTAACCGGACGTATTCCCCTGGACGAGAAAAAGGCAAACGTAAGAGCCTGCATCGAATTTTCGGTGAGAGGTACTCCCAAAGACCGTGAAGAGCTACAAAGCCAGCTCATGCAGCTCAGCGCTTCACTGGGCATGGACTTCTCGTTCCAGCAAGACAATATGTACCGCCGTATGCGCCGACTCATCTGCTTTGATATGGATTCCACCCTCATTGAAACGGAGGTCATCGACGAACTGGCCATACGGGCCGGTGTGGGCGACCAGGTGAAAGCCATCACGGAAAGAGCCATGCGTGGCGAAATCGACTTCTGCGAAAGTTTCAAGGAACGGGTGGCCCTGCTCAAGGGACTGGATGAAAGCGTGATGCGCGACATTGCCGAACACCTCCCGATTACCGAAGGAGTGGAACGCCTGATGTTTGTCCTCAAGCGCTACGGATACAAGATTGCCATTCTGTCGGGAGGTTTCACGTATTTCGGCAACTACCTGAAAGAGAAATTCGGCATTGACTATGTCTATGCCAACCAGCTGGAAATCGTGGACGGCAAGCTGACCGGCCGCTATTTAGGTGACATCGTAGACGGAAGACGAAAGGCGGAATTGCTCCGCCTGCTGGCACAGGTAGAAAACGTGGACATCGCACAGACAATTGCCGTGGGCGATGGAGCCAACGACCTGCCCATGCTTTCTACGGCAGGGCTGGGAATCGCCTTCCATGCCAAGCCGAAGGTGGTGGCTAATGCGCAACAGGCCATCAATACCATCGGACTGGATGGCGTGTTGTATTTCTTAGGATTCAAGGATTCCTATCTGGACGAACGCGGCAAATTATAATGACAAGATAACATTACTATATGAAGTTTTCGGAACTGAACTTAGAAGATAGCGTCCTCGATGCCTTGGACGCAATGAATTTCCAGGAATGTACGCCCGTACAAGAACACACCATCCCTGTCATCCTGGAAGGAAAAGACCTGATTGGCGTGGCCCAGACAGGTACGGGAAAAACGGCGGCCTACCTGCTTCCGGTGTTGAACCAGTTGAGCAAGGGAGGTTATCCGGAGGATGCCATCAATTGTATCATCATGTCGCCCACCCGCGAACTGGCCATGCAGATTGACCAGCAGATGGAAGGTTTCTCCTATTTCATGCCGGTGTCAAGCGTGGCAGTGTACGGAGGAAACGACGGTATCCGTTTTGAGCAGGAAAAGAAAGGGCTGACTTTGGGAGCGGATGTGGTAATCGCTACTCCGGGACGTCTGATCAGCCACTTGAGCTTAGGTTATGTGGACTTGTCGAAAGTATCTTTCTTCATCCTCGACGAAGCGGACCGCATGCTCGATATGGGATTCTCGGACGACATCATGCAGATTGTCAAGTATCTTCCCAAGGAACGGCAGACCATCATGTTCTCTGCCACCATGCCGACCAAAATCCAGCAACTGGCCAAGACCATTCTTCACGACCCGGTGGAAGTAAAACTGGCCGTATCCAAGCCGGCGGAAAAAATCATTCAGGCCGCTTACATCTGCTATGAGGCACAGAAACTGGGTATCATCCAGTCGCTATTCCAGTCCCAGCAACCGGAGCGTGTCATCATCTTTGCCTCTTCCAAGCTGAAGGTAAAAGAAGTGACCAAGGCCCTGAAACGCATGAAGCTGAACGTGGGCGAAATGCACTCCGACCTGGAGCAAAGCCAGCGCGAAGAAATCATGCACGAGTTCCGCAACCGCCGTATCGACATTCTGGTGGCTACCGACATCGTGGCCCGTGGTATCGACATCGACGACATCCGCCTGGTCATCAACTACGACGTGCCGCATGATAGCGAGGACTACGTACACCGCATCGGACGTACAGCCCGTGCCAATAACGACGGATGCGCCATCACTTTTGTCAGTGAAACCGAGCAGACCCGTTTCAAGCAAATCGAAACATTCTTAGGAAAAGATATTTACAAGCTCCCCGTACCTGAAGAACTGGGCGAAGGTCCGGTATATGCTCCCCGCACCTCCAGAAAAGAAGGAGGCAAACAGGTGAAGAATTTCTCCCGCAACAAAAAAGGCGGATGGAAAAAGAAAGGGGGAAACCATGCAAAAAAGCAGGGAGAAAGAACGGTTAAGAACTGATTGCCACATCTTCCTGACAGCATAAAAGAAGCCCGTACAAGTTCTTGTATTTTCATCGAACTTGTACGGGCTTTTCTTGTCAGAAATTCATGGAATACGCAAGGAGTATGGTCACCTCCCCTGCATCATGCGCCAGCTTACGAATCCGAGAAATGAGGTTTACTCCCTCTTGGTAGTAATAAGAATCACGCCAAATTTTCCTTTCTTACCATATTTTGCGGTAGCGGCTTCATTCTTCAGCACACTGACGGATTGTATCTTTTTCGGATTGAGCTTCTTTATCACATCGTCAGACACTTCCAGCCCGTCCATAATGACAAGCGGAGACACTCCGGAGGCTTTGGAACTACCTACTGAATCTATTTTGAAATCTCCTGTAAGGAACAATTCATCCATAGGATTATGGAGTTTAATAGTAGGCACATCTACCGATTCCTCGCTTTTCTGGACTCCATACCCCACTACTACGACATCATTGTCGCCTGCCTTCGGCTTGCTGTTGGTTCCCTCCAGCATGAAAGTCACCGGGAGAGTAAATTTCACACTGACCGGCTTTCCTTCCTGCATACCCGGCTTCCATTTCGGCATGGTGCTGATTACGCGGATGGCTTCTGCATCCAGCCATGGGTCGACCGGACGGAGTACCTTGAAATCGCTCAGCGAACCGTCTTTCCTTACCACAAACTGCACGATGACACGTCCCTGCTTACCGGCTTCCCGTGCCTTTGTAGGATACCTGAGATTGCGTGCCATAAATTCCAGACCAGCACGCATACCGCCCGGATATTCGGGCATCTGCCCCACTACGCTAAACGTCTGGTCGTCCGACACCACAGTTTGCGGAGCAGGTGCTACCACCTTCACATCTTTCTTTGTATCGCTTTCAGTCAAGACAATTGTCTGGTCGGCTTTCTTCAGACAGTCTTTGACCGACATGGTAACCGTACTCATACCGATGTAGGCCACCTGGATGCTTTGGTCGCTGCCGACTTCCAGCGTGAAATTACCGTTTTCGTCGGTAAGGGTACCGTTGGTCGTATTCGCCACAAGTACAGTTGCCGCGATAATGGGTTTTCCCTCCTCATCCACCACCTTCATCTTCAGTTTGGTCTTTTCGGCAGGGTTCGACACATTTTTATCGGCATACGTTTCCAGAACTGCCGATAAATCATTAACTTTGACACTTGAAATCTCATCAAGAGGTTTGGAGATTTCAGGACGGGCAAAAGCAGCTACGGTAACGGCTGCCAACGGAAGTACATAGAGGTACTTGGCACGTGCCCACGGATTGGATTTTTTTCGAATCATCATAGTGATACGTTTTTTAAGTGAACTGTGATTAAAGCTGTTGGCAATAGAGTAGAGCCTTGCGCCAACGGCTTTTTTTATTAATAGCATTTGATATTCTTTCGCGTTGATTCCCTGACGGAGCACTTCTTCGTCGGCTTCGTATTCATGAATGTTCTGCAACTCCTGTTTGAGCAGCCAGATGGCCGGATTGAACCATTGCAGCCAAGCACAGGCTTCGGTCAGCAACAAATCCCATGAGTGACGGTGATGGATGTGAGCCATTTCGTGCACCAGAATGTGATGTCCGCTTTCCTTCAGGTCTGTTTCCGAAATCACGATGTAACGCATCCAGCTGAAAGGAGCCAGTTTCCGACGGTGGACTACCAAGCGGATACCATTGTCCAACCTTTCACACCGGCTGTGACGAATGAGATAAAGCATGCGTCCCAGCGACCAGAGGTGACGGACGATGACAAAAAACAACCCCGCAAAATAGACTAACACCAGCCCTTCCTGCCAGTGGAACGGGCGACTTCCCTCTTCCACCACTACCGCTTCGCTATTCCATTGGTACATCAGCAGCAAGTCCTCCATCGACATCACTTGTGCATTTACCGGCGAAGCCTGTTCCACCGTCACTTTTACCAAAGGCAGCAGGCACGAGAGCAGCATCACTCCCAGCAAAGCCATCCGGTTAAAACGGTGGAAAGTTTCTTTACTGAGCAGCAGACGGTAGAACAGATAGAACATCGCCAGGCAGACAGCCGACTTGAGTATATAGACTAAAAAGGTTCCCATAGGCAGACGTGTTTTATTGCGGTTTTTCGTTCTGTCCCTCTTCCACCTGACGGATGAGTTCCTTGAGTTCTTCCACTGAGATGTCTTCCTCTTTCACCAGCGAGGAAACAGCCCCCAAGAAAGAGTTGTTGAAATATTTGGAGATGACTCCACGCAGGGTTTTCCGCCGGAACTCCTCTTCCGACACTACGGCATGATACTGGTAGGTATTACCAAACGCGGTATGCGACAGGTACCCCTTTTCTTCCAGTCCCCTTACAATGGTCGACAGGGTATTGAAGTGCGGCCGGGGTTCTTCGTAAAGTTCCACCAGCTGTTTGACGAACATCGGACCTTTCTCCCAGAAAAATCCCATGATTTCTTCTTCTTTGGCAGTAAGTGTTTTCATATCCGTTTCAATTGGTTACTGCAAAGAACTAAAACTTTTAGTTGATAAACTAATTTTTATAGTTAATATAACTAAAGAGCATAGTTATATAACCATATAGAGCTTTCAATACCTTGAAACGGCTTTCATAATACTATTTCCTAATCAGTTCTGCGGATATCATTAATAATCACATCAATCAAAGGGTAACTTTCCATATTCACTAATATACTCATCACGAAGTATAGAAGGCATCTCATCCTCAGAAAATGAATCAATTACTTTAAAATCTGCAATGTGATTACGCAAATTCCTACGAACGGCGACATCCTCCAACTCCTCACGCCTGGCTTTGCTCAATGCACAAAACTCTTCTTCCTGTTCAATACCGCAATATCGCCTTCCACACAAATTAGCTGCAATCCCCGTAGTACTACTACCGGCAAATGGGTCAAACACCCACGCATTTTCATTTGTTGATGATAGAATGATACGTGCCAACACCGATAAAGGTTTCTGAGTGGGATGCTTTCCGCATGACTTCTCCCAACGTCCAATAGCAGGCAGTCTCCAGACATCCGTCATCTGCTTATTATCATTAACGGTTTTCATTAATTCATAATTATAAATGTGGGGCACTTTCTTCAGCTTCCGCGCCCATATAATGAATTCCGTACTATAAGTAAAAAATCTACAAGATATATTTGCCGGTGGATTTGTTTTCTGCCAGGTTATCACATTCAGAATCTTATACCCAAGCTCTGTCAGACTATTAGCTACAGAAAATATATTATGATACGTTCCACTAATCCAAATAGTCCCATTGTCCTTGAGTTTCTCACGACACAAGCGTAACCATTCCCTATTAAATGCCTGAACCTCTTCCGGAGATCTGGATTCATCCCACTTTCCTTTGTTTACACATACCACCTTACCCGATTGCAAACTAATCCCCCCATCGGACAAAAAATAAGGTGGATCAGCAAAGATCATATCAAACTTAAAATCAAACTCTTGCAACAGTTTAAATGAATCTCCTTTAGCCAGCAGAAAATCGTTATTTGCCGATTTATAATAAGGTTCAATCATAGAATTTTTAATTATTAAGCCATTAAGCCACCACCGCCTTCCCCTTTGTTAGCATAGGCAGACTGCCATCCTGTCTGCCCCATAATACTAATAGATTTGGGAGGTCTCAAATGCTTTTTATCATTACAAATAGCAGTAAACGGACATTCCGTAAGTTTCTGGCCACTCGGCAAAGCTCTGACATATTCCGTATTCTGTATTGCAATAAAACCTTCTTCATCTTCACAAGGCATACATTTCCTCACTATAGAGGCAGGAACCCTTCTAATCCCTTGTTTATAACACACCTGGCAGGTCGTATTTCGAGAAGAATGCCATTTAAAGACATGCCCATTAGGGCAAGCAAAAAAGACAAGACTCTCTTTACAGAACTGACGTCCCACTACGTTATAAACAAAATAATCCATCAAACAAGGACTTGAGATACTTTCTTGTGGATATTTTTTCGTCCAAATTTCCCACACACGCCGCCATGCAGCAGCATTCATCTCATCAATATACTCATATTGATAACAGAAAACATCCAAGAAACTTGAAACTAACGGGATAGCTGTCCGAATAATACCGGTTCTCAGCGCAACTTTAATCGTGTTCACATCACTGGCCACATTGATACGTTCAAAACCCGTCACATTTTGCCAGATACCCAATACCACCATATCCCGCACAAACATATCTGCCTTCTTATTGCCATAACCCGCATTACAAGCTATCAGGTCATTGCGCAATGCATAAATATCCCGATTATATTTTTCAATAAGTTCATACGGTGTACATTTATGCGTAAGAAGGAACTGCGCAATATTAGTCGCATATTTCAATCGCTTATCATTCTGTGACAATGCTCCCACATCTATTTTTTTCAGAAAATCCTCCGGATCAGCCAGGATATTGTTTTCATCAAAAATAGCATTGTCACATTCAAACACATCTGCCAGGAATGAAAAACTGCGTGAGCCCCTGAAATCCTGATTTGCAGTCAAAAAGCGCACACGACATACATCTTCATCCGAAAGTCCACACGTGTCATAAATCGAGGTAAATGCCTTTCCATTAGTCTGAATAAAAATAGAATGCAGCGCATCAGCTACCTTTTCGCAGATATATTCGTCTATCTCACAATTCAGAATTTCTTTATGATATTTGTGCCAGAATTTATGAAAGTCCGAAAAATAATCAAACTTGCTACCGAACTTTTCAATCGTTCCAATATCAGGATGAGTGGTATAAAGAAACTCATTAATCTGTTGCACAATTTTTCTTGCACCTTCAATATCTAATTGCGGATGATTATCTATTATATCTTTCAATGACTGGCAGAACGCAGTAAATTCTTTCATTTCTCAAGCCTTTATCAGGTTAATAAAATCTTGCATATTTGTCAGGTTATATATACTTGGAATAATATTGTACGCCTCTTGAAGCTTATTCCTTGCACTTTTCCATCCAATTCCATCAGTAATCCATACAAATTCAAAACCAGAAACAGAATTAATTTTAGGTGCAATATCTGAATAAGAACGAGCTACCTCATTCAGTTTTGAACCTCCAGAACTATAGAAGTTGACTTCTATCAAAAAAATCTTTTGTTCCGTCTCAATAACAAAATCAAAACGCTTCTCGTCATCTCCCAGTACCTTTGATATAGCAGGCCACTCACTAGAATAAACTTCCTGCCGATAACTTATCCCATGATTGTCAAACACATGGGCTATCATGTTTTCCATTACATGACCACTTCTATTTTTACGGGCATTGGTATCTAACCCTGTCTCTATACCAAAAACATAATCCACCAGATTCTTTATCTTCTGCTGTTGAAAAACTTCCGTAAGCCCCGTATCATTCAGAAACTCCATCACACCATCTACAGAATCAAACAAAGAATCCAGCACGACACACTGACCTTGCGAATCAAGTACCATCTTTTTCCCTTCACTTCTAACGGCAATAAGAATATCCATTACTTTAAAAGCCGTCCGGTCTCTTTTCCATATAGTCTCTACAGCTCGACGCATATCGGGCGCACCAACTAAACTATTGAGCATGCAAAGACTAAGTTTTATATCCTCCACATTCAGTGAAATCTTATCAAAATCACAGAAGAAATCAAGAGTCTGATTTGTCTCTTGAAGCTGAGACATAAACAAGTTAAAATCTTTCATTGGTGTCATGCAAATAATCTTAATTCCAACGGCTGTTCCTGAACTATTTTCTTTGTCAGAATATAATTATGCACAAGGATCTCTGTCAACTTTCCGCGCTTGTTCGGATTCGCATTAATACTTCTTGAAGCCCATACCCGGTCTATGGTATAATTCCGGTACAGCTTATCGAAGAAATTATCATCCTCATCCCTGCCTTTGCAATCAGAGTTGCTAAGCATAAATGAAAACCCCGCTTCATGTATTTTGTCACAATAAGTTTTCAATCTAATTTGTGCTGTATCATTGAATGATTCTTTTGTATAATCATTAAAGCTGGAAGTATCACTTAACGGACGATAAGGAGGGTCAAAATAGAAAAACGTATTTCCCTCTGCATAGTCAAATGTATGCTCAAAATCACCTTGGCAGATTTCAACCCGTTGCAGCAGTTTACTATCCGCACGAATTGTTTCAGAATCACAAATTGTCGGATTTGTATATTTTCCAAAAGGCACATTAAAGGCTCCAGACTTATTCACCCGATAAAGTCCGTTAAAACAGGTTCTGTTCAAGAAGAAAAAAAGTGTTGTATTCTCTATTGAATCCAGATTTTTCTGATTATACCTTGCCCGTGCAGCCATAAAAAACTCTTTCCGGGCCTCTTCGGTATCAAGTCTAAGATATTCCTTCTCCACCTGTTGTAACGATACAATCAAATCCTCCGGGAAATCTCTAACTGTTCGATAACAACAGATAAGATCCGGATTAATGTCATTAATGACCGCACGTTTGATATTCGGATAACGTTGTAACATATAGAAGAGCATTGCTCCTCCACCCACAAAAGGTTCTATATAAGTAACGTCTCTACAATTATCAAAGTCAGCTGGTAACAAAGAATCCAGTTGTTCGATGAGTTGGCTCTTACCTCCAACCCACTTGATAAAGGGTTTCGCTTTCATTTTCAATATATTTACTTATGTACAAAAGTCAAGACTACCCCTATCTTTACGATGTGAAAGGTTTCAGTGTATGAACCTCAGAATAAATATTTAACGGGCTTGATGTCCCAAATGAAATAATCTATGCAGATAGTGTGCAGTTTGACATACACAAAGATAGTGTATTCATTTGTATTTTAAGTGAGAATGACAATAATTTTGAAACCAGATACGGAGTTTTAACTCCAAAGCTGGAAGAATTACACCGGATTCTGTTGAATCACAATACAACAAAAGTAACGGTGGGAAGCATCATCATCAATTGTAATATCCGATTCTCTAAAACGCAAGTGCATTCAACCCAAAACGCAAGTACGTTTGAATCAAAACGCAAGTGCGTTTAAACTAAAACACAAGTGCATTTGAACTAAAACGTAAGTGCGTTTTTTCACAAAGATATGCAAATGCAAACAGATGTAAAACCAGCACGAAAAAGCGTGTGAAAATGCCTTCAAGCAAAGGCCTCAAGCAAAAATAAGGGAGAATGGCAGAAAAATCATACTTACTTGATTTACAGAGAAAAACCACGACAGAAGCATAAACCGACAACGGAAAGCTTGACGGGTTGTCGGGGTTGGCACCGGTTTTTCAAACTTCCTATATACAGGTGTGGAATAACTCTTAAGACTTGTTCCACACCCCGCGTATATATACTTTATAAAAATGCCTGCCAACCCCGACAACCCGTCAAGTACACGGCCGAAAACGGCCAATAAAAAACCTCCTTCACTTCATCTTTCCAGAAGCAAAGGAGGCTTTCAAATTTCCGTATTCATTTAGAACGGCAGGTCGTCTTTCTCGTCTGTCATGGAGAAGTCGGCCGGAGCTGCATTTACCGGAGGGAATGGAGCTTCTACCGGAGGCATCTGAGGAGTGGCTCCTACACGTTCCACCTTCCATGCACGGATACTGTTGAACCAGCGTCCTTGCCATTCGCGGGCATCAATATCGAACGATACGTTCAGTTCCTCGCCCACCTGAATATTAAACTGTTTGATTTTGTCGTCACCAAAAACATCAAAGCACATGCGACGCGGATACTGGTCGTGTGTTTCGATGACATATTCTTGTACCTTCCATTCGTTGCCGTTCCGCGATGTACCGCCTTTCGGTTCCAGAACCGCAATCACTCTTCCTGCTAATTCCATAAATAGTATTTTTAAATTCGGTGACGAAATTACGACTTTCCATAGAAGAAAACTAATTTTTAAGACCTTTTTTTGTGGGGTATATGCAATCTTTTCGTAACTTTGGCAATTGGTTTAGAGCATCCACAGATGCATTTAATAATAAAAACAGAACAAAAACAAATATAAAAACAGCTATGAAGTTTATCGTTTCAAGTACTGCTTTATTCAGTCATTTGCAGGCTATCAGCCGAGTAATCAACTCAAGAAATTCATTACCCATTCTGGACTGTTTCCTCTTCGAACTGAGAGACGGTACACTCTTTATGACTGCTTCGGACAATGACACTACGCTGTCTACTTCCATCGAAGTGAACGAATCGGACAGCGACGGCCGTTTTGCCGTTTCTTCCAAGACATTGCTGGAAGCATTGAAAGAGATTCCTGAGCAGCCGCTGAGTTTCCACATCGAACCCAGCAACATGGAAATCACCGTGGAATACCTGAATGGAAAATACAGTCTGATGGGACAGAATGCCGACGAATATCCGCAGGCACAGGCCTTGGGAGGCAATGCCGTACAGGTGACCATGGGAGCAGAAATCTTGATGAACGGCGTGAACCGCAGCATTTTTGCGACAGCCGACGACGAACTTCGTCCGGTGATGAACGGTATTTATTTCGACATCAGCACGGAAGACATTACACTGGTTGCTTCTGACGGTCATAAGCTGGTACGTTGCAAGACTTATGCCGCACGAGGAGCAGAGAAAGCAGCCTTCATCCTTCCGAAGAAGCCGGCTAACCTGCTGAAGAACCTGCTGCCGAAAGAACAGGGCGACGTACAGATTGGCTTTGACGACCGCAATGCCATGTTCACCCTCGAAAACTATCAGATGATCTGCCGTCTGATTGAAGGACGTTATCCGAACTATAACTCTGTCATTCCGCAGAACAACCCGCACCGTGCCATCATTGACCGTGCGCTCTTCATCAGTGCCCTGCGCCGTGTGTCTGTGTTCTCTTCACAGTCAAGCAGCCTGATCAAGCTGAGCTTGTCGGAAAACCAGATGAAGATTTCTGCACAGGACATCGACTTCTCTACTTCGGCCGAAGAAACCATCGCTTGCCAGTATGGCGGTAACCCGATGAGCATCGGTTTCAAGTCGTCATTCCTGATTGACATCCTGAACAACATTTCTGCACAGAACATCATCATCGAACTGGCCGACCCGTCACGCGCTGGTGTCATCGTGCCTGAAGAACAGGAGGAAGACGAAGACCTGCTGATGCTGCTGATGCCGATGATGCTGAACGACTAATCATTTTTTGTTACACACAGACTCATGAAACTGAACTTGAAAAATCCGCTCGTGTTCTTCGACCTGGAGACCACGGGCACCAACATTAATACAGACCGTATTGTAGAAATCTGCTACTTGAAGGTTTATCCTAACGGAAACGAAGAGGCCAAAACCTTGCGCATCAACCCGGAAATGCACATCCCGGAGGCATCGACTGCCATTCATGGCATTCACGACGAGGATGTGGCCGACTGCCCTACTTTCAAGGAAGTGGCAAAGGACATTGCCCGCGACATTGAAGGGGCCGACATTGCCGGTTTTAACTCCAACCGCTTCGACGTGCCGGTACTGGTAGAGGAATTTCTCCGTGCTGGTATCGACATCGACCTGACCAAACGGAAGTTTGTCGACGTGCAGGTGATTTACCACAAGCTGGAACAGCGTACACTTTCGGCTGCCTACAAGTTCTATTGCGGAAAGAACCTGGAAGACGCGCACACGGCAGAAGCCGATACACGGGCTACCTACGAGGTGCTGAAGGCACAGCTCGACCATTATCCTGATGTGCTCCAGAACGACATCAACTACCTGTCGGAATATTCCAGCTACAGCAAGAACGTGGACTTTGCCGGAAGAATCGTGTATGACGATAACGGCGTGGAAGTATTCAACTTCGGAAAATACAAAGGTATTCCGGTGTCGGAAGTACTCAAGAAAGACATGGGCTACTACGGCTGGATTATGAACGGAGACTTCACGCTGAACACGAAGAATGTATTGACAAAAATCCGCCTGCGCGAAACGGGGCTGGTCAAGTAAACGGAAGGTAGCATGAATACACTACAAGGCAAAAAAATTGTACTGGGTATCACGGGTAGCATTGCGGCCTACAAGGCGGCCGTGCTGACACGCGGACTGATTAAGAAAGGCGCAGAGGTGCAGATTGTCATCACGCCGGCAGGAAAGGAGTTCATCACTCCCATCACGCTTTCGGCGCTGACCAGCAAGCCGGTCATCAGCGAGTTCTTCTCACAGCGTGACGGCACATGGCACAGCCACGTGGACTTGGGATTATGGGCCGACGCCATGGTCATTGCCCCGGCAACGGCTGCTACCATCGGAAAGATGGCGCACGGAGTGGCCGACAACATGCTGGTGACAACCTACCTGTCGATGAAGGCTCCGGTGTTTGTGGCTCCGGCCATGGACCTGGATATGTTTGCCCATCCTTCTACCCAGCATAACCTCGACATTCTGCGCAGCTATGGCAATCATATCATCGAACCGGCTTCGGGTGAGCTGGCCAGCCACCTGGTAGGAAAAGGACGCATGGAAGAGCCTGAGAAAATCATCGAAGTGCTGGAAGCGTTCTTTGCCCGTCAGCAAGACTTGGCCGGACGGAAAATCGTCATTACCGCAGGTCCTACTTATGAGAAAATTGACCCGGTGCGCTTTATCGGCAATTACTCTTCCGGAAAGATGGGCTATTCCCTGGCCGAAGCGTGTGCTTCACGCGGAGCGGAAGTGGTATTGGTGAGCGGTCCGGTTACCCTGCAGACGGTTCATCCGAACATTCATCGCATAGACGTGGAGAGTGCGGCCGAAATGCACCGTGCAGCTGCCGATGCCTTCAAGGATGCAGACGCAGGAATCTTGTGCGCGGCCGTAGCGGACTTCACACCGGAGCAGGTGGCCGACCAGAAAATCAAACGGGAAAAGGACGACCTGGTGCTGCGGTTGAAACCGACTTGCGACATTGCCGCTTCCTTAGGAAAGGAAAAACGTCCGGACCAGCTGTTAGTGGGATTCGCACTGGAGACTTGCGACGAGGTCAGCCACGCCCAGGATAAGCTGGCACGCAAGAACTTTGACTTTATCGTGCTGAACTCGCTGAATGACAAAGGAGCCGGTTTCCGTTGCGACACCAACAAGATTACGATTATAGACCGCGCTGAAGCTGTTTCCTACCCGTTAAAGCGCAAGCAGGAAGTGGCCGAAGACATTGTGGATAAACTTTCCAGTCTGTTTCATTCCTAAACCGTTATGCTACAGTCTATCTTTATACAGAACTATGCCCTGATTGATAAGCTGGACATTGACTTTACATCCGGCTTTTCGGTGATTACCGGTGAAACCGGCGCCGGAAAGTCTATTATCTTAGGGGCCATCGGACTCCTGTTGGGACAGCGTGCCGACGTGAAATCCATCAAGAAGGGGGCTTCCAAGTGTATCGTGGAGGCGACTTTCCGGATTGCCAACTACGGCATGGAACCGTTCTTTCAGGAGAATGACATCGAATTTGAACCGGACGAATGTATTCTTCGCCGTGAAGTGTCGGCTAACGGAAAAAGCCGTGCTTTTATCAACGATACACCGGCTTCGCTGGCACAGATGAAAATGCTGGGCGAAAAACTGATTGACGTGCACAGCCAGCACCAGAACCTGCTTCTGAACAAGGAAGGGTTTCAGTTGAACATCCTGGACATCCTGGCACAAGACGAGCAGGCATTGTCGGCTTATCAGGCGGTATACCTTTCCTATAAGAAGGTGGCAAAGGAACTGGATGACTTCATTGCACAGGCTGAAAAGAGCCGTCAGGATGAAGATTATATCCGCTTTCAACTGGAACAGTTGGAAGAAGCCGGACTGAAGGACGGAGAGCAGACGGAACTGGAACAGGAAGCGGAAACCCTGAGCCATGCCGAGGACATCAAGGCCGGACTCTATAAAGCCAGCCAGCTGATTAACGGCGAGGAAGGCGGTACGGTTTCACTGACCAAGGAGTGCATGCAGACTCTTCAGAGCCTGACACAGGTATATGCACCGGCTAAGGAATGGATGGAACGGCTGAACAGCTGCTACATTGAACTGAAGGATATTTCCCGCGAAATCGGCAATGCGGAGGAAGAAGTGGAATTCAATCCGGCACGTCTGGATTTTGTTAACGAACGGTTGAACCTGATTTATTCCTTGCAGCAGAAACACCGTGTGCAGTCGGTAGAAGAACTGATTGAGCTGACGGAAAACTATCGCAGCCAGTTGAATGCCATCACTTCTTTCGACGACCGGATTGCAGAGCTGGAGGGAGAAAAGAAGAAATTGTATGCCGAGGTGCTTCGTCAGGCCGAAAAGCTGACCGCGCTGCGTACACAGTCGGCACGGCACATTGAATCGCAGATGGAATCCCTGCTCATCCCATTGGGTATGCCTAACGTGCGTTTTGCCGTGGAGCTGACTCCCAGAAAGGAACCCGACAGCAAAGGGATGGACAGCGTGACGTTCCTGTTCTCAGCCAACAAGAACGGGACTTTGCAGAACGTGGCTTCCATCGCTTCGGGAGGTGAAATTGCCCGCGTCATGCTTTCACTCAAGGCCATGATTGCCGGAGCCGTCAAACTGCCGACCATCATCTTTGATGAAATTGATACCGGTGTGTCAGGCTCCATCGCAGAGAAAATGGCACTGATCATGCAGGACATGGGACGCCAGAACCGTCAGGTAATCAGCATCACTCACCTGCCCCAGATTGCCGCACGCGGAATTGCGCACTACAAGGTGTACAAGGAAGATACCGACACCGGGACCAACAGTCATATCCGCCGCCTGACGGATGAAGAGCGGGTGCAGGAGATTGCCCACATGCTCAGCGGTGCCACCCTGACAGAGGCGGCCGTACAGAATGCCCGTGCCCTGTTAGGCTTTAAACAATAACAAGAAACAAACAAGACCATGATAGAAAAGAACGAAATGATTTTCGGCGTACGCGCCGTTATCGAGGCTATCCAGGCCGGAAAAGAAATTGACAAAGTATTAATCAAGAAAGACATCCAGAGCGACCTGTCGAAGGAGCTTTTCGCCGTGTTGAAAGATACGTTCATCCCCGTGCAGCGTGTACCGGTGGAACGCATCAACCGCATCACCAAGAAGAACCATCAGGGAGTGGTGGCCTTTATCTCGCCTATCACTTACCAGCGTACGGAAGACATCGTGCCTTTCTTGTTCGAGCAGGGCAAGAACCCGCTGCTCATCTTGCTGGACGGCCTGACCGATGTGCGCAACTTCGGAGCCATTGCCCGTACGTGTGAATGTGCCGGTGTGGATGCCATCATCATTCCGTCAAAAAACAGTGTCAGTGTCAATGCGGATGCCATCAAGACTTCTGCCGGAGCCTTGCATACCATCCCGGTGTGCCGCGAGAACAACCTGACGAATACCATCAAGTTCTTAAAGGACAGCGGATTCAAGATTGTAGCAGCGACAGAAAAAGGTGACTACGACTACACCAAGGCCGATTATCAGGGTCCTACGTGTATCATCATGGGTGCGGAAGATACCGGTGTGCCCTACGACCACCTGGCACTTTGCGATGAATGGATCAAGATTCCGTTGTTCGGCAACATCGAGTCACTGAACGTGTCCGTGGCAGCAGGTATCCTCATTTATGAAGCCGTGAAACAAAGAGGATTCGGAGAAGAATAAAACAATAAAACATACATACTACCATGAAAATAGGAAAAATTACCCTCGTGCTGACATGCTGTGGGATGGCTTTTCAGACCGGAATGGCTCAGGAACTTCCTAAATGGGCCAACAAAGCCAGAAAAGCTGTGTTCTCTGTCATCACGTACAATAAGGAGAATCAGATTCTCAATACCGGAAACGGATTCTACATTGATGAAAACGGTACGGCTGTATCCGATTATACGCTGTTTAAAGGAGCCGAACGTGCCGTAGTCGTGACTGCCGATGGAAAGGAACTTCCGGTAGAATACATTCTGGGAGCCAACGATATGTACGACGTAGTGAAGTTCAAGACAGCAGCCGATAAGAAGACCGTAGCCTTGCAGCCGGCATCCCGTCCGGGAGCGGTAAGCGAAACGGTGTACGTACTTCCCTATTCTACCCAAAAGGCGACTTCGGGTACACACGGCACCATTTCCAAAATCGATACCATCAGCCACAACTCTTTCTACTATACCCTGGACATGAAAACGGGAGAGAAAACCGTAAGCTGCCCGGTGATGAATGCAGAAGGAGAAGTTGTAGCACTGATACAGAAGAACAGTGACAAGGAAAGTACATCAAGCTATGCCATCGGAATAGGTTATGCAAAGAGCCTGTCTATCAGCGCCCTTTCTGCCAACGATTTTACACTGAATACCATCGGTATCAAGAAAGGATTGCCGGAAGACGAATCTCAGGCACTGGTGTACTTATACGTGTCTTCTTCTAACCTGTCAAAGGAAGAATACCTGAACCTGCTGAACGAGTTTATCCAGCAGTATCCGAAAAACAGTGAAGGCTATTCCCGCCGTGCCCTTTGTTACATGGGATACGGTGACGACGCACACTATGCACTGGCAGAAAAAGACCTGCAAACCATGGTGGAAGTGAACGAAAACAAGGGAGACGCGTACTATAATCTCTCCAAGTTGTTGTATAATTACGTGCTGGGCCTGCAGGGAGCCAAACCGTATGGCGACTGGACCATGGAACGGGCACTGAAGGAAATCAATACGGCCTTGGAGAACGACAAGCAGGGACTGTACTACCAGCTGCAGGGAGACATCTATTTTGCCATGCAGAAATACCCGGAAGCATTTGCCAGCTACGAAGCAGTAAACCGCTCGCCGTTAGCCTCTGCCGCTTCTTTCTATGCCGCAGCCAAGACCAAGGAACTGATTGAAGGTGCGTCAAAGAAAGAAGCCATTGCCCTGATGGACAGTGCCGTGGCAAAATACAATCCTCCCTATGGAAAAGAAGCTGCTCCTTATCTGTACGAACGTGCCCGCATGAAAGCAGAAGACAACCAGTTCCGCGAAGCAGTGGTAGACTACAATCTGTTCCACGACGCCATGATGGGCCAGGTATCGTCTGATTTCTATTTTATCCGTGAGCAGGCTGAAATGCAATGCCGTATGTACCAGCAGGCCATCAATGACATCAACAAAGCCATTGAAATGGAGCCGAAGAACGCAGAATACTGGGTAGAAAAAGGAAGCGTACATTTGCGGGTAAACCAGCCGGAAGAAACGGTAAAAGCCTTGAACAAAGCCATTGAGCTGGACGCGAAGAACGCTGCTGCCTATCGTATGCTGGGTTACTGCCAGGTACAGCAGGGAAAGAAGAAGGAAGGTATGGCCAACCTGGAAAAAGCAGTAGAACTGGGTGACACCGTAGCCAAGAACCTGATGGAAAAATATAAAAAATAACTGACTGATATGCAGAACAGAGTCTGTCACCTTTTCGGCATCCGCTACCCCATCATTCAAGGTGGAATGGTATGGTGTAGCGGATGGAGACTGGCCTCAGCCGTAAGCAACGCCGGTGGATTGGGGTTGTTGGGGGCTGGTTCCATGCACCCGGAAACCCTGCGCGAACACATCCGCAAGTGCCAAGCTGCCACCGACAAACCGTTTGGAGTCAATGTGCCGCTGATGTATCCGGAGATTGAAACCCTCATGGAAATCATTCAGGAAGAAGGCGTGAAAATCGTGTTTACGTCTGCGGGAAATCCCAAGACATGGACTTCCAAGCTACAGCAGGCGGGCATCAAGGTGGCTCACGTGGTATCTTCCAGCCGTTTCGCCATGAAATGTGAAGAAGCCGGAGTAGATGCCATTGTGGCAGAAGGCTTTGAAGCAGGCGGACACAACGGACGAGAGGAAACTACGACTTTCTGTCTGATTCCGGCTGTCAAAAAGGTGTGCAGTGTGCCTCTTATTGCGGCAGGAGGAATTGTATCGGGCGAAGGCATCTTGGCCGCCGAGGCGTTAGGCGCAGAAGGGGTACAGATGGGTACCCGTTTTGCCTTGACGGAAGAAAGTTCGGCGCATTTCAATTTCAAAGACCGCTGCCTGCGATTGAATGAAGGAGATACCCTTCTGACACTCAAGCAGCTTTCCCCTACCCGTCTGATTAAAAATGATTTCTACAAGCTCATTGAAGAAGCGGAACAGAAAGGAGCCTCAGCAGACGAACTGAAGGCTTTGTTGGGAAAAGGCCGGGCCAAGAAGGGAATCTTCGAAGGCGACCTCTACGAAGGAGAACTGGAAATAGGACAAGCTGCATCCCAGCTTCGCAAGTTACAGACGGTGGATGAGGTGATGAAGGAGCTGGTAGAAGACTACCGGACAGCACTTCGCCAGATGCAGGACAAACAGGGCTGGTAAATCTTTTGTATGCTAAGCACCGTAAGCTCTTACCTACAGACTTTTCAAGCTCCATAAATATCCTTTAAAATAAAAAGGCAAATGAAGATGACAGCGTAAAATCATCTTCATTTGCCTTTTTTATATGGGTTTCTGTATCTGATTTCATTTCTCATATTCCCCTGAGAAACACTTGAACACAGATTCTACCCGGAAATGAAACACAGATGTGCTTTCTCGCAGAAAAGAATCTGCGTCCACCAGAATAAGCTTCTTCATTTATTGCGTTTCAAGAACAAAGAGTTCGTAATGGTAGCGGGCAGTTCCTCCTGATAGTGCGTTACCATAATCAGGGTTTTATCCTTCCGTGCACAGAATGCCTCGATGACATCCTTCACCAGCCGGCGATTACGCATGTCCAGTCCGTGCAACGGTTCGTCCAGAATCAGCAGTTCCGGGTCTTTGACAAACGCACGGGCCAGCAACACCATACGCTGCTCTCCGCTGGAGAGTTGCAGAAAACTACGGTCTTTCAGGTCAGCAATGCCGAAAATATCCATCCACCACACGCACGTATCCACATCCTTCTCCTGCGTCTTACGGTACAGACCGATGGAATCATGCAATCCGCTGGCCACAATGTCAATGGCCGGCAGATTCTTCAGATAAGCGCGGTGCATTTCGGGACTCACATAACCGATGTGCTTCTTGATTTCCCAGATACTCTCCCCACTACCCCGTTTGCGACCGAACAAAGAAATATCGCAGGCATAGCTTTGCGGATTGTCAGCACAAATCAAACTAAGCAAGGTAGACTTCCCTGCCCCGTTTTCGCCGCTGAGTGCCCACTTTTCGCCGCATTTCACCGTCCAGTCGAGTTCTTTCAGAATCACCCGTTCTCCGTAACGAATGCTTACCTTGTTCAAGTCTACGATATGCTCTGTATGAAACAGGTTATCGGCATACGGCAAGTCCAGTATCCGCTGCCGTTTCTCGTCAGACAACACATGAGCAGGGTCCGGTTCACGGTGTGCCAGATATTCCTGCAAAGTGATTTTCGGCCCGCAATGACGGTCTTCCACCGGTATCACGTGTGTTATAAATGTCGGGATGTCGTCTGTCTTCGACAAGACCAAAATTACCTGCAAGTTGGTCATTTCAGTCAGTTTTCCCAGCAATGTGTGCAGCAGTCCCCGGGTCCGTGCATCCAGTCCGATGAAAGGATTGTCCATAATCAGCACCCTCGGACCACTCAACAGGGTCTTGGTCAGCTGAAACTTGCGGAGCTCTCCGCTCGACAGCAGAATAATATGTTTGCTGAGCATTTCCTCAATGCCAAACAAATCGTACAGCGCTTTCCGCAGTTGTTCGTCCTTGCAGGGAGGAAGCAAATCGGATACGACAGGCGTATCGTCCAAATCCTGCGAATTCCAGCGCTGCTGGTAATAATAGTTTCCGTCGGCATCCCCGTACGAGTCACGGAAGGTGATGTATTTGATATTGTCACAAGCCATTTTCGATTCCGAAGGTGAAAAGTCGTATTTCACTTCATTCATCAGCAACGGATAGCGTCCGGTAATGGTGTCTACCAGCAGACTCTTTCCCCCTCCGTTCGGTCCTACGATGGCCACATGTTCCCCTGCCGCAATCTGCAAGTTCACAGGCTCTTTCATCCGGTACAACGGATGACGAGTCACTCCGTTCTCAATTGTAATTACATTCTGCATTGTCTTTCTCTGTTTTTATTTTGTTTCTTTAAATAGTCGTTCTCTTGGTTCACTGATGCACAATCATGGCCGTACGAGGCGCTACCACCAGTTCGTTGCCGGTCAGCGTACCCAGTCCCAGTACATTGTCTATGCGTCCGTCACGACAGGCTATCCAGTAACGTCCCTCAGGTACGTCAATCTGCACAGGTTCCGTACGGGCATTGAGCACCACAATCGTATTCAGCCATGAATCACCCGCCGGACTTCCCTTGATACGGAAAGCCACCACGTTGCTAGCCGGTACCGGCAAGAACTCTAGGTGTTTGGCAATCAAGTCCGCATTTCCCATACGGAAAGAAGGATGCGCCTTTCGCATGGCAATCAGGCCCCTCACATAATCAAAGAAATCACGCTGCGAAGTCTTCCGCCCCCAGTTGATGGCATTGATTGCGTCCGGGCTCTTGTACGAATTGGCCACCCCTTGCTTGTTGCGCAGAATCTCGTCGCCTGCATACCAGAACGGGATGCCCTGCGAAGTAAATATTGCCGTGGCGGCCAGTTTGGCCAAGGCGTTCATCTCTAATGCAGAAAGTCCCGGCAACGTTGCCTTCAGACGGTCGGCCAGACAAAGGTCATCGTGACAGCTCACATAACTAATCAGCTGCTCCGGTTGTGCAGCCCAGAAAGCCGGAACGGCAGATTCCTTGTCGCTGACCAGCTGCGGATGTGCGATTCCTCCCGCCAGTCCGAACTTCACGCCTGCAGCGTATCCCATACGTCCGATGACAAAAGCTCCCTTGGCATCGTTTCCCCACGGACCACGCAGGCTGTCGCGCATTTCATCGCAGAACATGCCGATGTGTGGCAACTGGGCCGCATGCTTCTTCATAGCCAGCAGACTATCCGGCAGTTGTGGTTTTCCGGCTGCCCAGCCTTCTCCATACATGCATATTGTAGGGTCAATCTTGTCGAGTGCCTTACGGATGGCATTCATGGTTTCGATGTCATGAATCCCCATCAGGTCAAAACGGAATCCGTCTATGTGATACTCTCTGGCCCAATAACAGACTGACTCTATCATGAAACGCCGCATCATCGGTCGTTCGCTGGCCGTTTCATTGCCACACCCCGATGCGTTGGCCCATTTCCCTTCCTCATCCGTACGATAGAAATACCCCGGTACCGTCCGTTCAAAGTTACCTCCTTTCGTGATAGCCGTGTGATTATACACCACGTCCATCACCACCCGGATACCTGCCCGATGAAGCGCCATGACCATCTGCTTGAACTCACGGATACGCACTTCGGGCTGATAAGGGTCGGTAGCATACGAACCTTCCGGCACGTTGTAGTTTTTCGGGTCATATCCCCAGTTGTACTGCGGTCTGTCGAGCTTGGTTTCATCCACCGAAGAAAAGTCGAACGATGGCAACAACTGCACGTGTGTCACACCCAATTCCTTCAAATGGTCAATACCTGTTTTCTCACCCCAATAAGTATGGGTTCCCTCTTCAGTCAAGGCCAGAAATTTCCCCCGGTTCCGGATACCGGAAATGGTATCGATAGAGAAATCGCGATGGTGCAGTTCATAAATCACCATGTCGGAGAAGCGTTTCAGCGGCGGACGCTTGTCTTCGTTCCACCCCTCCGGATTCGTCTCTTTCCAGTCGATGACGGCTGCCCGGTCGCCGTTCACTCCCACAGCCTTGGCCATAAGTCCGGGCGTATCTCCCTGCCATACATCGTCTATCTTGACATTGAACGTATAGAACTTTCCTTTCAGGTCTTCGTCCACGCGAGCCTGCCATAAGCCATCGGATGCCGGTGCCATCTTCACCATACGATAGGCAGAACCTCCCTGTCCTTTTTCGTACAACAGCACCCGCACTTCCTGAGCCGAAGGAGCCCAAAGCGAGAACCGGGTTGAAGCAGGCGTGTAAGCCATTTCCACCCATTCACCTTCGTACACCGGATATTCATCAAACGACGTACTGATATGCTGCTGTGAAGAAGTACATCCGGTAGCCACAGCCACGGCCGACATTACTACAAGCTGTTTTAAATTCATGGTTATAATCTCCTATTTCTTTATGCGTCCCGGATTCTTGGCGATAAAGTCCTTCCAGCTGGAATAAGCTTTCGGCATTTCCGGACGTCCCATCTGCAAATAATGGCAATAAGCCGCTCCCAATGCATCCGTAGCATCCATAAAAGGTCCCATTTCCGAATCGGGAATGTGCAGCATGCGTTTCAGCATATCCGCCACCTGTTCCTTGCTGGCCTGTCCGTTGCCGGTAATGGCCATCTTGATTTTCAACGGGGCATATTCTGTCACGGGGATGTCACGTGTCAATGCTGCCACAATAGCCACCCCCTGCGCACGGCCCAGTTTCAACATAGACTGTACGTTCTTTCCAAAAAACGGAGCTTCAATAGCCAGTTCATCAGGAAGGTACGAAGAAATGATACCCTGCACGCGCTCATAAATGTGTTTCAGCTTCAGATACGAGTCGCCGCATTTACGCAGGTCGATGACGCCGAGTGTCATCACTTCCGGTTTGACACCCGTCACCTTCAGTACCCCGTATCCCATGATGTTCGTACCCGGGTCGATACCGAGAATGATTTTTTCCTTAACCGGCTGTATCACCTTATTACCTCCATTAATGTGGGGAAACCGATGACCTTATCCTTGAACACTTTCATCATCTCCGTATTCAAGGCAGCCCCCTGCTTTACATGCCAACGATGCAACGTCGCGCTGTCTTCCACTTCCCACTGGAGTGAAAAGCATTCACTGTCCTGCTCCTTATGGCTCAGGATACGCAGGATACGGGGATTTTTCAGTTCACCCGATTTTTCCACTTCCGGAATGTAGAATTCATTCAACCATATCACAAAATTACGGGCATCACCCATCTCTACATGAAAAGTAGTATTATAAATCAGCATATATCTTCTTATTTTAATCCGATTACAAAATTATACAATACGATGAAAACAACCTGATCAGGAATACCGGCGAGGATAACGCAACAGAATGCTCAGCACAGCCGCCACTCCCAGTGCCATGGGATAATAAAGGTATCCTATGATGTGGATAGGAGATAAACCCGAAAGCTCGGCCGCAATCAAGAGTTGCGCACCATAAGGGATAATACCCTGAATCACACACGAAAAGGTATCGAGAATACTGGCACTCTTCCGTTTGTCTACCCGGAACTGTTCGGCAATGTCATTTGCCAATGGGCCCACAGTGATAATGGCAATCGTATTATTGGCCGTACAGATATTGGCCAGGCTCACCAGTGCGGCGATACTTAGTTCGGCTCCTCGTTTTCCTCTTACATGCTGAGTCAGACGGTGCAGCACATAATCCACACCTCCGTTAAAACGTATCAGCTCCAGCATTCCTCCGGCCATCAGGGTTATGATGATAAGTTCACCCATTCCCGTCATCCCTTTACCCAAAGCCCCAAACCATCCGAACACATCGAATGTACCGTATGCCATGCCCACAATACCCGTAGAAACCAGACCCAGCAACAGTACCAGCAATACGTTGACACCAGCCACTGCCGTTCCAAGCACAATTATATAAGGTATGACTTTCATCCATTCTACATGGGGAATATCCTGCACCACCTCAATATGGCTTCCATATATAACATAATACACGAATACCAGCAAGGCAGCCGGAAGGGCAATCAATGAATTCACCCGGAACTTGTCGCGCATCACACATCCTTGCGTACGGGTCGCTGCAATGGTCGTATCGGAAATAAAAGACAAGTTATCACCGAAAAAGGCACCTCCCACGACTATCGCCGTCATGAAGACCACACTGACATCCGTCTTGGCCGCAATACCCACAGCCACAGGGGTCAGTGCTACAATCGTGCCGACCGAGGTACCGATGGACAGGGATATGAAACATGATGCCAGAAAGATTCCAGCCAACAGCAGATTGCCCGGAAGCAGCTGTAAAGTCAGATTTACCGTCGCATCAATAGCCCCCATCGCCTGTGCCGACTGTGCAAAGGCACCAGCCAGAATGAAAATCCAAATCATCAGCATGATGTTCTTGTTGGCCGCCCCTGTAGAATACTGTAGCAAACGGTCGTTCAGGCTCAGCCCTTTTGTAATGGCCACGGCGTAAATGGACGAAAACATAAAGGCCACCGTGATGGGAATCTTATAGAAGTCGTTGAGGAGGAGAGAAGTTAACAGATAAATACATAAAAAGACCACCAGCGGGCTTAAGGCCCAGGCGTTGGGTTTGTTTATGATAGGAGTCAGTTTCTGCAAATTCATTCTTTTGTATTTTTTGGCAAAGGTACACATTTTTCAGTATTTTTTGCGAGAAAGTTTCCATTCCAGCGAACATTTCAGCAAAAAGAAATGTCATTATAGCAAAGCATGAGGTATTCAAGCTTCTCAATCTTGAAACTAAAAGGAAATATTCCAGCAATATTTTGCCCAGATTAAGAATATTATCTATATTTGCCGGAGTTTTAGTAAAAATAGAAATTGAATATATGAAACAGACC